>ENA-ORUF01002876-ORUF01002876.1-human-gut-metagenome-genome-assembly--contig:-NODE-2876-length-13667-cov-2.151484_pt1 | contig 13667 bp, 4 predicted proteins | sample MGYA00242077_ERZ509203 | MGnify/ENA primary metagenome ERZ509203 (study PRJEB26280, sample SAMEA2338834) | human gut metagenome | biome: human gut; feature: human-associated habitat; material: faeces...
GAGATGGTCGGTTTGTCGGGCGTGCCCCAAGGTGAAACGGCATTGGATGTGGCGGATGGTTGACTCCAGTTCATCTTGTTATGCGCCTTGACCGTGGCTGTATAGGATGCGCCATTGGTAATCACATTGTCGTTGAATTTGAACGTGAAGCTTGTACCTTCAACCTTTTGCGTCGGATTCGCCATATTGGACCCATTTAATGTCACCTCATAGCCGTCGACGACAGAGAAATTGCCTTCCGGAGCCTTCCATGTGACAACAACGGTGTTCTTGCCGGCTTCGGCCTTCACATCGGTCGGCGCGTCCGGAAGCTTGTCAGGCGTGCCTTCCACGCCGTTTGACTCCTTCGACCAGCCGACCTCATTCTTGGCTTGCACCTTGAACGAGTATGTCTTGCCGTTCTTCAAACCGGTAATCTGGCAGGAGGTCACGGAACCGCACGATTTCTCGCCGGAACCGTCGCCGCTCCATGTCACTTTGTATTCGCTGATCGGGCTGCCGTTCGAAGAGCCGGCCGTCCAACTCAGATTCACCGCGCCATCCTGCGGGTCTCCCGCGATGGGGGAGAGCAGAGGCGCATCCGGCTTGTCCATCACCGAAACGCTGATGGTGCCTGTCACCTCGTTCCTTCGTATTGGTGGCATCACGCACGTTGACGATCACCTTGTTGGTGCTCGCACCGATGTCGGAAGCTGCGCTGATCGACACCACACCGTTGGCCGGACAGTCCACGGTCAGCTTCGACGCGCCATCGGACGTGCATCCGGTCACGGTCAACGTGGAATCGGGGAACGGATTGTACGCGTCGGCAAGCAGGTTCACTTCTTCGTTGCCTCCCGCCTTGACTTTCATGGCTTTCGCGTTGATGCGCGCCAAAGGCCTGTTGGATGCCATCACACGAACCGTGACGCCTGCGCTCACCGTGCCCTTCGAATATTGGATCGAAATGGGCACGCTCACCGTAATTCCCGGCGACGTGGTCTTGTCGGCGGACACGGTCAGCTTGCCGTTCGAACTCACCTTGGCGCTCACCTGGTCGGAATCAGCGCCACCCGAATACGTGTACCGCTTTTCATCGTCGTACAGGTCGGACGCCGAATGGGTCAATGCGGTCAGATCAATGGTGGTGGCGCTTTCGCCGGCGACCACGTCGATGGTGGACGAAGAGAATGTTGGCGCGGGCACGTCGCGCCCGATTACGGTGATCGGCAACGTCAGCACCGCCGAATTGATGATTTTCACCTTGTCGTTCTTGTCGCGCTTGCCATCCACCGCGGTGAAGGTAATGGACGCGGGACCGGAGTAATCCTTCGGAGCGGTGAACTTCAACATCTGGTCGTTCACATACAGGTCGCCGTCCGCGGCCTTCGTGGCGCTCACCGAATCGGCACCGTCCACATACGCGGTCTTGCCTGCGCCCACACGCACGTAATCGGCGATATTGATGGTGATCGTCTCGCGTGCGTTCACCTTCAAAGCCGGCGCTTTCGGTCGAAGGATCGGCGGAAACACGCCGTATGCGGGCACTTGGATGAACGCCGTGGATGTGATGTCATACGTCGTGTTGGTCACGGTGTATGGCACGGCTCGCGCTTCGTCCGTCAATTCCACGGTAATGGTCGTGGACTTGTCTCCGCCCCTGACATGCGCATGGTCGGTGGCCGAATCATCAACGGCCACGTGCAGTTCGTTGGCGCTGCCGGAAGGGTTCGCGATCCATTGCGAAACGTCCACGTCGACCGATTTCTTGTCGATCGTCGCCGAAGAAGGCACACGATAGTCGTATGCGGTCGGCGGTTCGATGGTGGCGTTGCCATCGACGTTCACCGTCAATGTTGCGGTGTCAGACAATCCGGCTTTGTCTTTGACCGTATACGCCACGTAATAGGTACCCGCCTGCTGCGGTGTGGTGAAGGTGAGCGCATTATCCATTACGGTCACATTGCTGATAGCTTGCGATTCGACGTCTTCGCTGACGGTCAGGTCGGTGCTGTCTCCGGAAATGTCGTTTTGCGCCACGGGTACGGTTGCCGCGGTGTTGGGACGCAATGTGATTTCGTCGTCGCGCGCGTACACGCCCGAGTCGGTGCCGGATTTGAACACGCCCACGCGGATCTGCGCTTGGGATCGTTGGCCGGTCCAGTCTTCGACGGCGTATGAGAAGGTGTCGGTTCCTGCGGAGTCGGCATATGCCTCGTATACCAGGTAGGTGGCTCCGACTTCGCTGATGCGTCCGAGCGTCGGAGCCTTGTTGCCGAGACCGAGCAGCTGCACGTCGTCACCATCGGCGTCGATGCCGGTCAAGGTGATCGGGATTTGGACTTTCTGCCCTGCCGCAACCTGTGCCTCAACGTCGGATGGTGTTGGCGCTGCCTTGTTTTCGGCGTCTTTTTGATGCACGTTGATGGTGATTGTGGCGGATGCCGCGTTGCCGAGATTGTCTTTGACCGTGTACGTTACGGGGAAGGATCCGGTTTGGTCGGATGCTTGGTATCGTACGGTGTTGCCTGATACGAATACGAGTCCTTTGAACGTGTTCTTGTCGTATTGCAGGCCGTTTTGCAGGCTTACCGTGGTGCCGTCGGCGTAGGTAACGTGGTCGAGCACGTCGATGGAGACGATGCCGTCGGTGCGTACCTGCGTGGTGATGTTGTCGGCTTTCGGCACTGAGTTGGAGGTGGTCAATGCCGGCGGCTGCAGTACGATCACGCCGGTCGACGTGCCTGCCGCGTTGGCTACGCCGTATTTGATTTGCACGGGTTTGGTCGGTACCTGCCGTGCGGTGATGTAGACGCGCTTGTTGCTCACGACGCCGGTTTTGATGCCGCTTGCCGCGTCGGCGGTCACGTTGGTCACGGACAATACGCCGCCCATCGGGTCGACGTCGTTGGCAAGCGGCTCCACGATCGCGGTATTGTCCGCGCCGAGCAGCGCCACATCGTTCGCCGCGATCGGCTTGGCGGCGTCTCCGGCCACCGCCTGCACCTCCACACGAGCCAGACCGGTCGACGGAATGGAACCCTGCGTGATGGTGTACGGCACATAGTAGGTGCCGGGATTGGAGGCGGTGAACGTGATCGACATGTCGGTGGCGTTCATGGTGGTGGCCGCGCCGGACGGCGTCTCCACCGCGGTCAATTCGGCCGGTTCGACGGACGTGCCGTGCACGTACGGCTTGAGCGCGATGGTGGTGCGGGTGTCGGGCGTGGTCTGTTTGACCACGGGGTCGATGACCGCGCCCAGCGTGTTCGCCGGCTTCACGGAGAAGTAGATCATGCCGGTGCCGGTCTGCTGGCCGTCGGACACCGTGACCTCGATGCCCGCCCTGCCGGACGACATCGAACCGGCGTTGAAGACCAATTGTCCGTCGGCTCGCGTGGACACCGTCACCTGATCGGTGTTCTGCGGCGATGCCGACACCAAGGTCAGCGGATCGCCGTCGGGGTCGGAGAAGCTGCCCAACGCGTTCGCGGTGTACGAAGCACCCTGCTCCACGTCGATTTCCGGCGGAGTGTCGCTCTGCAGCGGCGCATGGTCGTCGCCGCCGGCCAGCGTGAGCGACACGGTGGCGCTGGACGTCTGCCCGCGCCCGTCGGAAATCTCATAGCTGAAGGACACGTTGCCCGCGGCGGCACCGGAGGCGTCGAGCTGCAGATACCGGCCGTCATAGACGGGGGAGACGGTGATGTTCGCGCCATCCGGAGCGCTCACCGACGTGATGCGCAGCACGGAACAGTCGGTCTGCTCGTCGTTGCGCAACACGTCGAGAATCTGCTGCGATCCCACGCGCGCGCCGAACGAATCGTCCACGGCCTTGATCTGCCCCGACTGCGCCGAACAGTTCTTGCTGAAATTGTGCTGGTTGTTGGCGCTGTCGTTGTTCTGCTGCTGTTGCTTCGACTGCTTGGTCTCCACCTTGTTCCACTGGATTTTGATGACCTTGGTGGACTCCTGCGGATTCCACACATTGCCGTTGACCACGTCGTTGAGCACCACCAGACGATGGTTGGTGCGGAACACGAGCTGCGAGGTGGGATTGACATCTTCCAACGAGGAAAACTGTGCGTCCTTGTCGTTCGCCGCGCACACCCTGATGTAATTGTTGGCCTTCTGCGCCCACGCGGCGAACACGCAGCCATTGGTGGACACCGGCTGCGCGGCATCGCCCTTGCCGGCATTCGGCAGCTGCGTGACCTTTTTACTACCCAAATCGACCATGGCGATGCCCCGCGGCGTGGAAACCGCCACCCAGCCAGTCTGCCTGCCATCCGTGTACGGCGCCTGCAACGTCGCCTGACCCTGCAGGCCGATATCCGCGCTGCCCTTCGGCCAGAACACCTTGCCGGCACCGGCTACGACCGGCGTCTTGCCGACCACGGTGAACGATTCGACATTCGTGGCGCCCTTGATCGTCGCATCCTTGCCGGGCGTTCCCTGAGGTCCGTCGACACTGAGCACCGCGCCGTCGGACGCGCGATAGCCGTAGACGACACCGTCATGCGTCACCGCGATACGGCCACCCGACCCCAGCTTCATCTTCGGCGAATCGGTGGTCGGATTCATGGATTTCACATCATCGGCGGACCCGACCCACACATTGCCCGTCTTGACGTTGATGAACGCCGCGGTGTTGCCTCCGACGACGGTCCGCATATCCGATTTGATGGTGGTGTTGCCGCTTTCGCTGACGGTGGAGGCCTCGATGTTGCTGGCCTTCGTACCTTCGGAGATCACGGTGGAGCCATCATGCTGGGCCACGTCGAACCGGGCCGCAGTGGAGGCGACGCCCGCATCGGCGTCCCGGTTGCGCACGTTGAAACGGGCGGCCTTGCGGTCCTTGAGCGAAGTGACCCACACGGTGCCATCGTCGAGCTGCACGTGACGTTGCGTCACCGAACTGACGATGACGGCCCCGGCGACGATGCCCAGCAACAGCAGCAGCATGACGATCGGCGTGATCCACCGGCGACTGCCGGAAGGCAGCAGCTTGCGCAGCATCGACCCGAATCGCAACTGCCGTTCGTACGATTGCGCCGACTGGTTCTCGGCGTTCCTATGCTTGCTCATCGACTGGCTCTTCCCTGATTGTGCCCAAACTTTGCTTGACCGCGCATCCAACCGCATGCGCCTACCTGTTTGCCCGCATGCATGCCGGGCTGTATTGGTTCGTATCGGTTCATGTCACCCGCATCCGGCCGCAAACTCACGGCTTGGCCGCGCACGCGATCATGGGATTCTCGGACATCTGCCGGTCCGCGCGAACCAGACTCACCTGCACGCACGTCTGCGCGCCGTCGGCCGGATCGATTTCGATACTCGTCGACTCCGTGGTGGTGCCCTGCGCGTTCGGGTCGGTTCCCGAATCGCCGACCAGCGACCACGCGTACGAATCGCCATCCTTCGGCGAAGGATTGACCCATGTGAACCGCACTTTGCCGTCGGCGGTGTATTCGCCCGTAAGATCCTGCACGCTCGGCACACTGCCCGACGTGATCGCCGAATCGGGATCGTCCTCGGCATGGTTCTGGGCGCCATGGTTCTGCACCTGCACCTTGCTGTTGTCGGAGGACGCATCCATATTCGGCATGACGACGGTGACGAACGCCAACGCCATCACGACCACGGCGGCCGCCGCAGCAACCGTGACGGCCAACGGCTTCGCCCACCGGGCATGCTGTTTCGCAACCGGGGCGGACTGGTCGAATGCGGAAGTCTGCGCGTACATGTTCTGCGGATAATCCGGCACACCCTCGACGGTGGTCTGCACGGCACGGCCATACAAGGCCTGTTGCACGCGCTGCATGTCGCGCGCGAACTCCAACGCGGAATAGTAACGATCCTCGGGCGTACGGCTCAAGGCCTTACGCAACACCCGTTCCACTTCGGCCGGCACGTCGGGACGGTTGAGCTTGGGCAGCGGATTGTTGAGAATGACGGACTTGAGCCGTTCGGCCCGCACCTGCCGTTGGGAATCGCCCAGCACATCGGCGTAGAAATACTCGTACGGCGATTGGCCGATCAGCATGGCGAACAGCGTGGCGCCAAGCGAATAGATATCGGACGATTCATTGCCGCCACCGCCTTGGGCAAGCACCTCCGGCGCGGCCCACGCGATGGTGAAGCCGACACCCGGACGCCCATAGACGGACCCGGCGATGCCGAAATCGGCGAGCATGGGCATATTGTGCGCGTTGATGAGAATATTGCTGGGCTTGATGTCTCGATGGATGATGCCTTTGCGATGCGCGGTGAACAGCGCGCTCGCCAGATCGATACCGACGGTGAGCATCTGGTCGGCGGTGAGACGGCCATGCTCGAGGAACGTCTTGTAATTGCCGCCCGGAGCGTATTCGAACACGGTGTAGCCGCGCCCGTTGACGGTCACGCCGTTCTCATAGACGGAAAGAATGTAGGGGTGTGTGGAGATCTGCCCCATGAAATTCGCTTCGGAACGGAAGCGGACCGCGGCACGTGGGTCGAGCGTGTTCTTGCTGATTTTGATGGCCACCTGACGGGCCGGGGAAAGCTGCTGGTACAGGTACACGTCGGCTTCGGAACCGGAGCCCAGCCGTTTGATCAGTGTGTAGCCGGGAATCTGAGGGGGAATGCTCCTTGAGGCTTCCATGCTTCCTCTTTCCTGTAGTTCCTGCCCGGTTCCGTGCGTTGCGTCTATGCTTCGACCGTACTCGTCGTCATGGGCAGGCCGTCTGTTCGCTGTTGAACCTTCCCGGGCTGCGCCGCTAGTCAATCTTATTGGTGGCGGTGTCCGAAAAACTTTGTAGAGGGTATCGATGTCCATATATAAAGATGGCGGTGTCCGCGATGACGTTTTCAGGACGGCTTCGGACGATGATATGCGATTCGTGGCCGGACCGTTCGGCTAAGCTGGGGAGACATGATGGATGTGGACGATCTCGATGGCGCGACATTGGTTGCGGGGGCACCCCGCAGCGGCAAGACCCGGTTCGCGCTGGACATGCTGGTCGCCGCGATGAAGCGGCATGGCGACGCGTACGCCGTGATGACGGTCTCCGGCAGACAGGTGGCCGACCGGCTCGGCGACACCGTGATCCGCGAACTGTCCGCGATCTCGCAGGCACGCCCCGTCACCACCCTGCCAGCCGTCGCGTTCCGCATCATGACCGCCGTGCGATCGCATGCCGGACAACCCCTGCCGAAACTGCTCAACGGGGCCGAACAGGACGTGGTCATCCGCCGCGTGCTCGCCAAGCATGCCGAACATGCCGAGCACGGCGACGAATGCTCCACCTGCGCGCTATTGCGCACCTACTTCGTGGTCGCCGACTGGTCGGGCATGGTGGTGGACGACGCCACCGACGCCTTCGCCAACCAGCTGCGCGACATGCTTGCCCGCATGAACGAGATCGGCGCGAAACCGGAACTCGAAGACGCGCTGATCGCCCGCGCTGCCGACGAACACGGCACGCTCGACGAACGACGCGAACGACTGCGCGTGCAATGGCGGCTCGCCTTCGCGCTGCGCGCCGAATACAACCAGGCCATCAACGAGGCATATCCGGACCAATACCGTCTCGACGCCTCGCAGCTCATGATCGACGCCGCGGCCGCCGTGAGCGAAGCCGAAACGTCCGACCTGCCGAAACTCGTCATCGTCGACGATTTCCAGGACGCCACACTCGCCGGCTTCGACTTTCTCACCGCATTGCGCAACCGTGGCGTGCGTCTGCTGCTCGTCGGCAACCCCGACGAGGCGGTGCAGACGTTCCGCGGATCGTACCCTGAATATTTGTTCAACATGGCGCAATCGCGATTGGGCGCGCGACTGGTACGGCTGGAACCGTCCCATATGGCCGAAGGCACGGACCTGGCCGCGGTGGCGAGCCGCGTGAGCCTGACCATCGCCAGCACGGAATCGACCGACGACGCGCTGGCGAACCGCCCCGGCAAAATGCCGGCCATCGCCATACCGGAGACGCGCGACGGCAGTCTTGAAGCCGCGATGTACCGTTCCACCGTCGAAGAACTCGACGACGTGGTGTGGAAAATCAAAACCGAACATCTCGAACACGGCCGCGACTGGAACGACATGGCCGTGATCGCCCACGACAACGCCACCGTGCGCACGTTCGGCGAACGGCTACGCGCCGACGGCGTGCCCGTACGCTATTCGAGCGTGACCCGCCCCCTCAAGGACGAACCGTTCGTGCAGGGCCTGTTCTCCATGATCGAACTGGCCGAACTGAAACGGCAAGGCATCGCCACCTCGTCCATGAACCTCGACACGGCCGGCGCATACGTGCGCTCACGCGTCGCATCGATTATGAACTCGCCGCTGATCACCACCCCCGGCGAACGTCCGGCTCGGCTGTGCGTGGTCGAATCGGCGATGAACGCGCTCGGCTCGCTGGCCACGGTTTTGCATGACGATACAGCCGATCCGACCACGTCCGACACGTCCGGACGCGCGCTGCTGCCACAGCTGATCGACGATTGGAACGATTACGTCGAAACCTTCCACACCGCACGCGTGGCGGCATCGGCGTCGGACGCGGAAAACGCTGCCGACATGGGCCTGCCGGCAATCGACACCGACGACCGGCTGATGACGGGAGAGCGTGCCGCTGAGGACGCGGACGAACCATCCTTCGGCATGAACGCGCTGTACATCCTGCTATTGGAAGGCGACACCGACCGCGTGCTCGACGCGATCGCCTCCGTACTGGGCCGCAAAGACCCCCAAGCGCAAGCCTTCGCACGCCTGTGGAAAACGCTTGACGATACCCTGCGGTCGGAGGCACGCCTGACATCCCACGAACCGCAATACATGCTCGACTGTGCATGGCAGGCGTTCGGCAAAGCCGAAATCTGGCAGAAAACGGCGTTGCGCAACAACGCCGAAGGCCGCGCGGCCAACGACCGGCTCGACACCGCGATGCGCCTGTTCAGCTACGCGTCCGGCGGCGAATCGAACGGCGTGACGGCAGCGCACACCATCGACGCGTTCATCGAACAGGTCCGCGCATCGAAGCCTGCTCCCTGGCGCACACCGCGCCGATCGATCAGGCCGTGACGCTCACCACGCCCGCCGGAGCTGCCGGAAAACATTGGAAACTCGTGTTCATGCCTGCGTTCCAACAAGGCCAATGGCCGAACCTCGCGCCGCGCAACACCCTGTTCGGCGGGGAGGAACTCGCCGACATCATGCTGCATGGACGACTGTCCGACGACATCGTCACTTCCGCAGGCCGCGAAAACGCGCAGCTCGCCGCGGTGCTCGCCTCCGAACAGAAAAGCCTCCTTGTGGCGCTCACCCGCGCCGATGAGCGCGTGACGGTAAGCGCGGTCCTCAACGAAGACCATGTGCCGTCCGACTTCCTCTACGGCTACCTGCCGGAATGGTTCGACCGCGACCGGGATGCCGATGCGGAAACACGCGTGTACACGGCGGTCGGCGAGGCCGGCGAATACGCGGGACTGGAGGCCGACCCACGTGGCCTGGTCGCCGCCTCGCGAAGCGTGCTGGCCCATGCGCCGACCGATTCCCCCCAAGCGCGCGATGCCGCGCAAGCCTTGGCGTTGTTGGCATCGCATGGCATCGCCGCCGCGAATCCCGACAATTGGGCGTTCCTTACGGAACATGCGGGAGCCGACGATATGACGGAAATCGACGGCAAGATGGAATCTGACGGGAAAACGGAGCATGCCGACAAGGCGAAGCTTATCGAACAACCGGAATCCATCGAAAAAACAGACGGCCAATCCGACGTGGTCACCCTTTCTCCATCCGCCGTGGACAGTTTGTGGGCGTGCCCGGTGTGCTGGATGCTGGAGAACCGTTTCGCCGGCCCACGCATGGGCAGCGCGGCCACCAGCTTCGGCTCGCTCATCCACGCCGTCGCGCAACAGGCCACCGAAGCCGGCCTCGACCTGCCCCAAAACCACACCGCGGTAAGCGACGAGGACAACATCGACGAAATCACCCAATGGATGATCAGCCGATACAAGACCCTACGTGGCGACCTCAACGCCATCGACGACCCCGAGGAACGGTACAAGGCGCTCGGCAAGGACGCGAAAGCATCGGTCGCATTGCGCAACATCGCCACATATTTCGTCAAGTCGAACCGTACGGGATACCCGTCGAACAACACCGAAACCATCACCGTGGGAACATTGGACCATGCCGAAGCGGAACGGCAGTTCGCCGCGCAATTCGACTTCGACGACATCCTCGACGCCTACAACGCCATCGACGGCAACGCTCCGATCTCCCGCGACGAACTCATCGCCATCATGGGCGCGCTCGTCGGCGGCTGGCCGGAAACCGGCATGAGCGACTGGCTCACCGTACGCCTGTCGGGCAGAATCGACCGTCTTGAACACCGCCGTACCGCAGACGGCCGCGAACAGGTACGGCTGATTGACTACAAAACCGGCAAAGTGCCGAATGGACGCTCCCTGTTCAGCGACCTGCAGCTCGTCTGCTACCAGCTGGGCCTCGCATTCCCGGAACACGACGGAAAACGCGGCGCGCAGGCGATCGCAACCATGCCGGACATCACCCAAAGCGCCCTGTTCCACGTCATGGAATACGCGGCACCCGCGCCACGCAAAGGGCAAGGCGACGAAGCGTACCACCAGCAGGCGCTGTTCGCCGGCGGAAGCATCAACGCGGGCGATTTCATACCCCGCAAATACGTGCCCAAAATGGCCAGCGTCTTCACCAGCGGCCTCGACGACGTCGAACGGCCGGCGCAGGTCAGCGAAGAACATTGGAAGCAACTTCTGGAATCGCGGTCGAAGATGACGGTATGGTCGCTGACCATGATCTCCCGCGTCTTCTATGCGGCCGCGGCGAGCCGGGCCACCCGCATCACCGCGCGTCCGACCGTGGAACACGTCGGATACTGCAGAACGTACGGCAGTGGGGTCTGCCCGGCCTGCCAAGGCGAGCAGAACACCGTATTCGAAAGGACCGTGGCATGAACGGGAGCAACGGTATGAACGGAAGCATGTCAACGAACGGGGCCACAGCAAAGGGCGATGCGATGGGCACTGCGCCGGCCGCCACGCCGAAATTCACCGACAGTCCGGAACAGGCCGCCGTCATCCAAGCCCCCTCATACGAGGACGTGGTCGTGGTGGCGGGCGCCGGCTCCGGCAAAACCTACACCATGACCCGCCGCATCATCACCCTCATCGACCAAGGCATCAGTCCCGAGAAGATTCTGGGCCTGACCTTCACACGCAAAGCCGCCTCCGAACTGCTTTCGCGCGTTTCCGCTGCCGTGACGCGCAACCAGGCCGGACGTGGTACGCGCGTCGCCTTCCTCAAACCGGAAGTCTCCACCTATGACGCGTTCTTCCAAACCATCGTGCGCCAATACGGCCTGCTCGTCGGCTTCGACCAAAACACGCAGCCATTGAGCGAAGCCGGAGCGCTGCAGCTCATCCACACCGTGCTCGACAAGCACATGGACCAGCTCATGGCCTTCGACCAAGGCGGCGACGAACTCGGCAAATTCTCCACCATCGCCGGCAACGTGTTCACCCTATCCAACGCCATCGCAGGAGCCATGATCGGCAGCGACTGCACCAGCTTCGACGAAGCCGTGGAACGCGTGCGCGCATGGGATAAGGCGTTCGTGGCGCAAGTGGCCAAAGCGCTTGAAGACGAGGACGTTCCCGATGACGAGCCGAAAGTGGGCAAGGCTCCGAAACAGAAGAAAAAGGAATCCGACACCGCCTTCGAAGCGCGCAAACGCGAATACCGCGCCCAATGCCACCAACTGTGCGTCCACAACACCGCGAAGTTGGCCGGCACGGCCCGCAAACGCGACCTGCTACTCGACCTCGTGGCCGACTACCACGCCGAAAAACGCGCCCTCAACATGGCCGAATTCAGCGACTTCACCATCGCCGCATTCCAACTCGTCACCCGATTCCCCTCCATCGGAGCCACCTACCGCAAACGCTACACGCACGTGCTGCTTGACGAATACCAAGACACCTCCACCACGCAGGCGGCCCTCCTGACCGCACTGTTCCACGCCGATTCCACCCATCGCAGCGCGGTGAACGCCGTCGGCGACCCCTTCCAATCGATCTACGCATGGCGAGGAGCCAGCCCAGGCGCATTCCGCATGCTGCAACACGACTTCGGCCACGACGCCACCGACAAGCCCTACACGCTGACCGTCACCCGACGTAACTCGCGCATGGTGCTCGAAGCGGCCAACAATCTGACGAAACCATTGCGCCTGCCCGCCAGACGTCGCGGCAGCTCGCTTATGCGCGAAGTGGACGTGCCCCCGCTCGCCAACATCGACAATGCCCCCGAAGGTACGCTCGGCGTGCTCGGCTACGCCACATTCGGCCAGGAAATCGACGCCATCGTACGCTTCGCCAAACAAGCGATCGCACTGCACACGCCAACCGAAAACGAGCTCGCCGACGGAGCCAAAGACAACCGTCCGCACGTGGCGCTCCTGTTCCGCTCCAAAACGCAGATGCCAGCCTACGAGGACGCACTGGAACAAGCCGGCCTCACCACACTCGTCGTCGGCCAGGCCGCACTCCTGGAACGTCCCGAAATCAAAGACATCCTCGCCCTGCTGCACGTCGTATGCGACCACACCGACAGCGCCGCGCTCATGCGGCTGCTCGCCACGCCACGATTCGGTCTGTCCGCCGACGATCTGCAGGCGCTCGCCGGCATCGCCGAACGGCTCAACACCGCGCAACGCTACCGCGCGCTCGTGTCGGCCGGCATCGTGGAGGCGGATGCGAATCCGTCCGACGCCGACATCCGCGCCACCGTGCGCGCCTACCGCGACCAAGTGCCCAACGCCGTCTTCCTGATCGACGTGCTGCTGCGCGGCGATCTGCGGCACCTCGTCGACGGCGTATTGAGCCGTACGGGAGCCGCGAGCGTCATCCACGCCGGTCGCGTCATCCAACAGGTGCAGCGCACGGCCGGCCATCCGTTGCCGGAAGTGGTACGCACGGCCATCACCGCGCTCGGACTGGACATCGACCTGCTGCTCGCCGAACGGATGCGGCATCCGGATGCCGGCAATCGTGTCACATCGCATGCCGCTTCGTCACTCGACGCGATGTTGTCTCTGGTGGACACCTACTTGCAGGAAATCGCCGCGCAGGGCACGCCAAGCCTGCGCGCGTTCATCTCGTGGGTGGATTCGCTGCGTGACGCGTCCGACGACAACGCCACCGCACCAGATACCCCCGTCGATGTGGTGCTCATGACCGTGCACCAGTCGAAAGGCCTGGAATGGGACGCCGTGGCCGTGGTCGGCATGCGCGACGGCACCTTCCCGTCCAGTCAAGGCGACCGCCTGAGCGTCAAAACGGACGAAGACCATCCGGGCGGTCGGCGCGACGGCGTATGGGAGCCGCCGGAATACTTCGAAAAAGCCCACACTTGGCTGGAAGACCCGTCCGCGGTGCCGGTTCCGGTGCGCGCCGACGCGGATATCCTGCCACGATTCCCGCACGACGCGCCCATCGGGGGCAATCCCGTGGAATCGCTCGACGGATTGGACGATGCGGAAGTGATCGACGACGAGGTGTTCGGCACCTTGCGAACCATGGCCGTCGACGATATGGAAGGAATGGATCCGGCATCCTGTGAGGAGGCAGCGGAGATCCTGACAGAGAAAACAGGA
>ENA-ORUF01002877-ORUF01002877.1-human-gut-metagenome-genome-assembly--contig:-NODE-2877-length-13664-cov-3.217650_pt1 | contig 13664 bp, 8 predicted proteins | sample MGYA00242077_ERZ509203 | MGnify/ENA primary metagenome ERZ509203 (study PRJEB26280, sample SAMEA2338834) | human gut metagenome | biome: human gut; feature: human-associated habitat; material: faeces...
GTATAAATGCCGAGTAGGATGACGCGCTGGACATGCGGGACAGCGACGCGCAGGAGTGCATTGAGTTCCGAGACGGTCGGCGGGGGAGTTCTTCTGGCTTTCCCTTTTGAAACGGAGCAATTCTCAATGGCTGAAGATAGATACCCTTCTCTTTTTCCCCAACTTGCGATTGAACGCAGCAGAGAAATCCGCCTGTGGATCGTGGATTGGGCCAGACCAGATGCTTTCTGGGATTTGCAAAAAGCCAGAATTTCTTTTTGAGTTATGGACGCTACTTGCTTGGTTCCTAGGGATTGGAGCAGAGGTCTGGCGTGATAGAGATCCTGCTTGATTGTTATCGGACGTTTTGAGCACAGGCTGAAGTGGTGATCGAACAGTTCCCGGATGGTGATGCTTTTGCGGATGGGCTTGGTTTGCGTGAACCGTTCCTTCTCTTTTTGGGATATGGTCCTCTGGATTTCGGAGAATGAAAGAGCAGACTCTTCAGATGCGCATTCGTGATGAAAAGTTGCACCTCGTACTTTCCACGTCACTATCCATTTTCTCTGGCGCATGGAATAACGGATTGTTGCCATAATCTTCCCTCCAAGGGGGAAATACTGTGACTACGCTCCATCCGTCAAAATTCGCATATGGTTTGCCTGGCCTGTCATCCCCCGGAACGTAAGGCACAGCAACCCCTTTTTGTCTTCCTACCAGTGTATCCGGAACTGGCCGCGCTCATCGGGTGGAACATCCCGAATTATCAGGGAATGTTTCTTCGGGGATACGTAGGACAGACCAGCTAGTACTATGGTGTGGTAGGACACTGGAGCGCAGGGTTAGGCGAGCCGCAAGGAGATATCATACGGAATATCACTGGAAATATTGAAAGCGTCTTGAATAGGGGAGGCTACCATAGCGGCTCAGGTGTTTATTCGGGTTTCGTCTCCGGTGTCGACTACTTTTTACCACAGAACTAGGGGGCGACGAAGGAAGTGAGTTCATAGTCTGCGTTCATTTTGATGCCTCCTGTGTGGCATCAGTTGCTCAGGAGATCCGCCCGGTGAATAGTGCGGTTCGGTATCTTATCAGGGCAAGATGATTCGGAAATACAAGTAGATAATAATGTAGGCAATGCCAAAGGGGAACTCCTTTGGCATTGCCTACATCACATAGAAAGATATAATTACATAGTTACATATATTTTATGGTCTTGCCCTGATCAGACAACGGACATAGATGTGATCCGGAGCTGGCTCAGAGTCTCCCGTATAGTCTGTCGGTTTTTCTCCCCCCTCCACCGATTGTCCCGCTCACAGCAGCGTTCTTCAGGCTTCCGGAAACGGAGCTGGCATTAGCCGTATCCGAGACTGTTCCTCTAGCTGGCGCCCCTTCAGGGCGCCGTGGCTGACGGCAAGTCCGAAACCGTGAAGGCCGAATCAAGGTCGTGACGGGGAAGTGATGTGCGGGCCGTCCTCGATATTCTCGCCTCGCTCGTTGAACTCATCACGCTGTGGCTCCGCCAACGGTACGGTGAACGCCGCGAGGCTGATCGCGTTGCTGTGCGTGATGACGCTGGCGGCGAATGGGGGCACTTGCCCGCTGGCGAGGCCGGGAACCTGTTCCTGTGGATCAAGAGCGTGGAGGCGCGGCTATGAACGGCGACGTGCAGCTTGTCCGCAAGATCGGGGAAGTGAAGGCCGAGCTTTCCGGGCTCAAGGTCGAGGTCGCGGGCACCAACCAGCGCCTTGACGACATCGTGCCCACCCAGCTCAAGGAGCACGGCAAGCGGATTACCGCCCTTGAAGCCGCAGAGAACAAACCCGCCGGGAGCTGTCCGCCCTTGCTGGCGAGGCTGCGGCGGCAGGTAGCCTCGGCGCTCTTATCATGAAGATGATCGGCCCAATGTGAGTCACCGGAAAAAGAAAAGAGACCCCCGACCGTGAGGAGGAACACTTTTCTATTTGTTTAGGTAGCGTTCGCCGTTTGGCAATTCGTTTCGAACGTCTATCATCCTAAGTTATAGATGGTATTGACCTCTTCAGAAAATACGGTTATTTGTGAAAAAATAACCAATAAGATGCTGTGTAGTATTACAGTAAGACGTTCGGGGTCAGCATGGATTCATGTTTTTCCTGTCTGTTATTCATAATGGAGTATTGGTTTATAGGATAACAATTATAGGCGAAAGCGACTTATTGCGAGGTAAGAGGAGAACTGCTGCAGCAGTGCGTAATAAATGATATCAATAGTACTGGTTTGCATAATTTTGATGAAAGCCTCTCTTGGTATCAAGAACATCACATTTTGTTAATTTAACGAAAGGCTTTTTGTTCGATTCCATATTAATGGCATAAAGGAAGATATGTTATCTTCTTTGATTAAAACTGCCTAAAGGAGATGCTCTATGCTCAAAATTTGCAACGTACTATGCTTGTTTCTATTCTTATCGTTTAGCATCCCTTCCTTTGTTTTTTCGGCTTCGTTCACTGCCGAATGGCAACCAGAGCTGGTGGCCCAGCCTTCAGCTCTGCCTGGGAATGTAGGGTTGGTGTTGGATGCACGTCAAGGCACGAATAGCAAAGAATATATCCCTTCATCCATTAGGGTTGATTGGAAAAATTTTTATACTAAGGACGGTAGTAAACTTCTACCGACGAGTGAACGTAAAGCCTTGCTGGCCGCTTTGGGAGTGACTGATGACGGCAAAATCTTGGTTTATGATAACGGCCCGCAAGATGGCGGCGCTTTTATGGTGTTCTGGCTGTTGGAGTCCGTCGGAGTTAGAAATGTAAGTGTGCTGGAAGGCGGTTTTCCTGCTTACAAAAGAGCAGGGGGTAAGGTAGTTGATACTCCCGCAAAGTCTAAAATGGGAAAAATCACAGGCGACGTTTCGGGTAATATCGCAGTGAGCCTTTTCCAGCTGATGGAAATTTTTGGCGATTACGATCTGATGCTCATCGACCCTCGTTCTGATGAAGAGTATAACGGGTGGCCCTTGAACGACGAAAAAAGAGGCGGACATATCCGTACTGCTCTCAGCTACAACCCCATGTGGGCCTATACGGCTGACGGCTTCTTCAAACAGGAGCAAGATATCCGTCTAGCCATGTACAGAAAAGGTATCACGCCGGAAAAACAGTTTTTGACTTATTCCAATTTTGATACTCGTGGTGCCGCCATGTATTATCTGTTGCGTGTGATGGGCTACCAAAATGTGGGACAGACCGACTTCACTCTGAACGTATGGGCGGATAATCCTCTTTTGCCCATGTCCTCAGCTAAAAACTGGCAGGCTTTGGTCAGCCCTGAATGGGTGTATGAGCTGATCACCACAGGAAAAGTTCTGACTTTTGAGAATAAAAAATACGCTATATATGATATAAGTTTCGGCATCAGCTATGCTGAAAAGAGACGGGAACTGGCTGGCGGTGTAGGGACTATTAAGCCTTCGGATCTAGCCTATAAAGCAGGGCATATCCCCGGTGCTTTCCATATGGATTCCGATACCATTGAAGATAAAGATCGTTATTGGGATCTGGCCGCACCCGATATGCTTTTTCCGCGCTTGGCCGAAAAGGGCATAGATATCGATACCACAGTTATCCTTTATGGACACGGAGCCACCATTGGTGCCAGTTTTACCTTTTGGGCATTGAAAACGGCGGGAGTTAAAGATGTCCGTCTGTTGAACGGCAATTTTGAACGATGGGTGTCCAAAGGGTTACCTGTGGAGACAAGGATCAATACGCCCACGCCTGTGAAAGATTTCGGCCTGAAAGGTTCATGGGGCAATCCCCAGTACAGTGTCAGCGTGGATCAGGCTGCGGCCATGCTGAAAGAGCCTGATGCACGAGTGGTCTCCATCCGTCATTGGCCGGAGTACACCGGTCAGGTGGTGTTGCACGCCTACATCCCAGACAGAGGCGAGGCTTTGGGTACTTACTGGGGCAGGGCTGGCTTTGGCAAGAACACCTCAAACCTGACTTTCTATATTGATGAGGACGGCAGTTACCGTAGCTACACCGAAGTGGCTAAAATGTGGTCAGATCTAGATGTGCTGCCCAGCCACAAGGTGGCCTTTTCCTGTGGCACCGGCCCCCGCGCTTCCACTGGCTGGTTCTTCTCTTATCTGATGGGATGGCCCGATACAGCCCTGTTTGATAGCGGCTGGCCGGGCTGGAGGGAGGGCAAGCCACAATCTCCCAGACCATCTCAAAATATTTGGGATTCCGTACATAATGATAAACAGCTAAAAGAGGGCGGGACGAAAGAACTACCCCTCTAATGGAATACCCGATGAGAGCCATTGTGTTCTCTTTGCTCTTCTATATTGCTCGACCGCCGCAGTCGTTCGGTAGCAACTGTGGAGATTTGGTTCTATAAAACCTCTTTGATATGCTGGGGGACTTTACAAGAGATCTTTTAACTGCCTCCACGTATGTGAGTGTTTTTTCTAATAAAGGATATTAAAGCCCTGTGGCACAAAGCCCCCGTTTCCGGGGGCTTTTCTTTTAAAAATTTCATAATATTAATTCGTTACGAGGCAATCGGCGCTGTTTTCTACCAACTTTTTCTGCAGAAAGAAAAAAGAGAGCCATCTGTTCAGCAACATTTTTCCTACTGTCCAACTAGGAAGGGGCGCAACTTGCACACAAGCCATGGTAAGTTGGTGATAGTGCCATTTTTAGCGATCCTCTCGGGTGTGGAGATGATGGACCTAAATTTTGTAGCCATCTATATGCTATGGTCAGGCCTCGTGTAACTCAAGGTACAGCAATCCCTTTTTGTCTTCCTACCAGTCTATCCGGAACTGGTCGCGCTCATCGGAGGAATTGTGCCAAACTATAGGGGATATTTTCTCCGGGGGGTTGGTGGAAGCAGCGCCGCTCTTGGCGTCGAGCAACAGGACGCAATGCAGCGTATCACGGGGGGAATCAGGACAGCACCCCAAAAAACAGATGAGGTTGGAGATAATACATGGGGTGCTTACTACGTTTCAGCAACCGGTAGGGGATGTAATGTATACAGGACAGGAGATAATGCATGGTCTTACAAAGACACCGTATTTGACTCTGCCCGAGTCGTCAGGACGGCGGAAGAGACACGTCCCCTCAACCGTGCTGTGCGGTATCTTATCCGAGCGCGATGACATGCTTTTTTATGCCCCATTCAGTGTATCCGGAACTGGTCGCGCTCATCAGGTGGAACGTCCCGAATTATCAGGGGGTGTTCCTCCGGGGATACGGTGGCCAAACCAGCTATCACTATGGCGCTGTTGGCCACTGGAGCGCAGGCCTCGGTGAACTTCAGGGCGATGGGATACGTGAAATTTCCGCCTCATTTTCGACAGGGGGGCAGCACGGAATAGGAGGAGCATCAGGGAGCTTTGGAGTCACAGGAGGACAGGGGTACGACTGGAAATGGGGGAACAGGAAACACCTATTGGGGTGGGATAGATTTTTATGCTTCTCGCGTTACTCCTGTTGTTGGTGAAATCCGTCCGGTGAACCGCGCAGTTCGCTACCTCATCCGGGCCAGGTGACTTGCCAAATCTCTTCGAACTCCTTTTTTTCCAAAACAGAAAGGGCCAAGGTGCGCTAACACCTCGGCCCCGGTATGGGATGGCTCTTCAAGGGTCTCCCTTCCGGTAATGGGTTGATCCAATTACCCGATAGAGCCCCCCAACGGTGCGGCTAACAATGTTGGGGGTCGCTTCTATTCCATCGGGTTCGCCTTCTAGCTCAGGATCTAACCCCTGGGACAGCTTGCCAGACGGGAGAACGCACCCCACAGGGCCGCTTTCGTCACCAGCCTGAGCAGATGGTACATCCGCCGTTTGCTTGGCAACTTGCCTCCTTTCCATCCCTGCCTGTCTGCGGAGAGGAGGCCCCATTATGCTTTATCCATTTATGGTAACAAATATTTTCCATACCTCATCCAGTCTGCCGAAACTGATGGCTTTATTTATATCACATTATATAACCATTGATATGTTCAGGTCATTTTATACCATGTAGACCATGGACTAACTATCCAACAGAAAAAAGTGATGGAAGTTACGCTATATGCTCCCATCCAGAACCCTCTCCGTTATCTTGGACAAGTGGGATCAATAGCCGGAGCATCGGAATGTCCAGAAACGACCCGGCGGGCTGCACGGGGAGGAGGGAGACGGCACTGAATTAGATCTATGTACGTGTTCATTCAATGCGTTTGCGTTGTTATACAGTTCAGTGTTCATTTGCCGGATCTTGTGTCGTCCAAAACTGCGCTGTGTAGGCACGCCGAAACGTCGTCCAAGCGGGGCTACATCAGGAGGCGGGGCAGGAACATCACGAAGTCCGGCCAGACCGCGATGACGAAGAGCAAAAGCCAGATGGTGCACAGATAGGGGAAGGCCCTAGCCGCCACCTGTTCGAGCTTTATGTCGGTGATCTTCATGGTAATGAAAAGGTTCGCGCCGAAGGGCGGTGTCAGGAAGCCGGTTTCGCAGCACACCACGAAGAGCACGCCGAGCTGGATGGGATGGATGCCCAGCGAGTTGGTGATGGGTAGAAAGACCGGGGCGAGCACCACGACCATCGCCAGCGTGTCGGCCACGAAGCCGCAAAGGAAAATAAAGAAGGCGATGAGCAGGAGGGTGATCGAGGGGTCCGTGGAGATGGAGGCCAGAAACGCGCCCACGCTCTGCGGGATGTGGTAGAGGGTCAAAAGGCGCGAGAAGGCCATCGACACGCCGACAAGGACCGTGGCCGAGCCCGCGAAGGCCGAGGTACGGATGAGCGCGGAGGAAATGTTCTGCCAGCTCAGCTTGCGGTAGACGAAAAGGCCCACGAAAAGCGTCCACACGACGCCTACTTCGGCGGCCTCGGTGGGGGTGAAGACGCCGCAGTAGATGCCGCCGAGGATGAGCACCGGGGTGGCCAGCGCCCACTTGCCGTCCCAGATGGCCTTGAACAGCCCGAGGATGGAGAAGCTCTCGCCCGTGCCCCTGTAGCCGCGCTTTCTGGCGATGCCGTAGGCGGTCAGGCACATACTGGTGGTCAGCACGAAGCCGGGGATGAAGCCCGCCATGAACAGCCCGGCGATGGAAGTGTTCGCCACCACGCCGTAGATGATCATGGGGTTGCTCGGCGGGATCAGGATGCCGAGGGTGCCGCCCGTGGCGGAGACGGCGGCGGCGTCATCCTTGCGGTAGCCCGCGCCGATCATCCCGGGTATCATGATGCTGCCGATGGCCGCAGTGGTGGCGGGGCCGGAGCCACTCAGGGCCGCAAAGATCATGCAGGCGAGGATGGTGACCATCGCCAGCCCACCGCGCAGGTTGCCCACGGCCTTCTTCGCCACTTCGATGATTTCGCCTGTGATTCCGGCAGGCTCCATGAGGAAGCCCGCCATGACGAAGCCGATGGTGGCGATGAGCGGGAACTGGTCCATGCCGGTATAGAGGTTCTGGGGGATGAACTCCATCGGGAAGGGCATGCCGATCATGGAGATGATGGACGCCAGCCCGATGACGCCGAACAGCGGCACCCCAAGGAGCATGAAAAAGACGAACGAGATGACGAGCAGCATGGATCAATCCTCCCTGCCTTGGAAGTGGAGCGTGCGGTTGCGGATGTCGCGCAAAAGCCCCTGAAGCACGCGGAAGATGGTCAGCGCCATGCTGATGGGGATGATGAGGTAGGCGTACATCACGTTGATTTCAAGCGAGGCGGAAACCTGCTTGAAGCGGGTCATGTTTTCGAGCATCCCGACGCTGTAGTAGAAAACGAGGATGCAAAAGCCCGCGAAGGAAAGCTCGGAAACGATGTAGCAGGCCTTGACCAGCCTCGGAAAACGCTTTTCCAGCAAATCCATGAGCATGAGGATGCGCAGCTGCTCCTTGTGCTTCACGGCGATGGCCACGCCCAGATAGGAGGCCCAGACGAACAGGTAGCGGCACAGCTCCTCGATCCACGAAAAGGACTTGCCGAGCAGGAAGCGCGAGAAGACCTCGGTCCCGAGCAACAGGATCAGCAGGGAAAGCATGATCGAGACGGCGAACTCCTCGCCCCATCTGTCAATCCATTGCAAGCACTTCATAAAACCTCCCGGGGAAAGGGCGGGAGGAAAAGCCCTCCCGCCGGTTGGGCCCTACTTCTTGGCGAGCACGATGTCCATGACCGCCTTGCCCTTTTCGGCGCTGCCGTCGCCGATGACTTCATAGCACTTGGGCCACGCGGTCCGGCCAAGGCGTACCCACTCGGGCAAGTATTCAACCACGCCGAGCAGTTCCATGCCGTGCTGCTGCATCAGCTTGTCGTCCGTCTCAAGCATTTCGGCGACCTTGGTACGTTCGTAGAACATGGCTTCCTTGCCCGCGCGGATGAGGGCCTCGCGCGCCTTTTCGGGAAGGCCTCAGTCGTAACGCCGGATTCCTCAATAGAACCGCCAGTAAAAGAGCCTTTCGGCGATCAAAAAGGCTTTCAGTTTTTCTCCCGCCGCCATTGCTCAACGGCGTCCTCAAAGGCCTTGCCGTACGGCGCGTAAATTTCTTCAAGCCGTTCGACCGAGAATGTTCCCGGCTTCGTGGAGGCGAGGATCATGACAGCGTGCATGACTCCTTCCCTGTAAAAGGCCCTGGCGAAATAAGAACGGATGCCGTGCGGGATGAAAAGAGCCCAGTCGATGGACTTGATGCTGTCCATCGTGTCGTCCACGATGAGCGACGAAAGCGAAAAGCGTTCGATATGCTGGGCGATGGTTCCCTCATAGGCGTATTTGGCCCCCCACGGCAGTTTGGCAAAAGGCGCACCGACCCCGTACTCCTGAATATACCCTTTGGCGGCATTGATGTCCGAAAAAATGATTCCTTCTATGGGGCAAGGCGAAGGGCTTGCGCATAGAAGGGACAATGTTTCCCGCAACCCCCTTGTCGCTGGGACGCCCCCCTTTGGCGGGTACGGGGAAAGGGGGGAGGAATTCTTGCGTCCCTTCTGCTGGGGGAACTCCAGAAAGGCTATGCGGCTGCGGGTTCCACCCTTGCACGAAGACAGACGTACTGCGGCGGAGAAGGAAACGCCTTCCCGGTTCGTGAAGGAAAGACTTCCGCCCCAGACGTCATGACCGGAACCAAGTCGCCCGGCGACTCTGAAAGACCATTCGGGAACGTATTCCTCCACGGGATAACAGGATTTGGGCAGGGCACTGAAGCCAAAGAGAGAATCGGCGGCGTTGTTGTATGCGACAATCAGTTTTTTTTCCCGATCCACGACCAGTACAGGATACCGTGCGCGAAGCAGTATCTGATTCGAGTAATCCTTTCCATTCACGGCGTTGACACGGTTGAGAGCCTCTTGAAGGAGGCCGGAATACCACTCCGGGTCGGGGTGTGGCCACCCCTGAAGCAGGAGCGTATAAGAAGGTTGCTGAAGGAGCCGGAACGAGACTTCCGCAGGCTCCCGGTTCGCCATGAGATCCCAGAACTCGGCCAGTGCGGGGAGGTCCTCCTTGCAGACGACGAGGTTGCGGAAGTGGGCGTCCTTCAGCAAAAGCTGCGTATCGGGGCCCAGCAGCCCCTGCTCCCAGCGATTGAAGAGCACCAGCCGGGATTGAGGGATGTGGATATGCCAGAGCAACCCCGGAAAGCCGGAAATCCAATGTTTGGCGTTCACGTCCGGCTGAATGGCGTCCGGGGCCTTGGTTGTTTGGAGTGCGGGCATACAGCTCCTTATGTTGCGAGGGAAGGATATTACCCTCCCGACAGCGGCAGGAAGTGGATTTCCCGCCGCTGCCGTTTTTTCTACTTCAGAGAGAGAGCCTTCTTCTTGGCCATGATCATATCCATGATGGCCTTACCCTTCCCCGCGTCGCCTCCGCCGATGATTTCATAGCACTTAGGCCATGCGGTACGACCAAGGCGAATCCATTCGGGCAGGTCTTCCACTACCCCGAGGAGCTCCATGCCATGCTGCCGCATCAGCTTGTCGTCGACTTCAAGCATGCCCGCGACCTTAGTGCGCTCGTAGAGCATGGCTTCCTTGCCCGCCCGAACAAGGGCGTCGCGTGCCTTTTCCGGCAGGATTCTCAGCCATGGCTCGCTGACGATGATATTGGCGCTGTGTACGGAATAATTGATTTCCGTCGCATATTTTTGGGCTTCATAAAACTTCATGGTTATGACGTTGTTGAAGCAGCCTTCCTGCCCGTCCACTACGCCCTGCTGGAGTGCGTTGAAGGTTTCGGAGAAAGCCACCGCCGTGGGTTCAAGCCCCAGCGCCTTAAAGGTCGACACCATGAGCGGATTCTGCGGAGTGCGGATCTTTATGCCCTTGGCGTCGGCAAGCTTGCGGACCGGGTGCTTGGCGTTGGTGGTCAATTGGCGGTAGCCGATATCCATAATGGACAAAATACGGGCTCCGCCTTCCTTGATCGCCCATTCGTTGTGCTGATCCCACATGGCGTCGACAAGTCCCCGGAACTCTTCAAGGGAATCAAAAAGGTAGGGCATATTCAGCCAGCCGCAGGACGGCGCGAAGGGCGCGTAGTTGTTGGTCGCCAGCATGGCCATCTGAATGGTCCCTAGTTGGATGCCGCGTACCGTTTCCAGCTCGTCGCCAAGCTGCATGCCGGGGAACAGTTGGAAATCAAAGGCGTTGTCGGAGTACTTTTGCGCCAGTTCCTTTAGTTTGTAAAATGTCAGATTGTTGAAGTTCTGCTCGCTCGTGTCGAATGATGAGGCAATGATGACCGGGATTTTTGCGGCTGCGAGGGAGTGAGCCGGAGCGAAGCCCAAAAGCGACATGAAGATCATGAGCCATCCCAAAAATCTTTTCATGGAAACCTCCTGTTGTTCACTGTATCGGACTAGCCGGAGCATTCGGTGTGCACCCCGCGTGCCGGACGTCCGCTGCCGATGGAAAACTACGAACGGTCGGGCCCACCATAAACGAGCCTGTCGTCCACCACGGTGGCCACGATACCGATTTCGGAGAGTTTCATGAGGTCCACAGTGAAGGGGTCTTCTGCCAGAACGACGAAATCAGCGAGCTTTCCTTCTTCAATGGAGCCTACAAGGTGATCCAGATGTTTTTCGTAGGCGGCGTCGATAGTGACGCCGCGCAGGGCCCGCAGCAGATTAACCCGCTGGTCGTAATCCCAGTAGACGAGAGAGGGAGTTCCGGGAATGAGCTGCGGGTCCTGTACGGGATAGGAAACCTCGGCGTCGATGGAGTTTCCCCCGCCGTAAATGGGTTCGCCTTCGCAGGACACTCGCGTCACTGCCGACTGGAGGCTGCGGAGGGGTTCCATCGGCGTGACCGGGGTATCATTGTGAAGGGCGAAACGCTGCCCGTAATGGGCCGACCAGCCGAGCGGGCTCAACTGATAGGCGCGTCCTGGACCGAAATAGGTGTCTCTGTGACTTTTTCCCCAGAAGTACACATGGTTGATGAAGTACGTGTTGGTAAAATTCTGAGCCGCCATCTTGCGGCCATAATCCAGCGCAGCAAGAAGTTCTTCGTCCACCCCGCCATCGCGATAAACGCCTTCCAGACAGTCGGGACCGCCGTAGCGACTGACGATGTGTTCGGGCATCCCTCCGTCGGCATAGAGGTACATTCCCTGTTGACGCTCGATATGCTGCCGTTCCAGAAACTGCCCGTGTATGATGCCATGGCGCATGTCGACGACGTGTTTGGCCTCAGGATTGGCGATCGCCTTTTCAAAGGCGGCAATGATATGTTCGCAGGCTTTATCGCCGTTGCCGTGGACTTCAAGGCTTTGGCCGTGCTTGTGGTAGAAGGCGATCCATCGCTCCATGTTCTCCTGCGTCATGTTCAACAGGGATTTGCCGCTATAGTAAGGATGCTCGCCGCGGCGGTCCGCATCGTCGGGGGCAAGGTCAGGAGCGGGTCGATACTGGCCGGGGCGCTTGTTGAAAGAAGTCCTGCCCTGTGGGGAGCCGTCATACTGCATCTTCCAGCGTCCGTGCAGAACCCGGTTGGAGGGAAGCGGCGATTCGCCGGGCCGCAGCTTGAGGTTGGTGATGTCCGCCCCCTGCCGCAGGCCGACAGGAGGGGTCGCCCGCTCGATGTCCTCAGGGTGTGACCAACCAAGTTCCCTGCGTGAGGCGATGCCGGAATCCACATTCCGGTAGACACCGTCCTGCTCTCTGATGGTGAACAATCGTGCAGGAGGGTTAAAGATGACTCGAATGCGTAGCGTGCCTTCATGAACGGCCCGGATGAAGTCGTCCAGCCGGGAGACGAGTCCGGCGTTTTCTGCCGTAGTAACGCCCTTGGTGGCATAGAGGCCGCTGGCGTAGTCCATCACCCGCATCACGTCGATGTCTTGTTCAGGTTTGAGGAATGCCTGAACGGGCCGCGCCATGAGCAGACCTGTGGGGCTCCCGTCCGGGGCGAGTTCGACGCCGTGCGCGGTGCCCCGTTCCGCTCCCTTGAGAATGCCGGAGCGTTCCAGTGCCAGCGAGTTGGCCACGGTCATGTTGTCGCACGCATGTAGTATGGCGATGGGGTGCCTGTCGCTGGCCCTGTCCAGGATATGGCGGTTGGGATGCCGTCCTTCCTCCAGCTTGTTGTGATCATAGCCATACCCTAAAACCCACGCTCCATCGGGAACCGTGTCCGCATAGGCTCGGAGTGCGGCGATGATGTCGTCGAAGTTCCTGATGGAGCCGAGAGGCCAACTCCGCAGGTTGACCCGGTACAGATCGAATTCTCCCTGATCGGGGAAATGCCCGTGCCCGTCAATAAAACCGGGCAGCATGGTTCGTCCTCCCAGATCGAAAAGCGTCGTGTCCGGGCCCATGCCGCATTCCGCCCCGACCCGCGTACCTGCGTAAACAATTTTGCCGTCACGCACGCCTACGGCTTCCACCTTCAAGGCGTTGGCGTCATCGCCGGAGCGTTCGAGCGGCTCGGCCAGCGTGTAGATGGTGCCGTTCGTGTACAGCGTATCAAAAGAATGTTCCTTCATGATGCACACGTCTCCTTTCTTTTCCAGTTATCGTACTGCTTGGCATCTGCAAGAAACTCTCCAAGCATGGACGCATATTCCAGCGTTTTTTGCGAAGCCAGCGCTGGCTCGACATGGCGCAGGGCATTAAGAATGGACGCGAGGAGGGAGAACAGGACTTCACAGCGGGTCAGGCCTTGTTGTTCAAGAAGCCGTGAAAAGCCTTTTCCATCGGGAAGGAGATGAGACAACGACGTCTCCAGCGGGGAATTATCCATATGCCGGATGAGTTGCGCGAAAAAATGTTGCTGCGTCTGGGCAAAGGCATTGCGGTCGCCGCTTCGTAAAGCCATGCCCACCCGGGAGAGCAGGCTTTCGAGCTCGTTGATTTTTGTGGGAGTCATCCATATCATATAGCTGGCGATCACTTGGGGCATAACGATGCGGAATCCTTCCAGCCGCAGCTCCAGCAGAAGCATCGCGGCATTGCCCTGCACTTTTTTTTCTGGGATCATCGCGACAAATGTTCCACTTCCGCGCCGTGACCTTAAAATCTTCCGTCCTGATAGAGCACGCAAGGCGAAACGCACCGTATTGCGGCTGGCCCCGAACTCTTCGGCCAGTTCCCGCTCAGAGGGCAACCGTTCATGAATGCCCCATCGGCCTTGCTGTATATATTTCTCCAGCAATTTTTCTATAGTCGTCTGTTTATCCATGCCCAT
>ENA-ORUF01002878-ORUF01002878.1-human-gut-metagenome-genome-assembly--contig:-NODE-2878-length-13662-cov-2.212464_pt1 | contig 13662 bp, 9 predicted proteins | sample MGYA00242077_ERZ509203 | MGnify/ENA primary metagenome ERZ509203 (study PRJEB26280, sample SAMEA2338834) | human gut metagenome | biome: human gut; feature: human-associated habitat; material: faeces...
TTCTTCCAGAATCTCATCAATTTCTTCCATAGATCTGCGCTGACCTTTGACTCCGATAATGTTCAGCTTACGGGCCGGAACATCAATCTCGATCAGATCTCCTTCCTCTACCAGAGCAATGGGACCGCCTTCAACAGCCTCAGGGCTGCAGTGTCCAATAACCGGTCCTGTGGATGCCCCGGAAAAGCGTCCGTCTGTGATCAGGGCAAGGCTTCTTCCAAGTTCTTTATCACTGCTGATTGCCTCAGAGGTATAAAACATCTCCGGCATTCCGCTTCCTTTCGGACCCTCGTAGCGGATAAATACTGCATCGCCTTTCTGTACCCTGTGATGAAGCACTGCATCCAAACACTCTTCCTCACTGTCAAAGGGTCTTGCGTTCAGAACTGCCCGGAACATTTCCTTTGGACATGCAGTGTGCTTGATCACTGCTCCCTCCGGAGCCAGATTTCCTCTGAGAACGGCAATGCTTCCGTCCGTTCCGATGGCATTGTCATAAGAACGGATAATATCCTCTCTGGTAAGATTTACATTGTAGCGTCTGTTAAATTCCTGAAGCCATTTCTCACATTTTTCATAGAAACCGTTTCTTCGGAGTTCCTCCAGGTTTTCACCAAGGGTTTTGCCTGTAACAGTCATAACGTCCAGATGCAGATGCTCCTTAATTTCTTCCATAATTGCAGGAACACCTCCTGCATAGTAGAAGCACTCTGCCGGCCACCGACCGGCCGGACGTACATCCAGAAGATAACGGGCATTTCTGTGCAGCCGATCAAAGGTATCTCCTGTGATCTCAATGCCAAACTCATGAGCAATGGCCGGAATATGAAGAAGGCAGTTGGTGCTTCCGGATACAGCCGCATGAACCAGAATGGCATTTTCAAAACTTTTTTCTGTGACGATCTCGCTTGGACGCATCCCCGGCATAGTTGCAAGCTTTACTGCCTGCTCTCCTGCCTGCCTTGCATATTCCAGAAGATCAGGACTTGTTGCAGGCATCAGAGCACTTCCCGGAAGAGCAAGTCCCAGAGCCTCTGCCATAATCTGCATGGTGGACGCAGTTCCGATAAAGGAACATGCGCCGCAGCTTGGACAGGCGTTGCACTTGGCCCACTCCAGCTTTTCCTCATCAATTTCTCCCCGTTCATATTTTGCGCTGTACATGCCAAGCTGCTCCAGAGTAAGCATCTCCGGTCCGGCATTCATGGTTCCGCCCGGAACCACTACCGACGGTACATCTGCTCTTGCCAGACCCATCAGATTTCCCGGCATCCCCTTGTCACAGCTTGCCAGATAAACGCCTGCATCGAAAGGAGTTGCATTCGCATGAATTTCAATCATATTGGCGATCATTTCCCGACTTGCCAGACTATAATTGATTCCGTCTGTTCCCTGGCTTTCTCCGTCGCAGATATCAGTACAGAAATAACGTGCGCCATGACCTCCGGCCTTTTCAATTCCTTTACGGACTTCCTCCACCAGAATATTCAGATGTCCGCTTCCCGGATGGCTGTCTCCAAAAGTACTTTCAATAATCACCTGGGGCTTGGAAAGATCTTCCGGCTTCCAGCCTGTTCCAATACGAAGAGGATCCAGCTCAGGAGCTATTTTTCTCATTTCCTGACTTACTAATTTCATCACAATCTTCCTTTCTTTTTCCCTGACAGAAAATCTGTGTTCAAACAGTTTCCGTCACTTTATTATGCAAACATAGAAATAATCAGCGCTACGATAAATCCGGTCACACCTACCAAGGTTTCCATAATAGTCCATGTTTTCAGGGTTGTCTTTTCATCCATTCCCACCAGCGATTTTACCAGCCAGAAACCGGAATCATTAAAGTGGGAGCAGACAGTTGCACCGCCTGCTACTGCCGCTGTAGTACATGCAAGATACAGCGGAGAGAGTTCTGCAATTCCCGGAAGTGCTGCTACGATTCCGGCTGCCATTGTCATGGCAACTGTGGAAGAACCAACGCTGATCCTTACAAGAGCCGCTACCACAAAGGCTACTACTACGATCGGAAGGTTTGCAGAAGAAACTGCGTCTCCGATCACTTCTCCAAGTCCGGAATACTGAAGCATGTAACGGAGAACGCCGCCGCAGGCTGTTACCAGAAGGATAAGACCTGTAGGCTCCAGAGATTTTGTCATAACCTTTTCCAGCTCTTCAGTTGTGTATCCGTGCCTGATACCAAGAATAAACATTGCCGCAACCGTTGCGATCAGAAGTGCTACAAACGGCTCTCCCAGAAAAGAGAACACCGGTGCCAGCGCACTGAGCGCCGGAACAACTCCACAGACAGAGTCCATAATAATCAGTACAAGAGGAATCAGAATGATTCCGACAATAGTCCAGAAATTCGGCAGCTTTGATTCATCAATATCCTGCTGCTCTGCCACATGTTCCGGAACAGGGATCATATATTTCTTTCCGCAAATGGCTCCCCATACCGGACCTGCTGCGATCATTGCAAAAACGCCACAGAAAATACCCACCATAATAACCCATCCGAGGTCTACGTTCAGCATGGTTGCCACCAGGACCGGCCCCGGTGTAGGTGGAATAAAGGCATGACCAACTGCAAGTCCGGCAAGAAGCGGAATTGCATAAAACAGAGAAGAGCGTCTGGTTCTCTTTGCCAGGGAAAATGCCAGTGGGATCAGGATAATAAGACCTGCGTCAAAAAATACCGGCATTGCAATAACCAGACCAGTGATTCCAAGAGCCCAGGCGGCTTTCTTATCGCCAAAGCGTCTGACCATTGTAACTGCCAGCGTCTGGGCTCCGCCCGAAACTTCCAGTATTGCGCCGAACATGGAGCCAAGACCTACCAGCAGCGCAATTCCTTTTAATGTGTTTCCGATACCGTCATTCACGGCTGTAACAATATTCTCAAAGGGCATTCCGGCAATCAGGCCTATTGAAATTGCCCCAATGAGAATGGCTACCATTGCCTGGATTTTAAATTTAATGATGAGTACAAGTAAGATTACCAGTCCAATCAGCGCCGCTGCAACCAGTCGTGTAGGGTTCAATGCAGTACCTTCCATAGACATAAATAAAATCCTCCTTTGTTAATATAAAACAGTTTTCTCATTCAGCAGATTAACATCTGACGTCTTATGTTATTTGCCCTCATTATAGGATTCCCCATTTTCTCCGTCAATATATATGATGTCTTTAAATTCTTTTCTGTTTTTTGCACAAAAAAAGCGATTATTTCCAAGAATAATCGCTTTGATTTAGTATATTCTTCCCATAGGATTTTTTAAGTTGTCTTTTTGCGTTCTAAAACATCAGATGTTTTCCGTATTTTTTTCGGAACGCTCCTGAAGAATCTTCATGATCGTCTGCCGGTTATAAGTCAGATGGGTGATCATGGCGCATTTTGCTCCCACGGAATCCCGTGCGAGAATTGCATTGTTAATGGCTCTGTGGGTACGGATGGTTTCATCTCTCAAAAGTCTGTGAGTTACATTTGCAAAGGTAAGTACTGCGGTGTGAATCACCGGAAGAAGAATCTCAACTACCTGATTTTTGCTGCATTTTGCAATAAAGGTATGAAATTCAATATCCTTTTTGATATGGTTGTGGCCGCCCAGATACAGTTCCTCAGTTTCGTCACACAGCTTTTTCAGATGAACCAAATCCTCATCCGAGGCATTTTTACAGGCGATAGCGGCAATCTCCGGCTCAATCATCAGCCTTACTTCAAACAACTGCAGAGCCAGCACATATTTATCTTCTATTTTTCCAAATCCCAGAGGATCTTCTTCCAGAGAGTTTGTATTGATCACATATGTTCCCGACCCTCTGCGCACCTCCAGAATCCCTCTGGAAACAAGTCCTTTTACAGCTTCCCGGATAGTACTCCGTCCTACACCAAATTTCTCTGCCAGCTCAAATTCATTGGGAATCTTCTGCCCCGGTTTTACAGGTTTCTGAAGAATATATTTCATCAGCTCATCCTCTGTCTGAGCGCCTAATGATTTTCGGTTCTTTTTTTCATATTGATACATTGTTTCTCCACTCCCATAATGCACATATCTTTTGCCTTATTGATTACAAAAACAGTATAGCATAAACTCCCGGTTCCTGCGACAGCTGTTTATATCTGACCGCACAAAAACCGGGAGAAGTAAAGTTTCTATAATAATTCAGTTTTAATTACCGCATCAGACGCCATCAGGAGAAAAAGCTCTCCGCAACTCTCATATCCGCAATATATCCGACACTTCCGGTCATATAAATATCACCGTTATCTGTAATGTCGATCTGGATCATTCCGCCTGGCTGGTTTACATTCACACGGCTCTCCACCATTCCCAGACGGTAAGCGGTCACTGCTGCTGCGCAGCTTCCGGTACCGGATGCTTTTGTATAGCCGGAACCTCTTTCCCATATCTCAATATCCAGATTTCCTGTGTCAATTTTACGGCAGATCTGAAGATTCATTCTTTCCGGAAACTCATCTGCATTTTCCACATAGGGTCCCAGCTCCTTAACCAAATCCTTGCTGACCTTATCCATAAAGATAATGCAGTGAGGATTTCCTACTGTCAGACAGGTTGCTTTATAATCCTTTCCATGGAAAGAGAAATCCTCATTGATAACTTCACGAACCTCTCCTGTTACAGGAATTTCCTTTGACAAAAAGGAGGCCTTCCCCATGTTTACACGAAATTCTGTCGCGCGGCTGTTCAGACATTCTACCTCGATGGGACCGGCCAAAGTTTCAATGGAAAACTTCTTTTCTTTTACATATCCCTGATCCATAAGATATTTTGCAAAAATCCTTACGCCGTTTCCACTGATCGCAGCCTCGCTTCCGTCTGCATTAAAAATATGCACGCCTGTTTTGCCATTGATTTCTACAGGTCCGTACAAAACACCGTCTGCCCCCAGACCAAATCCTCTCTGACACATCAGGGCAATCTTTTTCCCCTGAAGCTGTACACGATTTTTATTAGGATCCAGAACCAGATAATCATTGCCAAGTCCCTGATATTTCACCATTGTAATGCAGCCTGCCATCTTAAAACCCTCCATTGAATCTTATGTTCACCTTTATTCTGTTATTATTATATCTGATATTTTTTTCTATGTATATAGGATAAAATGCCTGTTACATTGCAAAAACTGCTTTTATATTTCTGACCCCATACTCCTGTCAGTGCGATTGCTGCTTACGATCTTCACAGTAACTCAGTCTGCTCCTCATCTGTTTTTTGTTCTTGCAGTCATTCTTCATCTGCGATAAACTGACTGTAAATAACACCAGGAGCTGAAATACATGAAAACATCTTCATACCATCCGGATACCCTTCCCGTTTCCCGGGACTCAGAGCAGGAAAACAATTATTCCATACCTGTCCAGAAAGAAAAAACAGGATATTTAAAAGAGGATTTCCGGTTGTTTCATATTAAAGATCAAACTGAAAAAGAATATTTTTACCATTATCATGATTTTCATAAAATCATTGTTTTTCTCTCCGGAAAAGTCACCTATCATATAGAAGGAAAGGCATATCATCTGAAGCCCTGGGATATTATCCTTGTAAGCCGGGGGGCTATTCATATGCCTGAAATTGATTTTTCCGTTCCCTATGAACGTTTTATCCTGTGGATCAGAGACGATCTTCAGACATCCGAACTGAATACCTGCTTTCAGAAAGCAAATGACCGCAGCTTCAGCCTGATCCGTCTGGACACCCGGCTTATGGAGCAGATAAAATCCATTCTCTATGAACTGGAAACTGCGATCTCCGGCACTCAATTCGGAGATCAGCTTCTGAAACAGGCTCTTTTCACTGAGTTCATGGTTCATGTAAACCGTATTTTTCTGCAAAAACAGTACATTACTGATCAGAGATCCTATTCCTCTGATTCCCATGTGGAACAGCTTGTGGCATATATCAACCAGAATCTTGAGCAGGATCTTTCCATTGACGCTCTGGCAGCCCGGTTCTTTTTCAGCAAATATCATATGATGCGGAAATTCAAAGAAGAAACCGGCTGCACCATCCACAGCTATGTTACAAGCAAACGGCTTCTCCTTGCCCGTTCCCTCATCGCCCGGGGAACACCTGTTATGAAAGCCGCTCTTCAGAGCGGCTTCAGGGATTACACCACTTTTTCCCGGGCCTATAAAAAGCAGTTCCGCCAGCCTCCTGCCCGGAATCAGTAGCCTATAACAGCTTGCGTGAAATAGCCTGGGAAGTTGCATCTCTTGCTGCTGAATTTTCATCTGTATTCTGGCTGCAGTATGCATTAAATAAGCAGTCGATCAAAAACATCTGACCGATTTTTGTCGCTATGGAGCCGGACTGCAGAGGATTTTCATTATAGCCGCAGATAAGAGAAACGTTTGCATAACTGGCAGCCAGTGATTTACGAAAATGCGTAATAAGAACAATGGGAATATGGCGTTCTTTTGCCAGATCCAGTACTTCCTGCATATCTCTGGTAGAACCGGAATAAGAGAAAAACAAAATCACATCTCCGGGAGTGAGAAGCGCAGTCGCAATGGTCTGCATATGGGAATCCTCAATATGAATAAACTTTGGAGTTACTGTTGCAAACAGCGCCCAGGCTTCCTTTGCAGTTACCATACTTCCCCCCTGTCCAAAACAATACACATGTCTTGCCTGCACAAGCAGATCCACTGCCAGTTTCAGAGAAAGAGTATCCAGTTGAAAAATCGTCTCATTAATAGACGAAAGATAAGAGTCTCTCAGGTTACGGCACATCTTTTCCAGAGACCCACTGTCGCTGACAGCCAGAAGCGCATCTTCAGAATCAGCGGCCGTATTCGCCCGTTCTGATTTTGCAAGAGCCAGTTTCAGCTCATGATATCCATTTAATCCCAGCATACGGCAAAACCGGGTAATAGTCGCTTCCGATACACCGGAATTTTCAGCCAGCGATGTAATAGATAAATATTGAGTTTCTGCAGTATTAGACAAAATATAATTTGCCAGCTTCTTTCCGGAACGGGTCATAGAATTATACTGTTCTGTCATTGCGTCTAAAATAGAATCCGTCATGAGTCTGCCTCCTGATTTCTTTATAATAAATCTCCAAAACCTTAATTTCCTAACAAAAAGTATAATATAAATTATTTTCCTCCGCAACTGATAAAGAAAAGTATTTTCAGAAATCATAAAATTAATTATAATATTGATAAAACAATTGAATTAATCGCTAATTTATTTCGCCATATTGAAAAACTTGATATTAATGCAAATGCTACACTTTATGAAAAAATATTGTATCTTGTTAGTTTGGATACAGGTCAGGAAAGATACAGGAACCAGGTTGACAAAATACATTTTATTACAAAGGAACAATCAGAAAATATCGTTGCTCGTTTGGGTGAAAGGTTAAGTCCGGATGAAAACGTTCAGGTTTCTTGTAATATACGGTGTGATAAGGTAGGAGAAATTATTGGTTTAGTCGATGTACTGAAAGATAATGTTGTGTATGAATTAAAATTTGTATCTGAATTATCAAGGAAAAATTATTTACAATGCGCCCTTTACATGGTTGGATTAAAAGTTCCGAATGGAATATTATGGAATGTACGAACGAATGAAATATATAAAATTAGTATTAATGATAAAAAGGCATTTTTGAATGGTATAACAAAGATTATATCAGATGGAAAAGTAAAAGAGTATAAAGGTCCTTCATGGACAGAACAAGATAAGAATCAGGAATTAGAGGAATGGAAGAAAAACAGGAGATCTGCGCAATTAACCCAACAAGAGCGAGCAGGACAGAATCTTTATGTCCCAAAGCAGAGTTTGAGTGAAAAGTCCTGGTTAAAACAACGTCAGGATATAATATCTGGCATCTTATTAGGAAATTCTGAGTGTTCCATTAATAATTTCGCAATTATTGACATCGAGACAACAGGAAATAGATTAGATGATTTGAAATTTGAAACAAAATATAAAGACACTGCATTTTCTGTTGGTATTGTGATTGCTGATTCTAATACATTGCAACCGGTTTATGCGAAATACTTTATCCTAATGCCAGAGTGTGAGGAAAATGGGATGTTTAAAGAATGTTTAAGAATAGCTCCGATTGAAATTACAAAAGAATGTTCACGTGAAGAATGTATGCAGGAATTAAAGGATGCTTTTTTTAAGTATAATATTGAGGATATTTTTGGATACAATATCTCTTTTGATTACCAGCATTTAAAAGAATTAGAAAAATACAAATGGTATGATATTGCATCCAAAGCTGCGTACTTGGGAGAAAATCCGTTTCTTAATAAAGAAAATGGAAGTTATTATGAAACAGGACGCCTGAAAAAAGGATACGGGGTTGAGAGTATGTTCAAATTGGTAACAGGTGATACAGGGTATCGTGAAACGCATAATGCCATTTTTGATGCTATAGATGAATTGGTAATCATGCAAAAATTAGATTATAAACCATCAGAATACCCGGTAAAAAAATGGCGTCGATAACTGACAGTGATTCATTTTGATGAGTTTTTTCGCCTGAAAGTATTCATCTGTTAAAGCAGTCTATACTGGATGTAAAGAAAATATGATGGAACGTACATATATAATGTCATTATAAAAGGTACTTTTGAGTTATGGGTTTCCGAAAGAACAGGGGAGGAAAGAACGAATGAAGAAGATCGGTACAGCAGATATTATCTGGAAAGAATTTGATAATTTCGTAAAAACAGAAAAAGAGCATTCCATGAAAAAAGAACCCGGATGGTATGTGTCCGTCCGCTGGTCTGTTCCCAGAGAGATCCAGGACATTCTCTGGAGTATGTATACCAAAACAGGAGAAGGAAAAGACGCGGATGGTTGCGGATGCCCGCTTGGGGAGATTTCCGGGTTTAAACTGGACAGTATCAGACAGCACCAGGATTACCTGGACAGTATGGGCCTTTCCTGGGATCTGTTGTACCTTCTTGATGGCATAGCTGTTCTTCAGTCCGGAAGTCTGATGATCGGACTCCCGGATAGCACTGTTTTCTGTAAAGAATACACAGACCTTGATACATGTCCGGAATTAATGGGAAAATATCCTCTGGTCAGCAAAAACTCAGCTTCCAGAAAAGAGGTAGCTTCCGGTATCCGAAATAAGCAGAAAGAGATTGATGGTAAGAAGAAAGAACTGGAACAGCTGGAGAAAGAAAAGCAGGCGGAACTGGAAAAACTGAAGCAGGAACTGGAAGCAAAGTATGCGGAAAAGACACAGCTTATCCGGGAGAAAAAGAAAGAAATGGAAGAGCAGATGGTTCAGTTAAACAACCAGATGTTTGTCCTGGATACAGAGCTTTATGGCATCCGGTGTATGATGGGCGAAACCGTTCAGTTTGTCCAGCTGGTCAAAGGATTGGAAGCAGAAGAAAAAGTCCCAGTGGTATTTTTCCAAAAAATACGTTTCCTGGATGAAGAACTGGGAAAATGGCTGGCAGTTTATGATTTTGACGGAAAAGATATTGCGACCTTCGAGGATGCATTAAAAAACCGGGAAGACATCCGGGAAAGGTTTGCTCCCGGACCGAAATCTGTCTCTGTGATCCGGATCAGTAAAAACAATATCTTATGCGGTGCCTCAGATATGGTATCGAATGTTTTGGATACCTATAAGAAATTTCATGGGAAACAGATCGGTATCCTTATCCGGAATGGAGAGAACCTGTACGTGGGGTGGACGGATGAGGAGAAGGTCCGTATCAAAGATGAAAATGTATATCTGAAGCCGGAAACCAGGGAAGATTCCCTGGAAGAAGCAGAAGCCCAGTCCCGGGAAGAGGTTGCTTCCCGTTACTTTGTATTCAGCATCCTGCAGGGGGTATTGAATGATGGCAGGATATTAAAGGTTCCGGAGAAGATCAATGTATTAACACCGTCCCCATACCTGATCTTTTCCATGGCAGACGGGTGGCTGGAAGACAACCGGTATGGAACTTTTGCGGATATTGTTGAGCGCACAGATGCACCTCTTATGAAAGGCGATATGATCCTCACTACGATAAAGATCGAGCGCGATGATGCCGGCCTTGGGAATATCTGGAACAATGGAAGGAGTACAAGGTATGATGCGTGGAACAATGACCGCGGAAGAGGAGAAAGGAACCGTACCCACGATGCCCATATCCCCGACAGGAGAGTTGTTCCGGTTAACCTGGTAGATACGATTGATACTTACACTATTACGGAAAAGAAGTTCCGCCTGACCGTTACGGAAGTTCCGGTAAAGGTAATCAGGGAAGGAAATACAACGGTGACCCAGTTCCGGTACGATACGAAAAAGACCAATGAGTATCTTGGTAAAATAACTTCTTATCTGACAGTAAAAAACAACAAGCTATATGAAAAGATCGATGTGAAAGGAAAGCCGCCCGAACAGATCCTTGCAGCTGCAAAAGCCTATGGCTATGTACATACAGATGCAGAGCAGATCATGATGGACCACGCGCATTCTTATTACACGGTATTTGAGAGCATTGTGCATACGGAAACAGAAAAAGAATACTACGTTTCCGCCAAAAAGGATAATTACTGGAAGGATGCGGATTCCTTTGCCAACATGGAGATCCGGCCGGGCGAATACCTGAATCTGACATTTTTAAATTCTGTATATCTGGTCTATGCGATCCAGAATCATAAGATTGGCGGATGGCGACGTGGGGGAATGACGGTAGACTATGCCAACAGTATTCCGTATCTCAATAAAGCACTGGAGTATATCCGGAAACGGGAAAAGGAAGAAGCTGTCATGCTTGGCAGATATATGGAGTTGTATGAGGGATGGCAGGTAGATGTCTCTGAGTGGAGGCTAAAAAACAATTACCATCGTCTTACAGATGCGAGAGCAGGGAAATTTGCAAAAGAAAAAGCCGGGAAAATCCCGGCCCAAAAGGAGAAAAAATGTATATGAAAAGCAATCCTGCTTGTTTATGATCATTAATATAGCGGAAAACAATGGTAAAATTGTGAAGAAAATGTAGAAAATTTGTGAAAAGTAGTCAGGTGTGACAGAAAGGAGGAAGTATGATCATTCCGATTCCTTGTAAATTAGGTGAAAAAGCATTGTGTAATGGAAGAATGCTTGTGTTCTGTGGGGTGGACTGGTTCAGATGGTCTTCCGGCATGGAGTATACGTATTTCTTTGAGACAGGAGATTCCTGGCATGAGACAGATTTCTACACAGGAGATGGAGCTGGCATGTCCAAATACATCGAAGTGGATAATGTCCTGCTTTCTTCCTTTGTTCTGAGGGAAAAAGGCTTTCCTTTCCGCGGAGAAGGATACGTAGAAGGATTCCGGTTCAAAAACGGAAAAACATATGTCCATATCCTGTGCGAAACATTCTATTTTTCGCATCATTGTGTCGAATCTAATGAGAAAGGATACTGTGTTCCTGGTGGGGATATTATTTTCCAGAGGAACTGGAACGAAAAATAGATAGATGCTATACTGTCCAAAAGAGGAGGAAAAGGTCGTGAAAATAATATTTCTTGATATTGACGGTGTTTTGACACATACGGATTACCTCAACTGGCAGACCAGGCACATTGATCCGGAAAGAGTCCGGTTCCTCGCAAAGATCGTGGAGTTAACAGACGCACAGATCGTCCTTACCTCCACCTGGAAGGATGGATATGACAGACAGTCCGGAAAAAAGGATGATTACTATGTTGTACTTGAGCACGTTTTGGCAGAACATGATCTAAAGATCTATGACATCACGGACAACATCCCGGAAGAAGTCCTTGAGCAGATCCCGTCCGTCATTTCCTTAGACCAGCTGGACATCCACTGCAAACATGGGACAGGCAGGGCCGCGGAGGTGGAGAAATGGCTTATGGATCATCAGGCTGACGGGTTTGTCATATTAGACGATGAGGATCATGACTGGTCAGACTATGGTTTTGACAGTCACTGGATACAGACCAGCTGGTACGAAAGCGGCCTGCAGGAAAAAGATGTGGCAGAGGCGGTCAGGATCCTGCAAAACAAGGAGGTGCGTCCTGAATGCACATAATGAGTTTTGAGGAATTTCTCGAAAATGGAAAACCGGAAATGTCCGTGATCATCCAGAGAGTAGCGGACAGGTATAAGAAGAATTACAAAAATACATTAAAGAGACAGCATGTTCCGGAATATCAGTACAAAAATTTATGCCAAAAAGAATGGAAAGTTTTTCGGAAGACAAAGGATTTCGATGCAGCGGTTAAAAAGGAAATGATGCAGGGAAAAGAAAGCAGGAAGTTCTTTAACCCGAAGTATCGGAAGGAAGCCGAAGCCCTGTATGACCAATACCTGGAAGAAATGCATGCCCGGATGGAAGAGGAGCGTCTAAAGAATGCGGTGCTGACTGCGATCCCAGAACGGATCAGGGATGCATACCCTGCCACAAGGCAGCTTAAACGCAGGTTCGTCCTGCATATTGGTCCGACAAATTCCGGAAAGACCTACGAGGCCCTGCAGAAATTCCAAAATGCAGAGGAGGCAGTATATCTGGCTCCTTTAAGGCTCCTGGCGCTGGAGGTATACGAGACTGCAAATATGTTCCTTCCATGTTCCCTGCTGACCGGAGAGGAAGAGGACATCATGCCCGGAGCCACACATATCTCAGAAACCATAGAGATGGCAGATCTTTCCCGTCATTATGATATGGCGGTCATTGACGAGGCTCAGATGATCAGTGATCCTAGCCGCGGTGGTGCATGGACAGCTGCTATCCTTGGACTCTGTGCGGATGAGATCCACATTTGTATGGCTCCCCATGCGGAATCCATTATCCGGAAACTGATCGCATACTGTGGTGATGAGATCGTGGAAACAGACCGCAGGGACAGGATGACGCCGCTTATCGAAGACACAGAAGATTTTTCCTTCCCGGAAAGCGTGATGCGAGGGGATGCACTGATCGTATTTTCCAAGAAAAGCGTGATCTCCTGCGCTGCGGAGCTTCAGGCAAAAGGAATCTCCTGCAGCATGATCTACGGTGCCCTGCCGTATGAGACGAGACGGGCCGAAACAGACCGGTTTGCGAAAGGCGAAACATCTGTCGTGGTTGCTACGGATGCGATCGGCATGGGATTAAACCTTCCGATAAAGAGAGTGGTATTTCTGGAAACGGAAAAATTTGACGGATATGGCAGGAGGGACCTGTTGCCGGAAGAGATACAGCAGATTGCCGGACGTGCAGGACGAAAAGGACTCTATGAATGCGGATACTATACTTCATCAAAGAGAAAAAATTTTATCCGCAGCAGCATGACCAGGTCTCCGTCAGCGATACTGTTTGCCCGTCTGGGTTTTCCGCGGATGCTCATAGAGGTGGAAGGAAAACTGTCGGAAGTGATGAAACGATGGATACATATTGAGACGGAATCATTTTTTCTGAAAACTGACCTGACCGAGGAACTGGGACTGTGTCAGTGGCTGGAGGGTTTGACGGATGATAAGGAGATGACCTATCGTCTTATGTACATTCCGTTTAACACGGAAAATCCGGAACTGCTTACTCTCTGGAAAGAAAGCGCCAAAATGGTGATCGACAGGGGATATGTGGACATTGATGATCCGGTGTGCCAGCTGGACGAAGAATTCGGGGAAGCAGTCTGTGAGGGCGATACGAACAAAAAAATCCAGGCACTGGAAGTTC
>ENA-ORUF01002889-ORUF01002889.1-human-gut-metagenome-genome-assembly--contig:-NODE-2889-length-13627-cov-3.966696_pt1 | contig 13627 bp, 14 predicted proteins | sample MGYA00242077_ERZ509203 | MGnify/ENA primary metagenome ERZ509203 (study PRJEB26280, sample SAMEA2338834) | human gut metagenome | biome: human gut; feature: human-associated habitat; material: faeces...
GAACGTTTCGGATGTAAAGGAAGCAGAACAGCTGCTCAGGGACCGCAACATTGATTATGCAGTAGAAGGCGTACCGCAGGAAAATACCATGCTTACTGTTGTGATGCCGTTTCTCCTTTCTATTGTTGTGGTAATTGTGATTATTACGATGATGAACCGCGGGGCGGCCGGAAACGGAGCAAATGCCAGAATGATGAATTTCGGTAGAAGCCGCGCAAGGCTCAGCCGTGACAGCAAAGTGAACTTTTCACGGGTAGCAGGACTTGAGGAGGAGAAGGAAGAACTGCAGGAAATCGTAGACTTCTTGCGGGATCCTCAAAAATTTATTGCCTTGGGCGCCCGCATCCCCAAAGGAGTCCTGCTGGTAGGCCCTCCAGGTACTGGTAAGACGCTGATTGCCAAGGCGGTCGCCGGTGAGGCAGGGGTCCATTTCCTGTCCATCTCCGGCTCTGACTTTGTGGAACTGTATGTGGGTGTTGGCGCCAGCCGGGTCCGCGACCTGTTTGACCAGGCCAAGAAGGAGGCCCCCGCCATCGTATTCATTGATGAGATCGATGCCGTGGGCCGTCAAAGAGGAGCAGGTCTGGGCGGCGGCCATGATGAGCGGGAGCAAACGCTGAACCAGCTGCTGGTAGAAATGGACGGTTTTGCCTCCAACGAGGGAGTCATCGTCATGGCTGCTACCAACCGCCAGGATATCCTGGATCCTGCTCTGCTGCGGCCCGGCCGTTTTGACCGGCAAATCTATGTTGGGCTGCCCGACATCCGTGGTCGGGAAGAGATCCTAAAGGTCCATGCCCGGAAAAAACCTCTGGCGGAGGATGCCTCCCTATCCGACCTGGCCAAAGCTACGGCAGGTTTCACTGGAGCTGACCTAGAAAACTTGCTCAATGAAGCTGCCTTGCTGGCTGCCCGGTCCGATAAGCGCTTTATTACCATGTCCGACCTCCACGAGGCCATGATGAAAGTGATCGCTGGTCCGGAAAAGAGGAGCCGCGTAGTCACCCCCCAAGCCAAACGTCTCACCGCCTATCATGAAGCAGGACACGCCGTAGTGATCCACGAGCTGGACAGCCAGGATCCGGTGCATCAAATCACCATCATCCCAAGAGGTCCCGCAGGAGGCATGACCATCTCTCTCCCCCAGGAGGACCGAGCCTACCAGTCCCGCCGGGAATTGGAGGAGCGCATTGCAGTCTGTCTGGGCGGCCGGGTAGCAGAACAACTGGTTCTGGGGGATGTATCTACCGGGGCATCCAGCGACATCCAAACGGCATCTTCCATTGCCCGTTCTATGGTTACCAAGTTCGGCATGAGTGATAAGCTTGGGGCCATCGCCTACGGCAATGAGAGCGATGAGATATTCATTGGCCGCACCATAGCCCAGGCCCGCAGCTATTCGGAGGAGGTAGCCGGTCTCATTGATGAAGAGGTCAAGGCAATTGTGGATCAGGCATACGCCCGGTGTGAGGAGATCCTCACCCGGTGCAGAAAAGAACTGGAGCTCACTGCCCAGTATCTGCTGACCCATGAGACTATGAGCGGCGAGACCTTCGCCCGGGTATTCACCGATCCAGACAACGAAGAATTCGCCATCCCCACTGCACAGGAGTAATCGAAACAAATGAACGCGCCGGCTGTCCTATGACAGTCGGCGCGTTTTCAGTAAAACAGGAATCCCTTCCACTCCCCCAGTAGCTCCATCGCCTTGAATTTCAGCACATAGCCCCGGTCCTCCTCGGTAATGAGTGCAGCCTGGCCCGGTGAGAAATATCCCGCCGCAGCCGCCTCTTCCACGGTCTCTGAGGCGGCCTCCAGACAGAGGGGCGGGAAGGCTACACACCACCAGTTTTGCCCCTGCCCTTCACCGATGACCACTCGCAGCGCAGTATACTCCCCAGCTGGAAGTGCAAAACCATCATACTCCTTTGTAGGAAACCAGCACTGCTCCAGATGGGCGGTCACCAACTCGTTTCTCCCGGACTCCACCAGTACCTCCTGACCTGCCGCGGCCAGATCCTCCAAATGTGCCTCCAAGGCCGCTTTGGCCTCCTCCAGAGTGGCGTTCTCGGGATAAAAAATCTCCGTCTCGGCCAACACCCGATCCCGTACCCGGAGTTTCAGCGCTTGATCCTCCGCACTATCTGAGTTGGCAATCACATGAAATCGGATCACCCGGTCGGCCAGCTGGGCCTGCTCCTGATCCAGCCAGAAACCGCCCAGCAGTCCACACAACAGTCCAAACATCAGGGCCAGTTCCCAACGTTTCAAATGCCGATCGAACATAAAAAACACCGTCCATCCTATGTAGTACCTTCGTACAGATAGGATGGACGGCTTTTCATTCTTTTAAACCGCCTGGCACAAAAATGTATCTCGGCAGTTCTTCGATAGGGCGGCCCGGGCGGTCTCCGCCGCCTCCTGACAGTCAAAGAGGCCGAAAGCCGTTGGACCGGTGCCGCTCATATTGGCTCCCAGAGCCCCTGCCTGGATCAGGGCAATTTTCAACTCCCGTACTCGTTCCTGCTGCCGTGGAGGAAGAACGTCCTCAAACACATTATACATTCTTCGGGCGGCCCCTCCCAGATCTCCCGCCTCCAAAGCGGAGAGCAGACCGTCTGTATCGGGATGACAGCGCAGACGAACACTATCGATCCGTGCAAAGAGTTCCGGTGTGGAAATAGCAAACTCCGGCTTGCAGACCACCACCCAACACGGCGGCAGGGACGGCAGAGGAGTCAAACGCTCTCCCCTGCCCTCCGCCAAAGCAGTGCCACCTAAAACACAGTAGGGCACATCGGAACCTACCTTCTCGCCAACCTGGGCCAGCTCTGTCGGAGTGAGCGGACTGCCAGCCCGCTGGTTCAAAGCCCGGAGGACAGCAGCGGCATCCGTACTCCCACCGGCCATACCGGCACATACTGGGATACGCTTCTGGATCCGGATGTCCAAATCCTCAGCTGGGCAGCCTAGTGCCTCCCAAAACCGGCGTGCAGCCATAGCGGCCAAATTATTCTCACCTGATGGGAGAAAATTCAGATTGGTACTCACCCGCAGGCCCTTGCCCTGATTGGGAAGGATGGTCAAGGTATCACAAAGGGTGATGGACTGCATCACCATCCGCAGATCGTGATAGCCATCCGGCCGCTTCCCCAGCACATCAAGAGTCAGATTCAGCTTGGCAAAGGCCTGTATCTCCACAAAATCACCTCATCGCTCAGACCCGGATGCGCCGGGCCTCCAGATAGAACCGCTTGTCATGGGCCTCCCCCATGGAGAAGGTCTTGCGAGGCAGCACCCCGTCGTGGATCACGGTGGGGAACAGTTCCTCCTTGCCCATGGCCGGCAGCAGGAACCCCACGGTATCCGGCTGGGCGGACAGGCGGCGCACCACATCCTCTCCATGAATATAATCCACCCTGACCTCTGGATGGGAGCGAATGTACTCGTCCAAGAAGTGCTGCAAGGTGCCCACAGGCAGCTGAGCAGAGGGATGGGAGACCGATACGGTTCCCTCCTGATCTCCAGCTACCCAGGTCAATCGGTGGCCCTCCGGATGATCCGCCCGGCTGCTGCCTGGATAAAAAGCGGTCAAGGCATCCAAAAGCTCATCCGGTCCTGCTCCAAACACCACCCGGTGGATAGGCTCAAACTCCAGGGAATCGTCGTGGAGGTTGTTCAGCTCCACCAGAGCGTACCGTGCAGGCAGGCTGTCCCACTGCTCCGGCGGGCAGAGCTTCTTCTGACGCTCATAGCACTCCTTGGCAGTCGCCAGGGAATGGTTTCCGTCTCCCACAGCAAAGAGCATCACAGGCAGGCCGCTGGTGTGGTACCGGGCGTTAAAGGCATCAGGGTCGGCCAGGGCAGCCAAGGCGCAGGCAGTCTGCTCCCACTGGGCCTGGGTCAGCTCCCATCCCTGAATGTGTCCGCCCCGCTCCATCAGATCAAAATCGTAGAGGGGACGCATTTCTGCCGTTTGCTCGGACAGCGGCTCGATCACAGTTTGGCCCGGATCGTCAGCCAACAGCATCACATGGGGCAGCTCGATGGGGGCATTTTTCCGCACTGCTACTCGGGGCGGGATACGCGAGAGCACCGTCCCCTCGGTGGCCCGGATGGAGGCAGCAGAGCCCGGCTCATAGTCGTACTGCTCCAGATCGATCCGGCCTACCAGGCCGCGGCGGACCTTACCACTGTCCAAAGTACGCTCGATGTAAAAGACCGCATCGGGGTGGACCTGGAACCGATCCTCCCGAAGATAGCGGCTCATTGTGCTGTTGATCTCCATGATGTCATTCTGGGTGTTGGGCCCTTCAAGCCGGCTCTCCGGCAGGATGAGGCGCAGGGCAGAAGGTGCAGCGCCTACCCGCTCCTCCACCCGTTTCCAGTACTCCGGCTGAGAGGTGTACTGGTCACAGGCCACTACGCTCCATTTGCTGTACTCACAGTCCCGCGGCAGAAGAATATCCGCAGGCAGAAAAGGAAGCTTATTTTGATTCATGTTGATCCATCTCTTTCCAAAGAACGTCCGGTTTATTTCTCCAGATATGGTCGCATCCACAGATCAGTCCAGCGCTGCCCGGATCGCCTGGAGCAAGTCACCGAACTCCTCATAGGCGGGCACCTCCGGGTGATCGGCCTTAATAGCGTCTGTGGACTTAAAGAGGAAGCCCGCCTTGCTGGCCTGGATCATGCCCAGATCATTGAAGCTGTCCCCGGCGGCGATGGTATCATAGCCGATGGACTGCAGCCCCCGCACCGTGGTCAGCTTGGACTGGGGGCAGCGCATCCGGAAGCCGGTGATCTCACCGCTGTCCGCCACCTCCAGGGTGTTGCAGAAGATGGTGGGCCAGCCCAACTTCTCCATCAGGGGCTTGGCGAACTGCTCAAAGGTGTCGCTGAGGATAATGACCTGGGTCTCCTTCCGCAGAGCATCCAAAAACTCCTTGGCTCCGGGAAGAGGATCGATCTTGGCGATGGTGTCCTGGATCTCCCGGATCCCAAGCCCGTGCTCCTTCAAAACATCCAGCCGCCAGCGCATCAGCTTATCATAATCAGGCTCATCCCGTGTAGTGCGCTTCAACTCGGGAATGCCGCTGGCCTCGGCGAAGGCAATCCAGATCTCCGGGACCAGAACGCCCTCCATGTCTAAACAAACAATATTCATCCTGATCTGCTCCTTTGCCCACAGGCGTGATGGCGGTTTCTCACCGCCATCATTCGGCCCGCGGATATGATACTTGATTTTAAGAACCTGCCGTTATGCTGTTAGCCCTGCTCGCTCCGCAGTTTTTTGAGGAAGTTCTCCAGGCGGCTGATGGCCTCGGTGATGTCCTGCATAGAGGAGGCATAGCATGCCCGGACGTAGCCCTCGCCTCCAGGTCCGAAGGCGGTACCAGGAATCACAGCCACCTTCTCCTCCCGAAGGAAGCGCTCACAGAATTCGTCAGAACTCAGACCACTGGAGCGAATGCAGGGGAACACATAGAAAGCACCCTTGGGCTCGAAGCAGTCCAGACCGATGCGGTTCAGATTTTCCACCAGATAGCGGCGGCGGCGGTCATACTCCTCCCTCATGTGGGCGGCATCTTCATCGCCGTTGCGCATGGCCTCGATCGCAGCATACTGGCTGGTGGTCGGAGCAGACATGATCGCAAACTGATGCAGCTTGGTCATAGCAGCTACCACCGGCTGGGGAGCACAGGCATAGCCCATACGCCAGCCAGTCATGGCATGGCTCTTGGAGAAGCCATTGACCACCACAGTCCGGTCATAAAGCTGGGGAATATTGGCCGGAGAGACATGGCGCTGTCCATAGGTGAGCTCGGCATAGATTTCATCCGAGATAACCATGATGTCGTTGTCCACCAGCACCTGGGCGATAGCCTCCAGATCCTGGCGCTCCATGATACCACCGGTTGGGTTGCTGGGGAAGGGGAGTACAAGAACCTTAGTGCGCGGAGTGATAGCCGCCTTCAGCTGCTCCGGAGTGAGTCTGAACCCGTTCTCTGCCGTCATTTCCACATAGACAGGGACACCGCCAGCCATCTCAGTGAGCGGGCCGTAGCACACAAAGGAGGGAACAGGGATGATGACCTCGTCCCCACGATTCACCAAGACCCGGAGAGCCAGGTCGATGGCCTCACTGCCGCCTACGGTAACCAGGATCTGGTTGGTGCCGTCATACTCCAAATCAAAGCGGCGGCGGAGATATTTGGAGATTTCCTGCCGCAGCTCCAGCATACCTGCGTTAGAGGTGTACTTGGTGTGGCCCTGCTCCAAGGAACAGATACCTGCCTTCCGAATATGCTCAGGGGTGACGAAATCCGGTTCGCCGATACCCAGGGAGATGGCGCCGGTCATCCCCTCCATGATGTCGAAAAACTTGCGGATGCCCGAGGGCTTGATGTTCTGGATCTTCTGAGAAATGATCTGATCGTAATTCATGAAAAGATAAACTCCCTTTCCTATGGCTCCTGGCGGCGGAATGCCAAACATTTTCCTTACAGTGCTTTTAACAAAAGCGGGCAGCAGTGCCAGTCATCCGCTTCAGGAATCAGGCACTCACCCACTAACTGGGCTCCCCCGTTGGATATGGCCAGATGTGATGACAGTCAGGCCAAATGTGCCGCTTGTCAGGTACATACTCGAATCCCATCCGCCGGTAGATCATCGCAATGCGGTCAGAGCCGTCTCTTTGGGGCGCCGCCTACACCTCAATCAGGACGGTAACGCACTTCTAGGCCGTCTGCATGTTCTCAGATCCACCTGCATAGCGGTCTGAGCTCTCCACCATTATAGCTGATTTTTTTCCGGAACGCAACGGAGAACCTTGGGCGGACGTGTATGGGGCATCAAGCGTTCTGGGCATGGGGATTGTGGTGCAGCAGCGCTTCCAGCTGCTCCCAAAGACTGGTTTCTCCCCAGCGGATGCAGGTGTCCAGCAGGACCTCCTGGACGGGACCGATCCATGCGCTCCACAGGAACAGCTGGCAGGCAAAGTTTGGGTCTGCTTCCAGCTGCTCCAAAACCGCACGGAGGAAGTTATCGTCCCACATATAGGGCTCTACTGACTCGTCCAGGAGCACCTCTGCGGCCTCCGGGTTATCCAGGTGCGCCTGGGCCGCGTCCAGAAGGGTACGCCACAGCTGCAGGGCCAGGAGCGGATTCCGGCGGCGGACGGTCTCCAGCAGTTCGTCAGTCAACCCTTCTTGGATCAGCTGCTGTTCCCTGGGAGAAAAGACGTGGGGAAAGCGCTGGAGCAGCAGCTCGCACAGCGCGTTCTCATTGCGGGCGAGGTCCCAGCACCGCACCGTCTCCTCCGGAGAAAAGTAGACATGAAAATACTCCTTCCAGTGATGGGCCAGGACCTCCTCATATACCTCGGAGGATGGTGCACTGTCCCCAGCACAGAAAAATCCCTCTACCTCGCACAGACCCTCCAGGATCCGGCATAACCAGTCAGGCCAGACAGGGTCGGAGCCGTCGGCGGGAATCTGGGGCAGAAGTGCCTGCCAGAAGGAGCCCAGCTGTTCTTTTGAGAGTGCGAACTCCGGAGCAAAGACCTCTGTACCAGCCTGGGCAATGGCCAGGAGCTTCTCTGCGTCCAGAACCGGATACTTTGCGAAAAACGCGCGGAGCAGCTCCAGCCGATCAGGTTCCAGCCCCCCAGCGGAGCGCAGACCCCTGGAGACCCCGTAGGCAGTCAGCTTCCAGAGCGGATCATGGGCTCCCTCCTCCCCGCCGCAATAGATCCTCATTCCCTCCAGAATAGAAAACGCCCCCTGTTCCAGCGGGACCAGCGCCCGGTTGATCTGCTCCGCACGCTCCTTGCGTTTCAAGTCTGTCGCAGCCCTTCTGGCATCGGGGAGGGAGGACAGATCCCCACAGTCCCCGCACCAGCCGCATTCCCAGCTGTCTCCCCGGACTGTAACTGGGGAGCCGCACCACGGACAACAAAACGACATATCAACCGCCTCCTCTTAAATGTTAAAGGTATTGTATCACGAAACGGACCGGTTCGGCGAGAAAAATGCTCCGCTGAGGGCACAGAGATCTCAGCGGAGCAGATTGGAAACTTTTGTTTGATTGGGTTCAGACCTTACGGATGATGCCCATGGGGGTGCATTCACTGGACTGGCCCAGGGGGTTGTCCCCCAGAATCTTGGCCAGCTGATCCATTGTGGGCTCTTTTTGGGAGAAGCCCAGGATGTTGGCCCCCAGGTCGTTGATGTCCACGATAGCCACCGGATGACCCAGGGCGGCAGCCAGCTTCCTGGCGGTGCCGTTGGGGTCGTCAGGAGTGAGGACTACATAGTGGTCATAGGGCGGGATGGTCCCTTCGGTGGGGCCGTCGATGCCCCGGGCCTTGGGTCCGGCGACGATGTAGAACCAGCCCCGCTGACGGAAGAGCTTGCCGATCACGCTGCAAAAGGCGGCAAAGAGGATCCGCAGAGTGCCGCATTCCTGAAGGGCCATCTCCATGGTCTCCGGAATACCCAGGCCGATGCCGGCAGGTGTCTTGGTGACATAGCGGCTGAGGGTGACAGCCAGCTTGCGGGGCTTGATGTCCTCCATGGGAATGGCGCGGCTCTGGGTACAGGCCACCGCCTTCTCCGAGATAAAGAGAATGTCTCCCTCCTGCATCCTGTCCCCGGCGTACTGAAGCACCACATCCTCCATGCGGTCCGCCTTAGTGATCAGGTGGGTCTTGATGGGGATACGCTGATAGTCCACGCCGTCCACGGTACGGATCAGCTGCTTGCCCGGGTTGGCACTGTATACGGTCTCTTCGCTCATTGGTATCGGCTCCTCTCCACGCGGGACGGGCCCGCGGTGTCATTGTCATTCCGTATTGTGTCCAGCCGCCCGGTATTTCACCCGGAGCGGGGAGGTCTGCGGGGGATCTCCCCCAAAACAGACCTATTATATCACCCTGATCTCCCGGTTTCCATACGGGCCGGGAATTTTTTTCGGTCAAATTTACTGAAAATCCTCCAGTTCCTCAGGCAGGGGACGTCTGCGGTGCTCTGCCGGCCCCCACGCCGGCAGCGGGAGCCGCTGCATGGCCCCAAAGGCCCGGGCCTTCAGCCCCGGATAGCGGCCATTCAGCTCGTAGATCAGTTCCTTGATCTCCTGCCGCTTGGTGTTGCCGTTGGCGGGACAGGGATTTTCCACCACAGGCAGGTCAAGGCGTGCCGCCGTGTGGCGGATCAGATTTTCTCCGCAGTAGAGCAGTGGTCTGATCTGAGTGATCTCTGTCCGATCCAGCCAGGTCACTGGCTGGAAGCAGGAAAGCCGCCCCTCAAAGATCAGAGACAGAAAAAAGGTCTCTACCGCATCATCATAATGGTGCCCCAATGCAATCTTGTTCAGCCCTCGTTCCTTCAGGGCACTATGCAGCGCTCCACGGCGCATTTTCGCACACATAGAACAGGGATTTTTCTCCTTGCGTACATCAAAAATAACGTGGTGAATCTCACTCTCCAGCAAAGTAAAGGGGACATTCAATTCCTGGCATAAATGGGCCACCGGCGTAAAATCCATTCCAGGCCGTCCGTCTGCATGTCCCATATCCAGGGTAACAGCCTCCACTTGAAATGGAATGGGGTAGAATTCCCGCAGCTTAGCCAGTGCCATCAGCAGCATCAGCGAATCCTTGCCGCCAGAAACACCTACGGCAATACGGTCATTTGGTGCAATCATCTCATAGTCCTCCACACAGCGGCGGACCAGGGAAAGAATACGGTTCATTTTACGTCCTCCAGAGGGGAAAAGTTCCGTTTTCCGGAACATTTTCAGTTGGTAAAATCGAAAATCGAAAGCGAGAAAACAAGAGATATCGCGTGATAAATTAAGAAAACAAGAGATTTCAGCGCATGAATTAAAAAACGCACAAAAACAGGTTGACACTGCGCCGCTCAACTACTATAATACAAAATGTTCCGCTTGTACAGTGGAGCAGCTGATTTTGTTGTAAATCAACTTTTCGATAAGTAAAAGTAGAGGAAAATGGAGGTTTTACCTATGTCCACTTTTATGGCCAACAAGGGTAACATCGAGCGTAAGTGGTATATCCTGGACGCTGCGAACAAGCCCCTGGGCAAGACCGCTGCCACCGCCGCTACCCTGCTGCGCGGCAAGCATAAGCCCGAGTTCACTCCCCACGCCGACTGCGGCGATTGCGTGATCATCATCAACGCTGAGAAGGCCATTCTGACCGGCAAGAAGCTGGATCAGAAGTACTATCGCCACCACTCCGGTTGGGTCGGCGGCCTGAAGGAAGTCAAGTACCGCACCCTGATGAGCGAGCGTCCCGAGCTGGCTATGAAGCTGGCTGTCCGTGGCATGCTGCCCAAGAACATCATCAGCAAGGATTCTCTGACCCGCCTGAAGATTTATCGCGGCGGTGAGCATGAGCACGCCGCCCAGAAGCCCGAGATCTGGGCTGCCGAGTAAGCAGGAGGTAGACGATCATGTATAAGAGCAAGAAGCCTTATTTTTACGGTACCGGCCGTCGGAAGTCCTCCGTGGCCCGTGTGCATCTGTTCCCCAACGGAACTGGTTCCATCACCATCAACGGCCGTGACATCGATGATTACTTCGGCCTTGAGACCCTGAAGCTGCTGGTTCGCCAGCCCCTGGTCACCACCGAGCAGCTGGGCAAGGTGGACATCGTTGCCACTGTCACCGGCGGCGGCGTCACCGGCCAGGCCGGCGCCATCCGTCACGGTGTGGCCCGCGCCCTGCTGCTGGCCAATGAGGAGTTCCGCCCTGCCCTGAAGGCTGCCGGCTTCCTCACCCGCGATCCTCGTATGAAGGAGCGTAAGAAGTACGGTCTGAAGGCCGCCCGCCGCGCTCCCCAGTTCTCCAAGCGCTGATCCATCTGGAGTACAATGCTCAATCCCGGGAATCTCAAGGATTCCCGGGATTTTTTATATTGTTGAAACATGCAAACGGTCTGTTCTTTGTTGTGGTATGCCCATACGAAACTAGGTAAGAAGTTCGACTTACAGGATGGCAGCATTTGAGACAAAAAAGCGTGCGGAACGGCTGAGCCGTTCTGCACGCTTTTGCTTGCTTGAACGCCAGATCAGGCATCTTCAAACGAATAAACAATGGAACTACAAAATCTATTCGTCCAGTAAATTAAGCTTCAAGGAAAATCCGGGAAGATCTCCCTTATCCTCACCGATAGCATCCTGATTGGAAACTGTGACAAGTTGGATCCCTTCAAAATCCGTCACACACCGTTTCGGATCTCCTTGCACCCGCATTTCAAATCCCTGCTCTGTCGGAGCAGAAAATGCCATAACCGCACCAACAGCACGGTCTGTGCTGCAAATTCGTTCCCATAACAACTCTCGGATCCGCACATTCACTCGTCCAACGAACACGCCTGGTTTCAGTTCCAAAAACCACCTTTTGAGTTCTCCACGAACATTTTCTGGTGCACCGTCCATGACAATGACCGTCATTTTGTCACCTCATTGCCCGCATAATTCTTTCCTCCAGATGCTGTATCCATTTTATCATCCCAAAGTGTTCCAACTCGCGCCCCATTGTCCTGTTCTTCCTCGCTCTCTTCCTGCAGAATCCATGTCAGGTCACGGGCGATACGGGACAAAATGTGGGCATTTGCAAAATATGCTCTGCATTTCATCCGAATCAGCTTCTTCTGGTCATTCCCAGACGTTAATTCTCGGACCGCTTCAAAAGCAGCCGGAATCGTAGTCTCCACTTTGTAGAGATCTGCCACATCGTAGACAAAGGAGAGCTGTTTCCCCGTATGGATAAAACCAAGCCCCGGTGAATATCCCAGTGATACCACTGCAGCGTGGCACAAACCGTACAGCAGAGCGTTGGCCTCAGACAATGCCTGATTGATCGGGTCAGCCTGATCCCATTCCTCCCCCTTGTAGGATCTCTTTTTCCATCGTACCCCTGTCGTTTTCGCTGCCAGCTCATAGGCTTTTCGAACTCTGATTCCCTCCATGCCGCGCAACTGCTGAAGAGTTAGGCCATCGGTCTTCATCTTGGAAAATCGAATCTGATACATCCGCTTTGCAGTTTCCAAATGTCTCTCCTGATCCATGCATGCCTTTGCCTGGATCAACAGATTTTTTGCACTTCTGGTTTCTCCGATCCCAGCCGCATAAAATCGCTCTCCATGCTCCCCACACCAGATGGCCATACATCCATTTTCACAGATCGCCCGGATCGCCGCGTGAGTCACACTGGTCCCCGGCCCCAGCAAAAGACAGGTCATTGCTGCGATGGGGATTGGCGTCCTGCCCGCTTTCTGAATGGCAACGATCGCTGTATCATTTTGCTCAATCACCGCATGTTCGAGGTACAAATAGCTGATGCTGTCTCCCAGCTTAGGAAGTTCCTGCAAATTTTTCATCTCACACCCCTCCTCTTTTCTCTGGAAATCTCCCCACATACGTAGGGTGTGCCTCTGTTCGTATCATTGCATGGTGGTCTGTCACCGCTTCATCCCCACGTACATGGGGTTTACGGCTTTGACAGCCGCGTGGAATGGTGCGCCTGCGGTTCATCCCCACGCACGTGGGGTTTACTTCAGGATCGGTAGAAACCACACGGGGAACGTACGGTTCATCCCCACGCACGTGGGGTTTACCTCTCCTCCCAGCACATGGCCCCGGCGTTTTTCGGTTCATCCCCACGCACGTGGGGTTTACGGCCAGCCCTCCGTTGACCTGCTCCTGAAACAGCGGTTCATCCCCACGCACGTGGGGTTTACCCAAGAGACAGGAGAAATCGCCGATTTTGAATCCGGTTCATCCCCACGCACGTGGGGTTTACTGGAACCCTATGAAAAGAGCGGAAAATATCAGCGGTTCATCCCCACGCACGTGGGGTTTACTTCTACGTTGATGAAGTCCTCCCTGGTGATACCGGTTCATCCCCACGCACGTGGGGTTTACACATTGAGACCCTCAAATCTCACTTCGGGGTTACGGTTCATCCCCACGCACGTGGGGTTTACCAAGGCAGGCCGGAGGACTGTGCTCCTTCCATCTCCTGTCCTGAATGTACTCAAAACTGTCTCTACCTCCCGTTGGATGTTCCCCTCGCCAGTCAAGGAGGACTCCTCCATGGACCCCGCGGCAGTGTGAAAGCGGCTGTCCACTGTGCTGAAACGGGCCGACTGCAAAAGACTCCGCTTCCATGATTTACGCCATACTTTCGCCACAGCGTCCCTGGAGCACGGTATGGACGTCAAGACCCTTTCGACCATCATCGGCCATGTGTCCAGCAGCACTACCCTGAATATCTACGCCCATGTGACGGGCGAGATGCAGAGGACTGCCGCAGCCAAGATCGACCGTGGGATCGTCAAAAGCGAAACCGCTCAAGAGGTTGACACGGCGCCAAGAAATCCGCCTCCCTCCACCTTCCAGCCCTACAAGGGCCAGCGCCGCAAGCCCGGCACCGGCTGTGTCAGCCCAATCAATGACCACCTGTGGGAGGGCCGATACTCCCCTATCGTCAATGGAAAGCGCATGGCCCGCAATATCTACGCCACCACCGAGGAAGAATGTGAAGAAAAACTGGCCCAGCTGATCCGGGGATAAGGTACAATAAGTTTCGCAAATTGAAA
>ENA-ORUF01002891-ORUF01002891.1-human-gut-metagenome-genome-assembly--contig:-NODE-2891-length-13622-cov-4.113068_pt1 | contig 13622 bp, 11 predicted proteins | sample MGYA00242077_ERZ509203 | MGnify/ENA primary metagenome ERZ509203 (study PRJEB26280, sample SAMEA2338834) | human gut metagenome | biome: human gut; feature: human-associated habitat; material: faeces...
GTCCCTTGCGGCGTAGTTTTTATTTAAGCCGTCCAAGTTTTGGGGTGCAGTTCATTACGGTAGCGGGGCTCTTTTATTTTGCATGATGGTTTGGACTGCCGGGTAATGCTGCCGAGAAGGTGGCTGCAGCGCCCTATTCGCTAAAGGGGCGCAGCGATGCCTCCTCAAAATGGAAGGATCGCAAGTCGTCTTCTGTCTCGATGCACGCGCGACCAAAGTTATCGACCGTTTGAAAGATGCCACGCGCCAGCTCGTCACCGGTAGAGGAACGGGCGATAACGCGCTCTCCAATCCAATTGAGACGAGCGATATATTCGCCGTGGACGGGCGCGAGCGGTCCGGCGTTTTCTTCTATGGCGTTGAGACGCTCTGCCCACGCATCTATAGCGTCTATAACTGCGTGATAGACCTCATGGAGGAGCACATCGACGGAGGGAACGTTCTCGTTGAGATCCGAGAGACCGATTGCCGGCAGGCCGCCATCGGGAACCTCCGAAGGCACATAGTTCACGTTGACACCGATGCCACAGACCGAAAAGGGGTTGCCTTTTTTATCGCGTGCGGCTTCGACCAGAATGCCGCCGAGCTTGCGCCCTCGCGCGACCAGATCGTTGGGCCATTTGAGGCCGATCTCGTTAGCAAGACCTTGCGCCTCGAGTGCCTCGAGCACCGCTAGGCCGCTGACGGCGGCAAGACCAGAGTACTTGGCGGGATCAACACGTGGACGTAGGACAATCGAGAGCAACAAGTTACCAGCGGTTGAATCCCACTTGTGGCCGCGTCGGCCGCGTCCTGCTGTCTGAGCCCGTGCGGCAAGTCCTGTGCCGTGCGGCGCACCCTGTTTTCCTGCTTCGAGCAGGTCATCGTTGGTCGATCCGGTTACGTCGACTATCGTTAATTTGGCATCCATAGCGGCTGCTACCTCCTTAATGAATAAGTGAATAACGCAATGGTGTCGTGAGGCAGACACAATGTGAAGCCTTTGTCGCCTTTGGACAATTTAATGTTAACACGTCAACAATGACTGAAATGCGCTATCCTCTCTTGGTCGATGTAAACACGTCAACAACTCAAAGGAGGTTAGTGATGGGTTTCACGATACTGGGAACGGGCTCGGCACTTCCCGAGCGCAGCGTTTCCAACGACGAGCTGTCCGAGTTCCTCGATACCTCGGATGAGTGGATTTTTACCCGCACGGGGATCAAGAGCCGCCACGTCTGCACCACCGAGTCACTTGACGACCTTGCTGTGGCAGCGAGCGAGCAAGCGCTCCAGACGTCCGGAATCGACGCGAGCCAGCTGGATCTGATCGTTTGCTCGACGACGACGGGTGACCACCTTGTTCCCGCTGAGGCGTGTGCCGTTGCTGAGCGACTAGGCGCGACGTGCCCTGCCTTCGATGTCTCGGCGGCCTGCGCCGGCTTCGTATTTGCGCTCGATGTCGCTGAGGGCTATATCGCCCGCGGCCGTGCCGAGCGCGTGCTTGTCGTCGCTGCCGAGCAGATGACGCGCGCGCTCGACTGGACCGACCGCGCCACCTGCGTGCTCTTTGGCGATGGGGCAGGCGCCGCAGTGATTGGGGCTGGGGGAGATAACCCCCTTGCCGTTGAGCTTTCGACGGCGCCCGACGTCGAGACGTTGCGCGTTCCCGGTCTGGTCGGCACCTCGCCGTTTAAGGCCTCCGTAGATAGTGAGAGCGTGTTGTCCATGAATGGCCGCCGCGTGTTCAAGTTCGGCGTCAATGCCATCTGCGACACGGTCCATAAGCTTGCGAGCGATGCGGGTATTTCGGTCGAAGACATCGATCATTTTGTATTCCATCAGGCTAACGAACGAATCCTGAGTCAGGCGGTCAAGCGCCTCGGCGTGCCAGACGAGCGCGTGGTTCGAACGCTGCGCGAGACCGGCAACATTTCGAGCGCCTGCATTCCCTTTGCGCTTGATTGGCTGGCAAACGCCAGTGCACTTCGCACGGGTGACACCATCGCCTTGGTTGGATTTGGCGCCGGTCTGGATATAGGTGGCTACCTGCTTCGTTGGAAGTAGTTGCACATAGGAAAAAACGCCCCTGGGGCACAAACAAAGGAGAACTACCATGGCAGATCAGAAGACCTTCGAGCGCGTTTGCGACGTTATCCGCGAGACCGCTGGCCTTGACGACGTCGAGATGAAGCCCGAGTCCACGCTCGAGGAGATTGGTCTCGACAGCCTGGGCACCGTCGAGATCCTCGTCGCCGTCGAGGACGAGTTTGGCATCCAGCTCGATACCGAGGAGAACCCCAAGACGGTCGGCGAGTTCGCCGATACGGTCGAGGCGGCATTGGAGAAGTAGAGATGCTCAAGACTCCTCTCTGCGATCTGCTCGGCATCGAAAAGCCTGTGTTCCAGGGCGGTATGGCTTGGATTGCCGATGCCTCGCTGGCGTCCGCAGTGTCCGAGGCGGGTGGCTTAGGGATTATCGCGGCCATGAACGCCGACGCCAACTGGCTGCGCGATCAGATCCACGAGCTGCGCGCCAGGACGAATAAGCCCTTTGGCGTCAACGTCATGCTTATGAGCCCGTTTGCCGACGAGGTCGCGCAGGTTGTGATTGACGAGCGGGTGCCGGTCGTCGTGACGGGTGCCGGCAATCCCACCAAGTACATGAAGGCGTGGAACGAGGCGGGCATCAAGGTCATCCCGGTCGTTGCCTCGGTGGCGCTGGCGCGCCTCGTGGCGCGTCGTGGAGCCACGGCGGTTGTTGCTGAGGGCACCGAATCGGGCGGCCATATTGGCGAGACCTCGACGATGGCGCTGGTGCCGCAGGTCGTCGATGCGGTCGACATTCCCGTCGTGGCTGCCGGCGGTATTGCCGACGGCCGCGGCGTGGCGGCCGCCATTATGCTGGGCGCCGCCGGCGTGCAAGTGGGTACGCGCTTTCTGGTCGCAGACGAGTGCACCGTATCGGAGCAGTACAAGGAGATGGTCCTGAAGGCCAACGACACCTCGACGCGTGCGACCGGCCGCTCGACGGGACACCCGGTGCGTGCCCTCAAGAGCCCCTTCACCAACGCCTACGCCAAGAGCGAGGCAGCGGGCGTAAGTGTCGAGGAGCTTGGGGCCATGGGCACGGGCGCCCTTCGCAAAGCCGCCAAGGACGGTAATTACGAAGAGGGTTCGTTTTTGTGTGGACAGATTGCCGGCATGGTTAGCGAGCGCCAGAGCGCACATGAAATCGTCGACGACCTGGTCGATGGCGCCGAGCGCGTCCTGAAGGGTGCGTCCGCATGGGTAGCGTAGCGTTTTTGTTTGCCGGCCAGGGCGCCCAGCACCCCGCGATGGGCGTCGACCTGATCGAGGCATCGCCGGCGGCCGCCAGGGTGTTTGCCATTGCCGACGAGGTGCGCCCGGGTACCAGCGAGCAGTGCCGGAGCGCCTCGAAGGAGGAGCTCTCGCAGACCGAGAACACGCAGCCGTGCGTGTTCGTTCACGACCTGGCAGCGGCTGCCGCCCTGCGTGAGCGCGGCGTGGTACCTACCGCCTGTGCGGGTTTTTCGCTGGGTGAGGTCGCCGCGCTCACCTTTGCGGGGGCATTCGATACGCGAGCAGGCTTTGAGCTCGTGTGCGAGCGCGCGGTGCTGATGGCCGCGGCTGCCGAGCGCCATCCGGGCGGCATGCGCGCCGTCATCAAGCTCGATGCGGCGCAAGTCGAGAACCTGGCTGCGCAGGCCGGCGAGGACTGCTGGCCGGTCAACTACAACAGCCCGCAGCAGACGGTTGTTGCCGGAGCGCCCGAGGCACTGCAGGAGCTCGACGTCCTAGTGAAAGAGGCAGGTGGCCGCGCTATGAAAGTCGCGGTGTCGGGTGCATTTCATAGTCCCTATATGGCCGAGGCGACTGAGGGGCTGGCGACGTATATCCAAGACGGCCACGCGCCGTCTCCGCTGCTGATTCCGGTCATGGCAAACATGACGGCGGCACCCTATCCGGCGGACCCGCGAGCGGCATCGGATGTCCTGGGCAACCAGGTGAGCCATGCCGTTCGCTGGGTCGACACGCTGCATACTCTGCAGGATCAGGGCATTGACACGTTTATTGAGGTCGGCCCTGGCAAAACGCTGTCGGGCCTGGTCAAGCGCACGCTGAGCGACGTTCGCGTGTATTCGTGCGAAACGGCCGAGCAGGTCGCAGCTATTGCCGACGAGCTCGCATAGTCCACAGGGCTGTAACCCGAAAGGAATGACATGGGCAACTTGAACAACGGTACGCTCGAGCGCAACGACTCGCGTCGCGTGGCACTGGTCACGGGTGGCTCGCGCGGTATCGGCCGCGCCTGCGCTGTCGGTCTGGCGGAGGACGGCTTTGATATCGCCGTCGTCTATGCCGGTAGCGTCGATGCGGCTCGCGAGACGTGCGAGGCCTGCGAGGCGGCTGGCGCCGCGGCACGCGCATATCAATGCGACGTGGCCGACCCCGCCGCCGTCAACGCGTGCGTGGAAGCGGTCCTCAACGACTTTGGCTCCATTTGGGTGCTCGTCAACAACGCCGGCATCACGCGCGATGGCCTGCTCATGCGTATGGGCGACGATGCCTTCGACCGCGTGCTCGATGTCAATCTCAAGGGAACATTCAATATGACGCGCGCGCTCACCAAGACCTTTATGCGCCAGCGCGGCGGCTGCGTCGTCAACATGAGCTCGGTCGTGGGCCTGATGGGCAATGCCGGACAAGCCAACTACGCTGCCTCCAAGGCGGGCGTGATCGGCCTGACCAAGGCGGTGGCGCGCGAGCTTGCGCCCCGCGGCGTACGAGTGAACGCGGTCGCCCCCGGGTTTGTCGAGACGGATATGACGGCAAAGCTCTCGGAGAAGGTTCGCGCGGCAACCGAGGAGCAGATTCCCCTAAAGCGCATGGCGCGCCCCGAGGAAGTGGCCGGCGTGGTGCGTTTTTTGGCGAGCGATGCGGCGGCCTACATTACGGGTGAGGTCGTGCGCGTTGACGGCGGAATGGCGATGTAGAAACCAGGGCCGAAGAACGGCTTGGATGAGGAGACCATGATGGAACAGAGAGTTGCAATCACCGGCATCGGTGCCGTATCGCCGCTCGGTAACACTGCACTTGCCACCTGGGCGGCAATGTGCGCCGGCACGTGCGGCATCGGCCCGATCACGCACTTCGATACCGATGCGTTTACCGTCAAGGTGGCGGCCGAGGTCAAGGGTTTTGACGGCAACGAGTACTTTGGCAAGCGTGACGCCAAGCACCTGGACCCCTGCGTTCAGTTTGCACTGGCAGCGTCGGACGAGGCCATGCACGATGCAGGCTTTGATGTCGAAGGCGCCATCGATCGAGAGCGCCTGGGCGTCTACGTGGGCTCGGGCGTGGGCGGCATGCAGACGCTCGTCGACAACGTCCATACGATTGCCGACCGTGGGCCCCGCCGCGCATCGCCCTATATGATCGCGATGATGATCCCCAACATGGCATCGGGCAATATCGCGATTCGCCACAAGGCAAAGGGCCCGACCCTGCCCGTGGTGACCGCGTGCGCAACCTCGGCCCATGCGGTGGGCGAGGCGTTCCGCGCCATCAAGCACGGCTATGCCGACGCAATCCTCGCGGGCGGCGCCGAGGCGGCCATTATCCCCGATGCCGTTGCAGGCTTTACGTCCTGCCGCGCATTGACCACCAACCCCGATCCCGCGACGGCTTGCCGCCCGTTCGATGCAGACCGCGACGGCTTTGTGATGGGCGAGGGCGCCTGCGTGCTCGTACTCGAGGGCATGGAACACGCACAGGCCCGCGGTGCGCACATTTATGCCGAGGTCGTGGGCTACGGAAACACCGATGATGCCTACCACATCACGAGTCCCGACCCGGACGCGGCAGGTATCGCCCGTGCGATATCGCTGGCGGTTGCCGAGGGCGACGTCAAGCCTTCCGAGGGTCTCTATATCAATGCTCACGGTACCTCGACTAAACTCAACGATTCGTCCGAGACGGCGGGCATCAAGCGAGCGCTCGGCGAGGACGCGGCGCGCGCCGCACATGTCTCGTCGACCAAGTCGATGACGGGGCACATGATCGGTGCCACGGGTGCCATCGAGGTCATGGCCTGCGCCATGGCGCTCGAGCAGGGCGTGGTGCCCCCGACCATTAACTACCGCACGCCCGATCCCGCCTGCGATCTTGATTACACGCCCAATCGTGCGGTTCGCGCCGACCTTACTTGGGCGCTTTCGACCAACCTGGGCTTTGGCGGGCACAACGCCGCCATCGCGCTGCGTAGATATACGAGGAGCTAGAGCATGGATTCCAAAAGACTTGCCGAGATAGCCGATGTTATGGAGGACCGCGGCCTCACGCGCGTGCGCGTTGAGGAGCCCGATGGCACCGCGGTCGAACTCGAGCGCGCGAGCGCCGCGCAGCCGGTTGCCGTGCCCATGCCTATGCCGGGTGCCGTGACTGCTTCGGCGGTGGCCCCTGTCGCCATGCCTGCCGCCGCACCGGAACCCGCCGCGCAGACACCTGCGGCCGCGCCGGAGCCCAAGGGCATCGAGGTGACCGCTCCCATGGTCGGCGTTTTCTATGCTGCCCCGGCGCCGGGCGACGAGCCGTTTGTGCATGTGGGCTCCAAGGTCAAGGCCGGCGAGACCCTCTGCATCATCGAGGCCATGAAGGTTCTCAACGAGGTGACGGCAGAGGCGGATGGCGAGGTGCTCGAGATCTGCGTGGCCGACGGCGATCTCGTGGAGTTTGGCAGCTGCCTCATGAGGATCGGATAGGTGATATCCATGAACAAAGAAGAGCTTAAAGAACTGTTGCCGCATCGCGAGCCGATGCTTTTGCTCGACGAAGCCGAGCTGGTGGGCGACGAGGCCCACGGCAAGATCACGATTACGGGCGACGAGTACTTTTTGCAGGGGCATTTTCCGGGAAACCCGGTGGTCCCCGGCGTGATCCAATGCGAGATGCTCGCCCAGAACTGCTGCGTGCTGCTGATGGGCGATGAGGAGGCGCGCGGCGCGACGCCGTTCTACACGAGTCTGGACAAGGTGCGCTTTAAGCGTCCGGTGCGCCCGGGAGACACGGTGGATCTGGTGTGCTCCATCACGCGTGCGCGCGGGCCGTTCCGCTTTGCGACGGGTACTGCGAGCGTCAACGGTGAGGTTTGCTGTCGCGCCGATATGTCTTTTGCACTCATGCACTAAAGTTAAGGAAGTCTTCATGTTCGACAAAGTGCTCATCGCCAACCGTGGCGAAGTCGCGGTCCGTGTTATCCGCGCGTGCCGCGATATGGGCATCAAGACCGTCGCCGTTTATTCCACGGCCGATGCGGACGCGTTGCACGTGCAGCTTGCCGACGAGGCGTATTGCATCGGCGGCCCGCGTCTTGCCGAGAGCTACCTCAACGACGATGCCGTACTCACCTGTGCCGTAAAGTCGGGAGCTAAGGCAATTCATCCCGGCTATGGCTTTTTCTCCGAGAAGGCGAGCTTTGTGCGCGACTGCGACAAGTATGGCCTGGCGTTTGTCGGTCCTTCGGCCGAGGTGATCGACAGCATGGGCGACAAGGACGCCGCACGTCGAACGGCTGCCGCGGCGGGCGTGCCCATCGTGCCGGGCTGCGATTTGCTCAAAAGCCCCGAGGAGGCAACGGCCGAGGCCGAGCGCATTGGCTGCCCCGTGCTTATTAAGGCGCGTGCAGGCGGTGGCGGTCGCGGCATTCGCAAGGTCGAGCGCGTGGAAGATGCGGCAAAGGCGTTCATCGAGGCGCGTGCCGAGGGCGAGGCCGTTTTTGGCGATGGCGAGTGCTACATGGAGAAGTTCGTCGCGCCGGCGCACCACGTTGAGGTGCAGATTATGGCCGATAAGCAGGGCCATGTGTTTTCGCTCGGCGAGCGCGAGTGCTCGGTGCAGCGGCGCAACCAAAAGCTGATCGAGGAGAGCCCCGCGCCGTGCCTCGACGGACACGACGACATTCGTGCTCGCATGCACAAGGCAGCGCGTGACCTGGCTCGTGCCGTCGGCTACGAAGGAGCCGGTACCATCGAGTTCCTGTATTCGGACGACGGCAATTTCTACTTTATGGAAATGAACACGCGCTTGCAGGTGGAGCATCCGGTTACGGAGTTTGTGACCGATACCGACTTGGTCAAGTGGCAGCTGCGCGTGGCAGCCGGCCAGCCTCTGCCCTTTGAGCAGGAGGACATGCCGGTCCGCAACCACGCCATGGAGTGCCGCATCAATGCCGAAACGCCGGACTTTCTGCCGTCATGCGGAACGGTCACCGCGTTGCGTGTGCCGGGTGGTCCGCGCGTGCGCTGGGATTCCGCCATGTTTACCGGCGCGAACGTTCCGCCGTACTACGACTCCATGCTCGGCAAGCTCATCGTGTGTGCGCCCACGCGTGACGGCGCCATTCGCAAGATGCGCTCGGCCCTGGGCGAGCTCGTGATTGAGGGCGTGAGCGAAAACAGCGAGCTTCAGCTCGACGTGCTGGCAAACGACGAGTTCTTGTCGGGCATGTATCACACCGATCTGATGGGGCATCTCTATGCTGATGAATAGAAAAGCGAAGACGGTCAATGTCCTTGAGGGGCCGATAACCGAGTCGTGCGCTGAGTTTCCCGCGCGCCACGTGTTTATCAAGTGCCCGGAGTGCCGCCGTGTGATCGATGAGGCACGCCTACACGACAACCTCGAGGTCTGCCCTCGTTGCGGCAAACACTTTCGCGTGAGCGGTCGCGCGCGCATGCGCATGACGGTCGACGAGGGCACGTTTGAGGAATGGGATGCCAATCTGGCATCAGAGGATTTCCTCTCGTTTCCCGGCTATGCCGATAAGCTCAAGGGCGCGGTCGAGCGCTCGGGTGAGCACGATGCTGTCGTGTGCGGCAAGGGCAAAATCTGCGGTTGCGATACGGCGCTCTTCTTTATGGACGCCAACTTTATGATGGGCTCGATGGGTTCCGTGGTGGGCGAGAAGATCTGTCGCACATTTGAGCATGCGACCGAGCTGGGATTGCCGGTTGTCGGCTTTACCGTTTCGGGCGGTGCGCGCATGCAAGAGGGCGTGACCTCGCTTATGCAGATGGCCAAGATTTCTGCGGCGGTTAGGCGCCACAGCGAGGCGGGCGGTCTGTATATCACGGTGCTCACCGACCCCACGACCGGAGGCGTGACCGCGAGCTTTGCCATGGAGGGCGACATTATCCTGGCCGAGCCTGATGCCCTGACGGCATTTGCCGGCCCGCGCGTGATCGAGCAGAACATGCACAAGCGCCTGCCCAAGGGATTCCAACGCTCCGAGTTTTTACTGGAGCACGGCTTTTGCGATGCCGTTGTTCCGCGTGGCGAGATTGCGCTCACGGTGGGAGAGCTGCTGGTGCTGCACGAGGGCCGGGCGCCCCGCTTGGGGGCACCGCACGAGATCGTGCATACGGGTCGCCGCGGCAAAAAGCTGGGACACTTGTTTAAGCGCTCGGCGGCACCAAAAACCGCGCTCGAGATTGTCAAGCAGACCCGCTCGGCAGATCGAGCCACGGCGGGTGAGATGATCTCGCTGGGTCTCGACGGATTTGTGGAGTTGCACGGCGACCGTTACTTTGGCGACGACGCCGCTGTGGTGGCTGGCATTGGCTGGAAAAACGGACGCCCCGTGACGGTCATCGCCATCGAGCGCGGCGCTACGACCAAAGAGCGTATGCGCCGCAACTTTGGCATGGCACATCCCGAGGGCTACCGCAAAGCGCGTCGCCTGATGCGCCAGGCCGAAAAGTTTGGTCGACCGGTTCTGTGCCTGGTCGATACTTCGGGCGCGTTTTGCGGCATCGGTGCCGAGGAACGCGGCCAGGGCGAGGCGATCGCCCAGAATCTTATGGAGATGAGCGGCCTTAAGACGCCGGTCGTCTCGGTGGTGACAGGCGAGGGCGGCTCTGGTGGCGCGCTGGCGCTGTCCGTGGCCGACCGCATCCTGATGCTCTCGAGCTCGGCCTATTCGGTCGTGAGCCCCGAGGCCTGTGCGTCGATCCTGTGGAAGGATACCGAGCGCGCGAATGAGGCCGCCGAGGCGCTTAAGCTCACGGCTCCCGATCTGTTGGCGCTCGGCATCATCGACGGCATTGTTGACGATAGGGGCCTGTCACATGAGGAGATTGCCGCTGCCGTTATGTCCTCGGCATTTGATGCCTTCGATACGCTTAGGCGGCTCGACGACGCGACCCTCACAAACCTCCGCTACGAAAAGTACCGCGCAATCGGTCAGTACCGCACGATGTGACAAAGGGACAGCCCGCATGTCGCATTGGGAAAGGCGTTCCATGCCTCAAGTTTCTAACACCTCGTTTACAACGACGGTTTCATCAAACGCCATGGCTGTGGTGGACTATCTGTCCAAAAGCATGATGTCGGCGCTGCCGTTTATTGTTTGCGCGGCTTTGTTCCGCACCGTCGCCGTCATTATGGGCGAAGGCATGCTGGGCCTGTGGTCTGCCGATTCCGAAATCTATCGCCTGTTCTACAGTTGGCTCTATAACGCCGGCTACTACTTTTTGCCCATCTATCTTGGTTGGGCGGCCGCCCGCCAGCTCGGTTGCTCGGAGCAGCTGGGCATGATGCTGGGCGGCGTATTGATTGCGCCCGATCTGCTTAAGCTCGTCGATGCCGCATCGACGACGGGGGCATCGATGACTTCCGTGTATGGCCTGCTTCCCGCGCCGGTCAACGATTACACGACGACTGTTATTCCGGTTCTCATCTCGGTACCCGTGCTTTGGCGAGTGGAGTGTTTCTTTCGGCGCGTTATCCCTCAGGCCGTGGCGTTTTCGTTTGTTCCGTTTGCGACCATGCTTGTCATGGTTCCGGTTTCGCTGTGTATTACAGCACCGGCGGGCAGCTATCTGGGCATGCTGTTGGGCCAGCTTATGTTTATGCTTGGCAATTCCGGTGGCATCGTATCGCTGCTCACACTCATGGGGCTTGCCGCGGGCTGGGAGTTCCTTAAGATCGCGGGCGTCAGCAACGTTGTCCTATCGCTCGCCTATGCACAGTTTATGAGTGTGGGAACGGATTCGTGCATTCTGATCGCCGCGACGATGGCAACGTTCGCCGTTTGGGGCATGCCTTTTGGCGCGTCGCTCCGCGTTGCGGATAAGGACGAGAAAGCGCTCATGCTGGGCTATTCGATCTCGGGTGTTCTTGGCGGCGTAAGCGAGCCGGCACTGTACGGTTGCGGCTTTAAATATGGCAGGTGCCTGACGTGCATGGCCATTGGCGGCGCCGTCGGAGGCCTTGTTGCGGCTGTGGGCCACGTTACGGCCTATACCATCGGCATGACGAATGTCCTCATGGTCATTGGCTTTGCCACGGGCGGCATCTCGAACTTGCTGTGGTGCTGCGCTGCCGGCAGTGTGGCATTTGCGGTGTCTGCGGCGCTGAGCTACTGCTTTGGCGTGGTGCCGACGAAGGGGCAGGCGGCAGAAGACGAAGCTGATTTGTCCGAAACAGTGGCGAGCGCTGCTGAAGCAAGCGCATAAACCTGTGCAACAAAAGGACGATTCCTTTGTCACGCTCCAAGGCCGCGGCCCGTGTGGGTTGCGGCCTTTTTGTATCTGGGGGACAAAGTGGCTACACTACAATCCGTTTGAGCAATAGATATATAGGTAGTACCGTGGGGGCGGATGTAGATGGTCGAGTGGATTGTTAAGCGCGCGCAGGGCGATCGTGCGCGCGTGGGCACGTTAACGGGCGTGGTGTGTATTCTCGCCAATTTTGCGCTTTGTGCTGCGAAGGGCGCAATTGGTGTGCTGTCGGGATCGGTTTCGATTGTGGCGGATGCCATGAACAACCTGTCCGATGCCAGCTCGAATATCGTGAGCGTGCTGGGCTTTAAGCTGGCGAGCAAGCCGGCGGACCCCGAGCATCCTTACGGACATGGCCGCTACGAGTATCTCTCGGGTCTGGTCGTGGCGGCGCTCGTGCTGCTGATTGGCCTTGAGCTTATCAAGTCCTCGTTTGAGCGCATCATCCACCCCGAACCTGTCGAGTTCTCGCTTGTCCTGGTGGCAGTCCTGGCGCTTTCGATGGTCGTAAAGCTGTGGATGGCGGCCCTCAACCAAAAGCTCGGTGACCGCATTGAGTCCGAGACGCTGCATGCGACCGCTCAGGATTCCAAGAACGATGTCCTTGCTACGGGTGCTGTGCTGGCGTGTGCGATTGTTTCGCAGGTGACGCATGTCAATCTTGATGCTTGGGTTGGACTTGCCGTTGGCGCCTATATTGGCTGGAGCGGCTTTGAGCTTATTCAAGATACGGTGAGCCCGCTTTTGGGCCAGGCACCCGATCCCAAGCTGGTCAAACACATCCGAGACAAGATCATGAGCTATCCCGGCGTTTTGGGCGTTCATGACCTAATGGTTCACGATTACGGTCCGGGCAGGAAGTTTGCAAGTGCGCACGCCGAGATGGCGGCCGAGGCCAGCCCACTGGAAAGCCACGATACGCTCGATAACATCGAGCAGTCGTTTAGGGACGAGGACGGCATGATCGTCACGCTCCATTACGATCCCATCGTGACTGACGATTCGAATGTGGCGAGCATGCGCCTGCGCATCAACGCTATGGCCCAAGAGATCGATAGCCGCCTTTCGATTCATGATCTGCGTTGCGTGCCGGGCCCCACGCACACCAACGTGATCTTTGACTGCGTGCGACCCTCGGATTTGGACATGGATGCCGATGAGCTCAAGCACGCGCTAGCCCAGAGGGTCGAATCGGAATACCCCAAGTCGATTGCCAAGATTACGATCGACGAAGACTACGTCGGCCATACCCACGAGTAGGGCTGTGCCGGCAAAGCAAGTTATACAGAAGGGGAGAGCATGAAGCGTCTCTATCTACTCCGCCACGGCCAGACGGAATTCAACGTCAAAAAGCTGGTCCAGGGCCGCTGCGATTCACCGCTGACCGACCTGGGCCGCAAACAAGCGGGAATGGCAGCCGCATGGCTCAAGGGCCATGACGTTGTCCCCGACAAAGTGGTCTCTTCGCCCTTAGGTCGAGCCATGGACACAGCTCAGCTCGTCGCTACCGAACTCCTCGGCCCGGACGCTGCCGTCGACCCCTGCGAAGGCATCATCGAGCGCTGCTACGGCTCCTTCGAAGAAGGCCCCCACGACGCGCTACCCACCGACGTCTGGGATCCAGGCGAGGACTTAATCCTATTCGGAGGAGAAGGAAGCCAGGCGCTGCAAGAGCGCATGGTAGACACCCTCACCAATATTATGGGCGCCGATGGTATCGAAACCCTCCTAGCAGTAAGCCACGGCAGCGCCAGCCGCCAATTCATCAAGGCTGCAGCCCCAGAGGGCTTCGAGTTCCCAGCAAAACTCCCCAACTGCGCCATCATGATCTTCAATTTCGATGAGGCAAAGCCACAAGCAGAAGGCGAGCCAATGCAATGCAAGTTCACCCTCCAGCAAATAGTGGACCCCCAACAAAGTCATTAGCCTGAACGAGCAGAGTTAAGCAGACATCAACGTGTCGTCTCCCGAGCTTGGCAGAGGGGCGGCGAAATATATTAAGTTTGTCGCGAGTTCCGCACGCAAAGGAAAGCACTTAATGTGCTTTCCGTCTTGCGCAGG
>ENA-ORUF01002900-ORUF01002900.1-human-gut-metagenome-genome-assembly--contig:-NODE-2900-length-13596-cov-2.203973_pt1 | contig 13596 bp, 10 predicted proteins | sample MGYA00242077_ERZ509203 | MGnify/ENA primary metagenome ERZ509203 (study PRJEB26280, sample SAMEA2338834) | human gut metagenome | biome: human gut; feature: human-associated habitat; material: faeces...
TATGAGAATATCGTTCTCGGTACAGAAACGGTGTGCACCCATAAAATCGGGAAAAAAACCTTCCGCGGCGTCCTGATTGATAAAAAGAAGGAAAAAGCCGAAATTCAGGCGCTTGTGGACAAGTTTAATTTTAATTTGAATATTACCGACAAAGTTTCGGATATTTCCGTCGGCGCAAAGCAGCGTGTGGAGATCCTGAAAATGCTCTACCGCGATGTCGATCTGCTCATCCTGGATGAACCGACGGCCGTGCTCATTCCGCAGGAGGTGGACGACCTCATACGCCGCCTGATTGACCTGAAGAAAGCCGGGAAGACGATTATTATCATTACGCACAAGCTCAATGAGGTCAAAATGTGCGCCGATAACATTACGGTTATCCGTGCAGGCCACGTTATTGGCACTGTGCCGAACGACGAAAATACCACCGACGAGGATCTGGCTGAGATGATGGTCGGCCGCGCCGTCCTGCTGCGGGTGAAGAAAAGTGGAAAGCCCGTAGGAGGAAAGGTTGCCTATCAGGTTAATCATCTCAGTGCAGTCAACTCCGAGGGCAAAAAGATTCTTAATGACATCAGCTTCCGCATCCATGAAAACGAGGTCGTCGGTATTGCTGGCGTTGAGGGCAACGGCCAAACCGAGCTGATGCTGGCACTGACCGGGCTTTTGGATGTTTGCCATGGCTCAACCGTGGAGTTGGGCGGCGTGAATATCACGGGGCTGTGGCCGGACGAACTGAGGAAGCACGACATCGGTGTGGTGCCGGAGGATCGTTACAAGCAGGGGCTGTGCCTTGACGTACCGGTCTCGGCCAATCTCATCGCCGGTTATCACGGACTTAAGCCCTATTGCAATAAAGGCGTAATGAATCGCCGTGCCATAACGGAAAACCGCGACCGTCTGGTAGAGGAATACGACGTTCGTCTGAGCACAAAGGATCCGGCGGTTGGCTCTCTCTCTGGCGGCAATGCGCAGAAGGTTATCATTGCGCGTGAATTCAGCCGCAGACCGAAGGTGCTGCTGGTCAGCCAGCCGACGCGCGGCGTGGATATCGGCGCAATTGAATTCATCCACAATCAGATCCTTAAAATGCGTGATGCCAGTACGGCGGTACTTATCATCTCCTCGGAGCTTTCCGAGGTCACGGGGCTTTCCGACCGTGTGCTCGTGATGTATCACGGGGAAATCGTCGGCAGCTTCCGCTCGGATGATGTGAGCTTCAATGAGCTGGGACTTTATATGTCCGGTGTGAAGCGCATGTCCTCCGAGGAGCTTTCGGAAGAATGAGAGGTTTAGAACTATGAAACAAAGACTCCCTGCAAAACGCACGACCGGCTGGACCTCAAATCTTCTCGCAGCGGCTGGAGACGTGCTGGTGCCGCTGCTGTTTGCCTTCGGCGTTGGCAGCATCTTCTCCTTGATCTGCGGCTGTAATCCCTTTACGCTTTACAGCTATATCATCAAAAAAGCGTTTTTCTCCGTCGGCGGCCTGCTGAACACGCTCGGCTACACTACGCCGATCATCATCACGGGCATGGCTACGGCACTTTCCATCCGTGCGAATATGTACAATATGGGCATTGAGGGTCAGGTATTCCTGGGTGCCTTCACTGCGGCTCTTGCGGGCTATATGATCAAGGGCGTTCCCACGGCGCTGCATGTCACGCTGTGCCTGCTGATTGGCGCCGCCTTCGGCGCGGTCTACGCGCTGATTCCCGGCCTGCTGAAGGCCAAGCTGCGCGTGAACGAGGTTGTTACAACCGTTATGCTCAACAGCATTGCCACACAGGTCACAGGCTTTCTGACCCAGAGCTACCTTGGAACGGGCGATGCCTATGCGCACACTGAGTTCATCGAGCAGACCGCCCGCCTTGCCAAGCTCAACAGCAAGTACCGCTGCACAACGGCGATCTTTATTGCGCTGGCAATCTGGCTGATCCTGTATTTCATTCTGAAAAAGACCAAATTCGGCTATGAGATTGACTGCATCGGCAAGCAGTGGGAATTTGCCGACGCCGTCGGTATGCACGTCAGCCGGAAAATCGTCGTGATCTTCGTGGTCGGCGGCGCGCTGGCCGGTATTGCAGGTGCAACAGAAATTCTCGGTGTCAACTATAACTTTGTCAACACCTTCTCTGCTAACCCCGGTATCGGCTGGGACGGCTTCTTTGTGTGTATCCTGGCTGGCAGTAATCCAGTCGGCATTCTGCTATTTTCCATCGTCTTCGGCGCGCTGCGCTACGGCGCTCTGGCGGCGCAGACCGGCCTCGGCGTTCCTCTTGACCTCATCAACATCATCAAGAGCACGTTGGTGCTGTTTATGGCCATCAAGCTCATCGGCAATAACCGCGAAGCCATTGCTGACTTCTTCGGCCACATCTTCCACCGGTCTGCGGTGAAAAAGGAGGGCTGAGCATGAATTACCTCTCGCTGTTTCTGAATCTTCTGAACATGACTGTGGAAAACGCTGCGCCGTATCTGCTCATCACCATCGGCGGCGTATTTGTCGCAAGAGCAGGCGTGTTCAACATCTCCATGGAGGGCTGCACAGAGTTTGCCGCCTTTGCGGGCATTCTCTTTGCCTTCATGACGGGACAGATCTGGGTCGGCGTAATCGCTGCCTTCGTAATCGCAATTCTGCTCAACTGCCTGTTCTATCTGTTTACCGTTAAGCTCAAGGGCAACCTCAGCGTCGTCGGCAGCGGCATCAACCTAATGGCAGCCTGCATTCCGGCCTGCCTTTTACAGGCACTCTACGGGACGCGCAGCAATCTGGTTGCCAGCAGCATCATTGACCCGGCGAATATGATGATCGACGTGCCGGTTCTTCGTAGCATTCCGATCCTGAGCGATATTTTTAACAACCACACGGCGATTACCTACCTGACCTTCCTTGTGGTCATTGTGCTGACTGTCGTGATGTATAAGACAAAGTTTGGCATTTATGTCCGCGTGACTGGCGAAAGCGTCAACGCTGCGAAATCCGTCGGCATCAAGACCAACCGCATCAAGTTCCTGTGCCTGATGATCTCCGCCGCGACCTGCGCACTGGCCGGACTGAACCTTTCGGTTGAGCAGCTCGGCATGTATACCATCAACATGACGGCGAACCGCGGCTTTATCTGCCTGAGCGCCATTAACTGCGGCCGTAAGGATCCGGAGAAGGCCTGTGTCTATGCGCTGATCTTCGGCTTTGTCCGTGCGCTGCAAACCATCATCAACAACTTTGTTCCTGCGGCCATTTCGTCGCTGCTCGGCATTATGCCCTATGTCACGATCATTGTCGTGCTGCTGATCGTCGAGACGCCCAATGCCCGCAAAAATCATCTGCGCTTCTTCAAGGAAGCCTGACGGGAGGAATTTCTATGCCTAAAACTGCTGTTCTTGTCATCGACATGCAAAAGGATTTCACACGTCCGGAGGGAAGATTCTATTATCCCGAGACGACCGGCGAAATGATGAAGACCTTCCCGGAAAAGCTCAACAAAATGCGTGATCTTGGCGCACTTGTCGTCATCGTCTATACCGCGCATCCGGCGGATGAAAAGGAGGTCAATCCCGAGCTGACGCGCATGTTCCGCGATGGTAAGAAAGCTTCATTGGTCGAGGGCTCGGCCGGTGCGGAGCTGGAGGAGCGCATTCCCTATGATCCGGAGCGTGACATCATGTTCCGCAAGTTTGTCCCAAGCGCCTTTTTTGGAACGAACCTTGCCGAGATTTTGCGTGAGCGCGGCGTGGAGAACGTTCTTGTGTGTGGCGTCAAGACCAATGTCTGCTGCCGCGCAACCGCGACCGATGCATCAGCCTACCGCTTCCGCACCTATATGATCAGCGACATGCTTGGTACGAATACCAAGGAAATCAACGATTTCCATCTGGCGGAAATGACCAAATACTTTGCAAAGGCCATCAGCTCCGACGAGGTCTGTGAGCGGCTGAAGAACGGAGTGTTCTGATGAAGCGCTATGATTTTACGGTCGTTGGCACGGCCGCAACGGTCAGCATCCTGCACGTAAACCAGATGCCTGAGTGCGGCAAATCTACGCCGGTCTTTGGCGGCAGCCTTACGGAGTATTCCAACGGCGGCATGGGGCTGAACATCTGCGCCGGTCTTGCCAGACTGGGCGAGGCGGTCTATCCCGTTTTGACCTATGCCGATCATCGACAGCATGACTTTCTGCATGCGTTTGCGCGCGAATATCACATGCCTGAAAATGGCATTCAGGATCCGCCAGAGAAAGCCCGCGGCACGACCATTATGATCCAGAACGCCGAAAAAAACCATATGACGCTCATCACGGAGTATGCGCACCGTCTGCCAGGCAGCACGTTTTATGGCGTTCAGGAGATGAAGCCGGAATTCTTCCGTGACAGCCGCTATGTTGTCCTCACTGCGCCCATGGCGATGAATACGCAGCCTGCGATCGACGCTATCCGCGCAAGCGGGACGCCGCTAGCGTTGTCCATGCGCAAGGATCCCAATGCGCTACCGCATGAGAAGCTCGCACAGCTTCTGGAGCTGAGCACGGTAATCTTTGCAAATGAAACTGAGACGGCATTTTTATGCGAGGAATTCGGCCTAAAGGAGATCCGCGATCTCTTCCAAAATGAGAAGCTACAAATTCTGGTTGAAACGCTGGGTGCGGAGGGAAGCCGTGTGTACTATAGGGACGGCGGACAAATCTGTCAGACGCAAGCCTGCGCCGTCCGTCCGCAGTGCGCAGAGCCGGAAACTGTAGGCGCGGGCGACGGCTATGTGTGCGGCTTCCTTTATGGACTTGTGCATGGCCGCAGCGTCCATGAGTGCGCCCTGCTGGGCGGCGCTCTGTCCTCCTTCGTGCTGGAAAAAGAGGGAAGCATCACAAACCTGCCCACCGAAGCGCAGCTTCTGGCGCGGTACGAAACAATCAGGAGGGATGATTGAAATGGAATGGAATCTGACAGGCGGACGCAAGCTGCTTATCGGTATGATCCACTGCCTGCCGCTGCCCGGAACCTACGGCGCAACGGCGACAATCGACGAGGTAATCGCGCGCGCGGTCAGCGATGCCAAAGTGCTTGAGCGTGTCGGCTTTGACGCTGTCATGATCGAAAACGAGGATCTTTGCTTGGAACCACATATGACTAAAGTGCAGTTCTCGGCTATCAGTATGGTGGCCCAGGCAGTGCGCAGCGCGGTGAAGCTGCCGCTCGGCCTGTGCTGCAGCGGGCTGAACTATGAGGAGGCGCTTTCCATTGCAAAGGTGGTCGGCGGCGATTTCATCCGCACACCGATTTTTGTCGATACTGTCATGAATTACAACGGAATCATGACTCCTTGCAGCGGAAAAATCATTCGTTACCGCCGTGAGATCAGCGCGGAGCATGTCAAGATTTTCGCGGATGTGCAGGTCAAACACTATTACATGGTCAATCCTGAGGTGGACATTGCAACCTCTGCAAAGTGGGCGCAGCATCAGGGGGCAGATGCGGTGATTGTCACCGGCTGCTCCACCGGTACGGAAACCGCTTCTTCCGATCTGGAAAAGGTTAAAAACAGTATCTCCATTCCCGTTGCCGTCGGTAGCGGCGTCACCGAAAAGAACATTGCGGAAAAAATGCAGATCGCAGATATTCTCATCGTCGGTACCACGCTGCGCAGAAACGGAAGCATGGCAGAGCCCATTGATGAGGCGCAGGCACGCGCTCTACTGCGCGCGGCTGGCAGGGAGGTATAAAGAATGAAATACCGTACACTCGGAAGAACGGGCTTCAAGGTTTCAGAAATCGGTCTTGGCGGCGAGTATCTTGAAGGCAAGCCCTTGAAGCAGGTCTGCAATACCGTGGACGCTGCAATGGATGCCGGTATCAATCTGCTGGATTGCTTTATGTCCAATCCAGACATCCGCTCGGACCTTGGCACCGCGCTCAAGGGAAAGCGCGACAAAATGTACATCCAGGGACATTTTCGCTCTATCTGGAAAAACGGACAGTACGGTCGTACCATGGACGTGAAGGTCGTGCAGGCGTTTTTTGAGGATCTTCTGCGCCGGATGCAGACGGATTATATTGACCTCGGAATGATCCATATGATCGACAACGCGCAGGAGTATGAGGAAATTTTCTCCGGACCTATCCTAGAATATGCACTGGAGCTGAAGCAAAAGGGCTTAATCCGTGCGCTGGGCGTAAGCTGCCACAATCCCGTGCAAGCGCTGCGGGCGGCCAAAACCGGCCTGATCGATCTAATGCTCTTCAGCGTCAACCCAGCCTATGACGTGCTCAATGAGAACGCGGAGCGCCCACGCAAGCTGAACAACCGCTTTTTCGATTCTATGCAGGAGCTTGGCGGCATCAACCCGGTCCGGGAAGAATTGTACCGCTACTGCGAGATGCATGGTGTTGGCATCACGGTCATGAAATCTCTGGCCGCAGGCGCGCTGCTTTCTGATAAGACCTCACCCTTCGGCCGGGCCATGACGGTTCAGCAGTGCATGCACTATGCGCTTTCCAGGCCCGGCGTCGCAAGCGTACTGGTTGGAATGCAGTCACCGGAGCAGGTTGCCGATTGCGTGCGCTATGAAACAATGACGCCGGAGGAGCTGGATTATTCCTTCCTCTTTGCCGCAGAGCCGAAATTCTCCATGCAGGGACGCTGTATGTACTGTAATCACTGCCTGCCTTGCGCAAAGCACATCAACATTGCGCAGCTGAGCAAGTATCTGGACATGGCGCTTCTCGATGGCGTTACACCCACCCTACAGGGACATTACGATGCACTTGAGCATCATGCAGGTGAGTGTATCGGCTGTGGCCGCTGTGAAACGCAGTGCCCCTTTAACGTGCCCATCATACAGCGTATGAAGCAGGCCGCTGAGCTGTTCGGAAAATAAAAGCCACGCGGCAGACTCGCTTGATAACGCCGGATAAGGAACCGCTCATTATGCACGGCAGCAAACGGGATGTTGCTGATTTGCTTCATCTGTCGCGTGGTCAGAGACTTTCCAAGAGACAGTTTGCCATCAACGGCATTGAGGGCACGTCGGAGATAGGTCAGCTGCTTTCCAATGGCTTTGCGGGTCATTTTTGCGGTGTGTTTGCGACATCTCACATATTTCAGGTAATCTTTCCGGGCGCGCTGGCGGTAAGTTCGGGGCTTCTTTCCGTCCGCGGGATCATGGAGGACATCCAGAAGCTTCTCGGCGCTTTCTCTGGCCTCATTGAGCAGGGAAACATCCTGCGGATAACGGATATTGGACGGTGCGCAGGTGGCGTCCACGATCATAGTGCCGCTGTTTCCGCCAGCTCCCGGATGATTGTCAGAGTCGTCATCCTCATTCTTGGATTCGGCTTCTTTGGGAGAACTGACCGCCCTGCCACTGACCTTCGACGAAAAACTCTGGCAAGGCACCATCGACCATGTCACCGTCCACGCTGATGAGCGGGTGGTGTTTCGGTTCAAGGATGGGAAGGAAATCACAACGAGGCTATGAGAATAGTAAAAACAGGCTCGGGACGGCAGAAAAAGATTCTGCTGCTCCGGGTCTGTTCTATTTTGCTCTTGCATTCCAGGCGCAATATAAGGCTATAGGTGCACGAATTTGCTATGCTATTTCGAGTGCTTATTCATATCAAAAATGGTATCGTATATTATCCCTCTAAAAAACAGTGTTGATTTTTTGAAAGTGTTGCGCTATAATATGAAAGGAGGATTACTTCGTGAAATCCGAAGAAATAATCAAGAGAGGTGATACCGTGATTGTTTTAGATGTCCGATTGGACAATATATATGCCTTTAGAAACTTTCATCTAAACCTAACATATCCCAAGAAAATTGTTGGATCCTGTATTGAGGATGAGCATTTGGCTGAACGCCCAAACTTCAGATACAAAAAGGTCAACATTATTATGGGGGCGAATGCATCCGGAAAAACTACATTGGGTCATGCGCTCATGTATATTTTCAACTTTTTGAGCAAAAAAAGCTATGAGAAATTTACGGAGATTATTTCCGATCAGGGCAAAGAAGCGTCTTTTGCGTTAGATATTGCGTTTCCTAGCAATTGCTTTTATCGGATCAATTGTAAAATTACATCTTGCACCGAAGGTAAATATACCCCTGATAACTTTTCTCTTAGTGTTCAAAAAGAAAGAATTCATACCAAAGACAGCTACGAATCTTGTGTAAAAAGGATTGAAGAAACGCAGTATATTCCCGAAAGAGATTATTTGCGAGAGTTGGAGAAACTGGAGGGGCTTGGTTGGCTTTTTGAATACCCGGAGGATAATGACTGCGTTCTTGACCTACCAGACAAGGATGATCGGTTCCGTTTAGTGCTTGAGAATATATTAAAAGCATTAGACCCTTCCATTAAGGCAGTAGATATCTCTCAGGAAGTCGAAAAGACATACATTGTTCGAATACCAGATAACCCTGTTATTCTTCAGGATGGCAAAAAAATTGATAGTAATAAACTATCAAGTGGCACCAAAGCAGGCGTAAAGATTGCACTGCTTGTGGCATCACTTAAAGAAGGAAAGCACGGCTTCTATTATTGTGACGAAAAATTCCCATATATTCACAGTGATATAGAAAAAGCTATTCTCTCCCTAATGATTGATTGCCTTAAGCCCAATGATCAACTGTTTTTCACAACGCACAATACTGATATTCTTGATATGAACTTACCTAAGCATACATATTCATTCCTGAGAAAGGATATTGATAATGTTGCGTGTCCAATCACTTGCATTGATGCATCATCTGTACTTAAGCGTAATACAGATTCCTTGAAAAATGCCGTCGAGAACGATATGTTTTCTAGTGCTCCTGCATTGGAACTCATATACGATATTGCAGATTTTTAATTCCGGAGGTAGCGGCAATGAGAAATAGAAATCTGCTGTATTTAGTCGAAGGCGATGATGAAAAGAAGCTTGTCAATACCCTTAAAAACAGCATGGGTCTTATTCACCCAGGAAAAGTCCAAAAACTAAATGTAATCGAATGTAATATCACCGATCTTCACTTAAGGACACTTGCTAAAGGAACCATTGTGGTTTTAATATTCGATACCGACACGGACAATGTTGCTCGACTTGACAAAAACATTGAAAAGCTCAAGTCATGTTCTGCTATTTCCGCGGTGGTTACTATTCCACAAGTCCCTAATCTCGAGGGAGAATTGGTGCGTAGCTGTAATATAAAAGTCATTGCAGAACTCTTGAACAGCAAATCCACCAAGGAATATAAGAGCGATCTGATCCGTGTTTCTAATTTGGACCAGAAGTTGAAAGAACACCAGTTCGATATTAATATATTCTGGAGTAAGAATCCTAAACCACCATACCATCTCATTGAAAATCAGGCTACAGTAATTAAACAACCGAAGAAATAGACTCACGAACAAAGCACACTTCGCAAAAAGATGGACCTTATTGGATAAGGTATATCCACGACCGAAAGAGCCTTAGGTTATTAAAGGTGATACACAACGCTATGTTGTCTGTGCCCTAAACCTATAAGTTCGCAAAGTATTAAAAGCATATACTGCTAATCACAGGCCCGGGACGGCAGAAAAAGATTCTGCTGCTCCGGGCCTGTTCTATTTTGTCCTTTCTGTCCATTTTGTCCCATGGGCATAAAAGAAAAACCGCCTAAGGCTCAGAGTAGCATCGCAGCCTTAGGCGGTTTCATACAGATAAAAAATAAAAATTTATCGTTTGTATTCTTATAACGATTGCAATGCTTCCAAGCCGTGCTTTGGGAACACCCGGCTGCGGCGATGGGGCGGTGCAGCCGGTCAAAGCCGAAAATGATCGGAAAACACCCATTTTCATGCGATAAGCACCTAAAACAAGAGGAAAATAAAAAATTACCGTTGCTGATATGGTATCAACAACGGTAACAGATTTGGTTGCGGAGACAGGACTTGAACCTGCGACCTCCGGGTTATGAGCCCGACGAGCTACCAACTGCTCTACTCCGCGATATGAAATGAGGGGCAATGCCCCAAGTGCTTATATAGGATACCACATTTGATTCCGTTTGTCAAGCACTTTTTTGCGGCGCGGCAAGCCGCCGCAGGGGAGCGGCCCCTGCGGCAGGCCCTGCAGCGATCAGAGGTAGGCCTTCATGGCCTCGGTGGCCTTCTCGGGGTCCTCGGAGACGACGACGGTGAAGGACATGTTGTTCGCGGCGCCGAACTTATCGCACCACAGGACGAAGTCCTCGACCTCGGCGACGCCCGCATCCTCGACGAGCTTGTAGAAGCTGTCGATGAAGATGTGGCTGATGTCGAAATTGCCCGCATGCAGGCCGCTGATGAAGCCCTTCAGGAACGTCAGCGTACCCATGGAATACTCCTGATAGTCGATCAGGCGAACGCGGATATCAATATCGTAACGGAGCTTGGTGCCCTTTTCGATGCAGACCATGCTGCCGGTTTCGTTCTTTACGGCCTCGTTGATGTCGGTGACGAGCTGCTTGGTCTTGCCGGAACCCTTCAGCCCCATGATCAGTTTGACCATCGGATGATCCTCCTTTGTTCTTCCGGCCGCGCCGGTTATGAGAAGGCCCCGGCACCTTCCGGTACACCTTCCCTGATATCTATTTTACCAAGTTTTTACCCGGATTGCAACACCAATTTGCACATTCGTCCCGCCACATTCGTCCCGCCGCGTCCGTCCGTATACAGGACGGCGCATCTAAAAAGACATTTACGGCCGCCTCACGCGCGGCCGCCGCCCGCCGGAATGCCGCCCGCAGCCGCGCGGAACGCAAAAACTTTTCCGATGATTGTGCACTATTATGTACAGAAACCGTAGAAAAATCGAGGTAATCCTGTGCTTTCTGCACAAAAAAATTATGGAAAGCGAGATATTTTGCTTTTGGCCTGCAAAAGTGGAGAAAGCGCCCCGGCACCCTTGCATTGCTCCCGGAAACTTGTTAAAATATTCATACCATGGGGACAAAAAGCTCCCTATTTGGAAATTAGAAGGAGGATCTCTAATCATGAAACACATTTGCACGAAGTTCGTGGCGATGCTGCTGGTCATTGCCATGATCGCAGGTGTGCTGCCGTTTGCGTTTGCGGCAAACGTCGGCCCGTTCACGGATGTGAAGGACACCGACTGGTTTGCTTCGTACGTCCAGTACGTTTATGACAACGGACTGATGAACGGCACCACGACAACGACATTCGAACCGGAGTCGAATCTGACCCGCGCGCAAACTGCCATGGTTCTGTGGCGCATCGCCGGTCAGCCCGCTCCCACCGCCAAGGCCCCCTTCACCGATCTGGTGGATGCATGGTACCGTGATGCCATCGCATGGGCCGCAGAGCAGAAGGTCGTCAACGGCCGCGGCGACGGCACGTTCGACCCCGCAGGCTTCATCACCCGCGAAGAGCTCGTCACCATGATCTGGCGCTACGCAGGCGAGGCCGCCTCCGAGCAGGACCTGAGCAACTGGCCGGATGCCGGCAAGGTCTATGACTACGCCACCGGCGCCATGAAGTGGGCCGTCGAGACCGGCGTCATCAACGGCAAGGACGGCAAGCTCGCCCCGAAGGACAACGCCACCCGCGCCCAGTTCGCCGCCATCATCGAGCGCTACATGAAGCTCAATGACACGAAGGCCGACGACATCGTGATCCTCTACACCAACGATGTTCACGCGAACATCACCGGCGGCTCCAGCAAAGCCCCCACGCTGACGTATGAGCAGGTCGCCTGGTACCGCAACAACCTCCAGACCCCGTACAGCCTGCTGGTCGATGCGGGCGACGCCATCCAGGGCGAGGCCATCTCCACCCTGACGCACGGCGAAGCCATCGTTGAGGTCATGAATGCCGCCGGCTATGACTATGCCACGTTCGGCAACCATGAGTTTGACTACGGCATGGATCAGCTGCTCGACACCATCGTCCCGGCCGCAAAGTATCAGTACCTGACCTGCAACTTTGCCAGACTGGACGGCACCGCCATCGCCGGTGTGAAGCCCTATGCCATTGACACCTTCGGCAGCAAGAAGGTCGCCGTCATCGGCATCAGCACCCCGGAGAGCTTCGTGAAGTCCACGCCGACCTACTTCCAGGACAAGGACGGCAACTACATCTATACCTTCGCCGAGGGCAACAACGGTCAGGACCTGTACGACTCCGTGCAGAAGACCATTGACGCCGCGAAGAAGGACGGCGCCGACTACGTCGTGGCAGTCGCACACCTCGGTATCGACGAGTCCTCCGAGCCGTGGCGCTCCACGGACGTCATCGCCAACACCACCGGCCTGGACGCCGTGCTCGACGGCCATTCCCACAGCACCATCCCGCAGGAGATCGTCAAGAGCAAGGACGGCAAGGACGTCATTCTCTCCTCCACGGGCACGAAGCTGAACAACCTCGGCAAGCTGACCATCAGCGCCGACGGCAAGCTCCACAGCGAGCTCATCAGCGACCGTGAGATCGAAAAGGACGCCAAGACGAAGGAAGTCGTCGACAAAATCGTCGCAGAGTTCCAGGCCCTGCTGAACAAGGTCGTTGCCCACACGGACGTTGACCTCACCACCCAGAACCCCGAGGGCACGGCCCGCGCCATCCGCAACCGCGAGACGAACCTCGGCGACCTGTGCGCCGATGCTTACCGCGTCACGCTGGGCGCTGACATCGCCATCGTCAACGGCGGCGGCATCCGCGCCGACATCCCCGCAGGCGACATCACCTACAATCAGATCATCAAGGTCCATCCCTATGGCAACATGGCCTGCGTCGTGGAAGCCACCGGTCAGGAGATCCTCGATGCGCTGGAAATGGCCTCCCGCAACACGATGGCCGAGTATGTTTCCGAGTCCGTCGATGAGGACGGCAACAAGGTCTATAACGCCGTCGGCGAGATGGGCGGCTTCCTGCAGGTCTCCGGCATGAAGTACACCATCAACACCGCCGTGGAATCCACCGTCAAGACGGACGACAAGGGCTCCTTCGTCTCCGTGGAAGGCGCGCGCCGCGTGCAGGACGTTCAGGTCCTGAACCAGACCACCAACACCTACGAGCCGATCGACCCCGCCAAGACCTACACCCTCGCCTCCCATAACTACATGCTCAAGTCCGGCGGCGACGGCATCAACATGTTCCAGGACAACAAGCTCCTGCAGGACGAGGTCAAGATCGACAACCAGGTCCTCATCGACTACATCGTCGATTCCCTCGGCGGCAATGTCGGCGAGCAGTACAAGAACCTCGCAGGCGAGGGCCGTATCACCGTCGTCAATGAAACGAAGCCCGCGCTGAAGGACAATGAGTATGCCCTCAGCACCGAGCTGCCCGACGGCGCAAAGGTCGTCTTCGTCAACCGCTCCGTCAGCAAGGCCATGTCCGCGGCGAATTCCGAGGGCAGCGCCTACAACCGCGCGGGCGTCGATGTCACGCCGGTCGACGGCATCCTGACCACCGATAACGACGAGATCGTCTGGACGGTCGAAAAGACCGAGGGCGGCTTCTTCCTGAAGCGCACCGACGGCAAAAAGCTCTCCATCGGCAATAAGTCCGACGGCGGCACCTACAACAGCATGGGCTTCGACCAGGAGGATAACCCCGTCTGGAAGATCGCCCCGGCAGC
>ENA-ORUF01002907-ORUF01002907.1-human-gut-metagenome-genome-assembly--contig:-NODE-2907-length-13556-cov-2.873565_pt1 | contig 13556 bp, 4 predicted proteins | sample MGYA00242077_ERZ509203 | MGnify/ENA primary metagenome ERZ509203 (study PRJEB26280, sample SAMEA2338834) | human gut metagenome | biome: human gut; feature: human-associated habitat; material: faeces...
AGCCATCCGCACCGCCGCCCTGCTCGCCGCCGCCAGGCGTCGGCTCGGGCTTTGGCTTCAGACTGGGATCGGGCGTCGGCTCAGGCGCCGCCTCATCGGTCACCGTAATCGTAATGTTCAGACGCTCGGAATACTCACTGTACGACATGCCAGGGCGCTGTGCCGTAATGCGCACATACATGTTGCTATCGAGTGCAATAGGCTCGGTGTACTTTACGCGGCCTTCGTCACGGCAGGGGCAGGTGTCGTTGGTGGTGTACCAAATCGTCGTGCCATCCTCGGCAGAAAGCTCCAACTTCGTGCCCTTGGGCACCGTAATGTAGTTCTCCTTGGGCGACCATGCACCAAACGTCGTCGCACCAATCGTCGCCACCGGTCGCGCCGGTCGCACCGGCTCGGCAGACACGCGAACGTCGACCTGCTTGGACAGCGCCGTGCCGTCCACCGCCGCCGTCAACGTCGTCAAACCGGGCAGAGCACCATGCAGCACAAACGTCGCCGCGCCGTCCTCGCCCGTCACGGCCTGGGTGGCATCGACAGAGCAGATAGCCGAGGACTCCAGCCCAACACTAACCTTGGCGCCCGCAAACGGCTTGCCCGCCTTATCGGTCACATGCGCCACCAGCTCAAAGTCACTGCCATCAAGCATGGTCACAGCCTGCTCCACGTTGAGCTTGAGCTTGTCGGCACGAACGCCCACGACAAGCTCACCACTTGCCCAGCGCGCCATGGCCGTGCCGGCGTAGTTGCGAGCACCATCGAGCTCAAACGCCACCGTCGAGCCCGCCTCACGCGCATCGGCATAGCGAATACGCAGCACGCGCGACAGCGGCTTGCCATTGGGATCGTCCTGTTTGTCGAGCCACGTATACGTCACGTCGCCCAAGCCCTGCGCGCACAATGCGACCGGGGTATCGTCGCTCGCGTCCATATACTGCGTAAACTCAACCTCGACGCAATCGGTATAGGCATGGGCCGAAGCCACCTCGGGCGCCGCCGTCGACACCAAGCCAATGTTCACCTCAGTCTGAATCGGCGGCACGCGCAGCCAAGCCGAACGCGCCTCCTCATACCCGTCTTTGGTCACGCGCACCTGATACCAGCCGGTCGGCGTATTCCAGTTGTACGCACCGTCCGCACCCGTTGCAAGCGGATTGTCCTGCTCATACTCCTCGGCATCCCAACGCACCGCATTGGTACCGGCCGCATCGTCGGCGCTCCACAGCTCAACCGTCGCGCCTTCAACTGTATTGGACAGCAGACCCTCGTACACCACGCCCGCAGGGTCGGGTGCAGCCTTGGCGGCCACATTGCGATAACGCGCCTCGAAGATCGACTGCATCTTCTCGTCCGAGATCAAGCCGTCCTTGTTGGCCTTGTAGACCTCGGAATCGGTCAGCTCGCCCCAGTTGACCGTAATACGATTCTGGCACGCGCGCTCCACCTGCTCGCAGGCAACATCGTAGGCGCATTCGGCATTGGTCAGCTTAATCGCGCGCTCCGAACCTACGCTGGTCGAAGCCGCATCATAGGCAGCGCCCACCACGGTACCCGCCGAACCGGCCGTCAGCACGCCGGCGATTGTCATAATGGAGCCCACTGCCACATCAGTGCTGTCGTGGCAGAGCTGGCGATACAGCAGATCCTCAAACGCACGCGCCTTCTCCATGGCATCGCGCAGCGCGTAAATGCACTTCCAGTCGTCCTCGGTCTTCTCGGGCTTGGCAAGCAAGCGTGTATGCTGAAGCTCATAGCCCTCGCGCTCGCCCTTCACCTTCTGCATACGGACGTTCACGTTCTCCCAGTTCTTGCTGGCATCGTTCACGCCGTAAATGCCGGTAAAGATGCCGATACCCTGAGTCGCCGCGGGAAACGCCTGACCTGCCGCCTTCCACGCATCGGTCTTAAAGACCTGTCCGAACATCTCGCACTCGATCTTATAGCTCTTGAGCGAACGGATCGTGCGGATGAGCTTCATATGGGCGCTCACGTCGCCGTTGCGCTTCCAGGCCATGAGCCATCCGCGCACCTTGGAGTTGTTGAGGCTATGGACCACATTCCAGTTGTCGTACAGGTTGTCCAGAATGTCGCACTGCATGGCGATCGAGTTAAACAGAAGCGCCTGGTTCTTGTTGTTATTGGAGTTCTCGATAAATTCCGACTCTATATAGGCCGTCTGCTCGCCATCGGGCGCGGCGACCTTAAAGCCCTTGACGGTATCGTCGTCAGCCGCCTTGTAGCTCAGCGAGCTGCCGAGCGCCTGGCCCAAATCGTTAAACCCGCTCGTCGACTGGCCGTTGTACTCGCTGGCCTTAATGCCCGCACACTTGTTGAGCGCCGCGGCGGTTGCGTCATTCCAGCTTCCGTATTGGTTGAGCTGGCCGATACCCATCGACTGGCCCACCAGATCCTCGGCCCGCTGGGCAATAAACTCCGCTCGCGATGCATGGTCGACGAGCTCCTTGATGGCGGCCGCATCCGCAGCGTTCGCGCCCTGGGCCGCCGCGAGTTCCTGATACCAATCCTCGCTGGTGCCGTAAGCATCCTCAAAGATCATCTTGTCCACATTGACGCCATAGCTGTCGCCCTGCTGGGTCAGCAGTGCCGCCGACCCGCCGACCGCGGCCTTGAGCTCAGCCGCAAACTGCGCGGCCTCGTCGTTGCCAGCATCATCACCCTCGCCATCGCTGGCGGCAGGGGCGCGACGAGCCTTACGGGCAGCTCCACCTTGGGCTTCGTCCTCTTTACCGTCCTCGTCCTCCTCGGCAAACGCATCGGCGACCATCTGGTCAATCGCGTCGTTAAAGGCCTCATCGACATCATTAAACGAGTTATCCATCATATACTCGTGCCACTGCTGCACGGCATTCGAGAACTCCTGCTGGCGCTCCTCGGCCGCGGCGGAATGCTTTTTGGCCGAAGCGTTGGCGTCAAAACTCAGCATGGTCATAAGCTGAGCATTGGAGATGCGGTAGGTCTGCGGCATAAAGATCTGCTCAAAGTTGCCGCAGTTCACATAGGTCGAGTCATTCGCCTTGTTAAACTCGTCGAGCAGCTTAAGGTAACCCTCGTCCACATACTCCGCCACATAGCGCACACGGGTGCCCTCGCGCGACTTTTGAGTCAGAGGAATCGTCACCGTCTTGCCATCCACGCAGTCCACGTACAGGTCGAGCGTGTCGGCGGCCTCTTCGTTTCCCACCTCGAGTGTGATATCGAACGTCCAGTAGGCGTTCTTCTTTTGCGGCAGATGATGGAAGGTCCACAGACTCTTGCCGGTGTCCTTGCCGTCCTTGACCAGGTTTTGCGTACCGCCACGATACGTCACATCAAAGTTCCAGACCGAAGCGCCCGGAACATAGCGCACATAATTGCGAGCCGTTACCTCGGCAGTAGCGGCGGCAACATCGGTCGAGCCCACACGCGCCTCGAGCATCACGCGCTCGGCGGCAAGCGTATCCTGCGGCAGGTCGTATTCAATCTTGGCACGGCCGAGTTTATTGGTCTTACCGGTGTACTTTGCAGCCGACGAGCCCGTCCCCACGGTGAGCTGCACGCTCTTGCCCGGCGCTGCATAAACGTAGGCCACATTGCCCAGCAGGCTGTGAACGTCGGTGTTGTCGACCTCGATGCGCGAGGCGTTGACCTCGAGCGTCGTGTTCCCCAGTGGCAATGTCACCTCGCCCAGTGTAATAAGCGGCGAGATGGCATAGATACCCGCGGCCTTAGGCTTAAAGCGCACAAACACATCGGCGCCCATGCCCTTCTTCATATCGAGAACGAGGTTGTCGCCCTCCCAAGTTGTGGCAGCCCACATGGCATCGGAGCTGGCGCCGGCTTCGCGAGCGCCTGCGGACACATCCTCGACGGCATCCTTGGCCAGAGGAATCTCAATCTTGGCAGCCTGGCTGTCCTTGAGCTCGTAATGAATGCGCAGCTCGGTCTCCACGCCAACGACCGCGGACGAATCAGCGATAACCGAGCCCGCCGTCAGCCCGCGCTCGGCACGATACGTCTCCACGTCAAACGTGGGGACGTCGAGCGTCACGTCGAGCTGTTTGCCGTCCTCAATCTTCACCTGCTTTTGCGCGATATGCTTACCCACGGTCAGCCCTAGGCGGCTAAACGTGGAATAGCTCGTCGCTTGGATGTCGTAGCTCGTCTTGTTAAAGGCGACGATGGTATACGAACCGGCCTTAAGGCGCGGCGTCTCGGCCTTCATGATAGGCGTGGTGCCATCGTCTTCGTAACCCATCAAATAGGTAACGCCGTCGGCGACCAGCTTGCCGTCGGACGTACGGAACACCAGCACGCGGTTGGCTCCCTGGTAGTCGCCCTTGGTCGTGACCGTCGTCGTGCCCCAAGGCTTCAAGTCGATATCGACCTTGCCGGCCGAAGGCTTCACCGTCGCCGTCGCCCCACCCAGCTTGAGGCTGTCTTTGGGCACGAGCGTTATCTCCAGATCCTGGTCCGCATCGGCAATGGCCTGCGACACCACGAGCGCTGTACCCTGGATACGGTAGTCGTTTTCCTTGTCGCCCTTGGCAGGTTTGAGCGTCTTGCCGCCGCTCTTCACCGTCAGATCGATGTTATCGAGACTATCGAGCTCAATGCGTTCGGTCTTATCCTGGCCTGCGACCGGTTCGAGATAGGCCACATTGAGCTCAATCGCGCGCGAGGCCGGAATCTTGGTAAAGTCCTCCGCCTTAATCTCTCCGATATTCCATGTGCCCGTCATCTGGTCGCCCGGGCACGCCAGCACCATGTCATAGTAACCGTCGAGCGAAATGCGCAGGGTGGCTGCTGTCTTGGAGAGAGCGTCCGCTGTAAAGCTGCCGCCATCGCCAACCGCCAGCGGCGTGGACTGCCCCGCCTGCACGAGTGTAGCCGTCGCGCTCTGGGGAAGTTTGCCCGTCACCTGGGCCGCCTCGCCCATCCACTCAAACGTGTAGGCAGGCTTCGAGGAATCGACGGAGTCCTTGCGATCGGCCACGGCATTGGCAAGCTTTTTGACCATCGAGGGGTTGCCAGCCGAATCGGTCGCATAGGCATAGATGGTCTGGCCTTCACCAAAGGGAATCGCATACGTTACGCCATCGATTGTCACGCGCTCATTATAGTCGCCCGGATAGCCCGCCTCACCAAACTGAAGATCGGGGTTCATCACGCGCAGGGCAACGGCATTATGGTTCGTCTCGTTTCCGTATCTCGTGTTCTCAAAAGCTCCCCACTCTATCATTTCCACGCTTTTGGGTAGCACAATCTCTTTGCCGGCAATCGCAGGATCAAGAGAGGCGAACGCGAGTGCCCCGATAGATTTGACACCATCGCCGATCGTCACCGACGACACATGCGAGCACCCATCAAAGGCATAGTGCCCGATCCGCTCCACCGTGCCCGGCACATTGATCTGCGTAAAGGTGAGTACCGTTGTATCCGAGACATAGAACTGCGGCACGCCGCAATTGGCGAAGGCACGATAGTCGATAGTCTTAACCGAAGGTGGCAGCGTTGCCACCACATTGTCGTCAAGTTGTTCGCAACCCTCAAAGGCCTGCTCGGGAATCGTGGTAAAGGCCGCGTTGTTGGGCCAGGTCACCGTGTGAAGTGTCTTGCTTCCGGTAAACGCATTCCAGCCCAATTCCTCAACCGAATCGGGCAGTGCGATTTCCTTGATGCTGCTGCCGCCCAAACCGCCCACAGAGCGGATATGCGAATCGGGGGCAAACGTAATTGATGTGAGCGCAGCGTTTCCCATGCCCTTAAGACTCACGACATTTTTGCCGTCGATGGTCGAGGGCACCTCCAACGTGGTAATGCCCGCGTCGCCATACTCGATAGAAATTTCGTTGGTGAGGCTATCGATCGAGAAGTAGTACTGCGCGGGAGTCTGCTCGCCGACCACGTAGCCATCATCGTATTCGCCTTTTACGCCCGTAGCGCCCTTCGAGGTTGCCCAGAGTCCAAGTTCCTCGTTCCAGGTTGCCTCGGCACCGGAAGCCTCCTCTTGCTTCTGCTGCTCGGCGAGTTCCTTGCCCTCGACAAGATCGGTGGCGAGCGTACCCGCAGGTGTGCTCCCGGTCTGCCCGGCGCCCGTCAGGCCCGCCGCCGATGCAATCTCGGAGTCCGGGGGTGTGGGGGTGTCACCGGTATCGAGCACTGTGGGATCGGCAGCGCCGGCATCGGGCGCGGGGTCGGCGGTAGCAGAGTCTGACGTTTGGGCGTCAGCCGAATCGGCGAGAGCGGCGTCGGCTGCTTGGCCGTTATCCGTCTGCACAAAAGTGCCGTCGGTGGTGAGAGTCTCGGCAAACGCGCCCACAGGCAACGAGCCCGTCACCATAGTGAGGGTCACCGCGGCAACGGTCAGGCGGCGGCAAAGCGCTCGAACAGTAGTCCACCTCATGGTCGTTCCTTTCCTGCAAACCTAAAGTCATCCAGCGTAATCGTTGTCCAAAAACAAAGCGAACGGTAGGTTCATATATACGAACCTACCGTTCTACCTGCGCAAACCACCACAAAGGGGACAGGCACCTTTGTGGTGGTTCCGAACTTGGCCAGCCAGTTTGTCTCGATCTGTAACAGTTTGAAACCGAATACCCCGCTTGGTGTTACAGATTGAGACGTTAGGTTGGCGGCCGAGCAGTTCATCTCAATCTGTAACACCTAGAGCCCAAATATCTGGCTTGGTGTTACAGATTAAGATTTTGCTGAAGCCGAGAACGAGAGCCGTCACCCAGTTCTAATGCTTGCGGCGCTTGGTCGCGGCGAGGCCGGCGGCGGCTACGGTTGCGCCGGCGATGCCCAGGGCGGCGACCGTCATCGCGGTGGTATCCCCCGTGGTAGCCAGGACAGCATCGCCCTTCTTGGCCTGCGTGGCTTTCTCAACCGTCTTGCTCACCGTGGTGGTCGCAGCCGGCTTGGCCGAGGGTTTAGCTTCAGGTTTGGCCTCGGGCTTGGTCTCAGGCTGCGGTGTCGGATTGGGATCCGGCGTGGGCTGCGGATCGGGAGCCGGCGTAGTCTCAGGCGTAAACATCAGATTGGTGTTCAGCCACAGGGTGAAAATCCAACCGCTCTCGGGATCAACCTCACTTGCCTCGCCCACCTGATAGCCACACTCAACCCCATTGATCTTCAGCTTGGTATTGGGCGTAAAGTAGAAACCACGCGCCGGCTTAAAGTACAGGCCGTAACGATAGGTCACACCGGGCTTAAACGCGTCGATATGGTTGGTGATGTGCTGGTCCCAGAACTCAACGGAATTTACTTCGCTGCCGTCGCTACCCGTCCAGTACTCACACTGAGGAAGGGAGTTGGAGCCCGTCGGAACATTCGCCGTAAAGACCGGCTTATCGCCTGCCTTGAAGGTGTTCGTGGCGCCGTTGATCTCGATAACGTCGATGGCCCGCCATTCGTCGATCGGCTGCTCGCACAGCATATTGTCAGCGGTTGGCGCGAAGACGCCGTTGACGGTCTTGATGTGGTGCGCCCAATGACCGTTGACGTTCATATTGCAGTCATCGGCCACGGTATTGTCGCCCTTGAGCCTCAGCTCAACGGAGTACATGTAGAACTTACCCTCTTCGAAGTGGTCAATCTTCTTCATGCCCGGCGTGTACTTTGCGGGGTCGGAATACCAGAAGGCAACGGGTACCGACTCCCCGGATTCCATATCGAGCTCCATTTCTTCCCAGCACTCGTAGGCGATCTCGTACTTGTCGGCATCGGCAGCGGGAATCGTCGCGGTCGCGCGGGGCGCCTCGCCGGGCGCGTAGTCGGTCTTCACGTCGTTGACGTCCAGGTTATGGAGGGCCTCGTTTTCTGACGCAACGAGCGTAATTTCGCTATTGATGACGTAGCGGAGGTAATAATCGTACCTGGTTTCGTTGAGGATAGTCGAGCTGCCTTCATAGTCAGTTCCGGTATACTCCAGTGCCGAGCCAATATAGAGAGCCTCATTGCGCGTGAGTCGATACGAGCCGCCTGCCGCGCCACCCGTAAAGGTCAGCGTCAGCCTCATGTGATCGCCAACAGGCTCAAAGTGAGCCGTCACATCGGACATAGATGTGTCCTGGACTTCAGCCAGGGTGCCCGAAGCAGCATCGGCCCGGTAGTACTTGGTTTCGACAAGTTCGCAGAGCGGCTCATCCGGCATGCCGCCCTCAACATCGGGAAAATCATAGGTATACGACTGGCCCTTTTCGAGTGCGACATTGCTCGGAAGCACGCAGTCCGTGTAGTGGGGAACCACGGTCGTATTGACCCTAACGTCGCTGCCGCCAACAACATCGGTCACACCGCAGGGCATGATGGCGTCATTCGCCGGCATGGCGGCGTTGTCGCTGGGAGTGTTTTGTTCAGCGGATGCCGCATCGTTGGATTCATCGGTAGCGCCAGTCGGGGCCGTCTGCTGAGGTTCAGCGACGGTTTGTGCCGTCGGAGCAGCATCAGTTACAGGCGCGGTCGCCGGAGCCGCATCCTCCGCAACCGCCGGTGTCACCGGAGCCGCGGCAACCTCACCAGTCGCAGCGGAGGGATCCGCACACTCGGTCGCAAGCGCCAAACTCGGCAGTAGCAGCTGACCAACCATAAGCGCACACGCACCGACGCTCGCAATCCTCACACCCACGCAGCGCCAAGTACCATGGGCCAGTGAGCAGGTGCGTTCGCGCTGGGCCTCCTTATCAAAGTGGCTTCCGTACATAACGGCCTCCTTGGTCGTAGGGACATACCACCACAAAGGCGCCTGTCCCCTTTGTGGTGGTCCTGTACAACCAAGATGCGCCAAATGACTCTATACGCCTAGGTTCGTAGATGCGAACCTAGGCCTCTACCTGCGGAAATACAAAGAGCCGCCGTAAGGGCATTTATGCCCACGCGGCGGCTGAAAATGGCTATGAAAGCTTGCGCTAGCGGTTGCGGCGCTTGGACGCGACGAAGCCGGCGCCGATAACCGACGCGCCGGCGATTCCGAAGGCCGCCGCCGTCGCGGCGTTGTCGCCTGTGGCGGCCAGGGCGCCGGAACCGTTTTTGGCGGCAGCAGTCTTGGCCGTAACGGTCTTGGTGACCGTCGTGGTGGACTTTGCATCCTTGTCTACGGGCTTGAGGTCAGGCTTCTGCTCGGGATTGGGCATGGGATCGGAATCGGGCTCCGGTGTCGGCTCCGGCTCCTGCCCGTCTCCAAAATCAATCACTACATCATGGGCGACCTCGGCAGAACCGACGATATCCGTAATAGCAGACGAACCGGCAACACCGACGACCTGCCCGTTCTGGGAGCTCGGCCACTTCCCCGTATCAACAACCTTTTTCACATCGCGCACGGCACCATCCGTCGGAGTCGTAATCATCGCGCGCCCGTGCAAATTGTTCACGCTCAAATCAATCCTCGCGGCACGGAACAGCGTCGCAGTCGCGTCGTTGCAGTTGATCGCATAGATTCCCGCAGTCGCGCCCGAAGCCTCAATCTTCGATTTGCGAATCTTGATACGAGGCGTTTCCGACCCGGTGTTTGCCTCTGCCATGATTCCAAAACTTTGATTGCGGACGGCATCGATGCCGTTTGCAGAAGACAGGCTTCGAGACGTAAGATTCGACTCCTCGACAAGCATCCACACCGCACCGCTTTGCGAACGCGCGCTGATGCCCGCCGAGAGCGAAGCCGCACTGCCGGCGGAAAGCGCGACATCGGCTCCGTTGACGATTTTCATGAGGGTATTCTTTTTGATACCGACCGTATTGATGCACACGGAAACCTGCCAGGCATCGGCTGTCTTGATCGACAGGTTGGCGGCATCGATCGTGACGTCGCCCCCGTGCACGGAGACATAATCCGGTTCTTCCTGCTCGCTTTCCTGAGCAGCATGTCTACTGGGAAGGTTATCGGCAAAGATACCGTAGGTGCCCACCGTTGGACGCCAAGATCCTTCCGCCGATTTTGCCTCGATTTTGACATCGGCGCCCTTATCGATCGTCACGCTGCCGGCCGTCGCGCGAATGCCCGTCGCACTGTTCACTGCGCCCGAAGCCGTCACGTTGACATTGGCGCCGCTGATGGTCACATCGCCACCCGCATTGCCGTCGCCTTCCGCCGCAATCACATCGGTCTGAGCCGTCGCATTAAGGGTGCCATCGCCGGTAATGGCAAGGTTGCCGTTCTTGACAGCAATGGCGCTCTGCCCGGCGTCGGCCGTGACGGTGTTGGTACCCGTCACGCCGATGGTGAGGTTACCCTTGGCGCCGATGGAGCCGCCGTCGTAGCCGTTGAGCTTCATGTCGTCAGCGCCATCCCAGGACCAGGTTCCTGCCTCGTCGCCGGCAGCGGTGCCCGCGTCGTACTGCGTGCCGCCCACGTTGACCCAGTCGGCGGCGAGCGCCACGCTCGGCAGCAACAGCTGGCCGGCCATGAGCGCGCAAGCCCCCGCGCAAGCAAGTTTTGCGCCCACGCGGCGCCACGTTCCATGAGAGAGCGCGCACGAGCAGCCGTGGTCGATTGGGTTGTCATGGATTTGCTTTCGCATATGAGCCTCCTTGTCGTAAGGGGTGCTTCTATAACACCATGTTACGGGAAGATATCCGGATCCCGGGGCACAAATTCTCATGTGGCGCACCTGCCAGCGCAAAAGGCAACGAGCACGCTATTGCCAAGCGCGCCCCGCCCCCCGAAAGGCCCACCCCCTACCGTCATGGTCTACAATCGAGGACACGATTATTCGTCCACCCAAAGGACCGTTCTTGAACCTGAGTAAGCCTAAAATCAACGCGCTTCTGGCACTCGCGCTCTTCACCTTCGCCTTCCTTGCCGCCGAGTTTCGCTTCGACGTCAACGTCGGGCTGCTCGCCGGTGCCGAACGCGTTGTGATCGCACAGGGCTTTATTCTGGGCGCCAGCGTACTCGGCTTTATCGGATATGCGCCGCTGCTCGGGCTCGCACAGCGCAAAGGCCACTCATTGGCAGCCGCCAACGCCGCTGTTCCCATCGCCGTCCTGGGATTGACCCAGATCCAGTCCCCCACGGGCCCGCTTGCCCTCGAGATTCTGGGGTGCGTGGCGTTCTTTGGACTCGGCCTGTTGGGCGCCGCCACTCACCACGCCTTTTCGTTGATATTCCAGGATGACCCCAAACTCGCCACTGGCGCAGGAGCAGCCTATGCCGCGGGCATCCTGATGCAGTTCGCCGTCAACCTGCTCAATTGCGCCGGCATCGTCGAGCTCATCGTCCTTGGCGCAGCGACTATCGCCGTATCCGCCCTCAGCTTCGTTCCCCAAAAGGCTGCCGAGAGCTCCAGCCCCGCCATCAATCCCTTTGTTGAGCCCTCTCATGCCCTCGCCAAGCAGGCATGCTGGAGCATCGCACTCGTCATGATTCTTGCCTGCTTGTTCTCGACCCTCGACAACGTGGTCACACTCTCCAACGCCCACGGCACCATTGCCGTGCAAACCTGGCCGCGCCTCTTTTTGGCGGCAAGCGGCCTTGTCGCCGGTCTTATCTTTGACCTTGCCGAGCGCCGCTACATGGGACTTGTCATGCTCGGCATCGCCGTGCTCTCGACCATTTCCATCCTAGCCGTGGAGGCCGGCGCCGATCCCAACCTGGGCCTTGTCGTCTTTTACCTGAGCTCGGGCTTTTTCGTCACGTTCTTCACCGCTACGTTTACGCAGCTGGCACCGCGCATGCACGCGCCCGCCCTCTGGGCCGGCATGGGCCGCGCCGCCAACAACGTGTGCGCGTTCACTACGTCGGGCATCTCGCTGGCACTTGTGACCTCGGGCAATGTCGCCCTCATCATGATCGGCGCGCTCACGCTGCTTGTGGCGGCGAGTGTGGCGTTTGTAGCCGCGGGCCTGTTCCGCCTGCCCCAAACCGAGCAGGAGCGCGAACACCAGCAACGAGCCGAGAAAGCGCTCGCTGCGCCGAGCATCGAAGAGCAGCGCCAGGCCTTCATCGCCAACCACGCCCTCACCCCGCGCGAAGTCGACGTGCTCATAGCCGTGACACAGGACGAACGCCCGCTCAAGCAAATCGCCGAGGAACTCGGTATCTCGATGCGCATGGTACAGCGCCACCTGAGCTCTATCTACCAAAAGACCGACACGCAGACGCGCGCCGGTCTCGCCAAAGCCTTCCCCTCGGCCTAAAACAAAAACCACCACAAAGGCGCTGTCCCCTTTGCGGTGGTTTGAGCGGAGCAGAAGGCCACTCTGCCAGTTTGTCTCAGTCTGTAACAGATAGGCCCCTAAAAGCAGGCTTATTGTTACAGATCGAGACAGTAAAGGGACACGAAGCGATCCTTCGCAGCAACGACCCTCTAGTAAAGCGATGCGACATATCGGCCGAAGCCTGGCAATGCAAACTCAAAACGTCCTTGTAGAGGCTCTTCAATTACCCCAGCCTCTACCAGACGCTTTTTATACGTTGAAATCGAACCGGAACTCTTCTTAAGCCTCGCTGCCAGCTCTTGCCTGGTCGTCGTCCCAACCGGATTCATTGCACGAAGAAATTCAAGGTCCCCTCGTGAAAGTTCCGCCGCTGTTGAAGCGAAAACTCGCGATTCCAGCTCCTCTTGCGCAAGTTTCGCGCCTCGTTCGACATCCTCAATAGAAACCTCGGAGGCTTGGCGCGAAGCATTCCATGCCCGATACCCCACCAACTGGAACATAAATGGAAAACCATCGATCGCCTTGGCAGCGAGGTCGATCGCCTCATCAGAAATCGTCTTGCCGCCGTCCTCAATCGTTAGTCGAAACGCTTCTTTTACCTCAGTCGGTGAAATTGATCCCAGCGAATGTTGAGCCGCGCGACGAAGAAACGATGTCGATTTCCCCGTCAGCAGCGCCAGCACGCGAAACGGCAGCCCCGCCATAAGCAAAGCTACCTTTTTATTCTCGCTTACAAAGTGCTGGTAGGTAGTAACAAGCTCCGTCATTTGCGCAAACGATGCATCCACTTCGTCAACGGCGATAAGCACCCCGGTGTCAGTCGCTTCAAGCTGAGCAAACAAAGCGTTCATCTTAGTACGCCAGTTAGCGCCCTCAAATTCAACATCGATGTTTTCCCAGCTCATGCTTCCTACAGGGGCAATGCCGACACTGTTCACACGCCTAGAAGCGGGCTTTTCGATCAGATGGGCGGCTGATTCGTTGAGGCGCTGCAAAATGTCTTCGAGCATCCCCTCCGAGGCCGTCACATTCGCTGTAATCCAGCCCTCTTGCTGGGCGCGGTACGACAGATATGCCAAAAGCGCCGTTTTACCTGTACCACGCGCACCGTAGAAAACCGAGCAAAGATTGGGATCGGAGTCGTCATTTTCAAACGCCAGCACCATATCATCGATGATTTGCTCACGGCCGGCCATATACGCCGGTACACGTCCGAACATCGGCGTGAATGGATTTGCCTGCCTGTACGCCGTCGGTGCCGCCATAAAGCCTCCCTTGAACTCATACAACTTAATTATGCCCCTACAATCTTTAAGTATTTTAAGTATTTTTGAGTTTTTTGAGCCCTTGATTATCGACTTTATCCGAACACCTCCCACATTCATCCGCACATGTACGGA
>ENA-ORUF01002918-ORUF01002918.1-human-gut-metagenome-genome-assembly--contig:-NODE-2918-length-13521-cov-3.478761_pt1 | contig 13521 bp, 10 predicted proteins | sample MGYA00242077_ERZ509203 | MGnify/ENA primary metagenome ERZ509203 (study PRJEB26280, sample SAMEA2338834) | human gut metagenome | biome: human gut; feature: human-associated habitat; material: faeces...
TGGCACGAGCCGCCTGGAACTCTTGATAAGTCCCTCGGAAATCCATGATTTGTCCGTTTTCCAGCAGCCAGATCCGACTGGCAAAGCGATCGATGAAATACCGGTCATGGGAGACGAAAAGTAAATTTCCCTCATACTCCTCCACCGCCTCCTCGATCCACTCCCGACTCTGGATGTCCAGATGGTTTGTGGGCTCGTCCAGCACCAGCAGGTTGATTTTTTCGTCCATAAGCATACACAGGCGCAGGCGGCTCTGCTCGCCGCCGGACAGGGCAGATACCGGCTTGAAGACATCTTCCCCACGGAACTTAAATGCGGCTAGCCGGTTCCGTGCTGACTGGGCAGTGCAGTCCTGTGCATAAATCAGGGTATCCACTAGGTTGCGCTCCGGGTGGTCAAAGTGAACATGCTGTGGCAAGTAGCCAACCTTTACAGTTGGACCCATCCGGACTTTTCCACCATCCGGAACCTCCTCACCCAAAATCATTTTCAGAAGTGTGGTCTTGCCGCTTCCGTTGTCTCCGATCAAGGCAATACGCTCACCACCAGCCACCTCTACCCCAAGGCCAGAGAAGAGGGTTCGCCCACCAAATGCCTTGGTAAGTCCCTTAATGGTAAGAACTTCGTCCCCGCGGAACTCCCGTTCGCCAAAGCGCACCTCCATCTTTCGATCCTTTTTGGGGCGGTCGGTGACCCGCATACGTTCGATGCGCTTCTCCATAGATTTGACCCGCTTGAAGGTTTTGTCCATTCCGGAATAGGCCCACACCCGCATCTGCTCGGCAGCCTTCTCCAACTGCTCAATTTTGGCCTGCTCCTTCTCGTACTGCTTCAGCTTTTCTTCGTAGCGGCGTTCCTTCTCTACGGCGTAAAAGCTGTAGCTGCCCTGATAAAATTCCGCATGCCCCTCTTGGATCTCAATGATGCGATCCACCACCTGATCCAGAAAATAACGGTCATGGGAGACAGTGAGCACGGTCCCCTTGAATTTTCCAAGGTATTCCTCCAGCCACTCAGTGGCCCGCAGATCCAAATGGTTGGTTGGCTCGTCCAAAAGCAGGATATCGGTATCCTCCAGAATCAGACGGGCCAGGTTTACCCGGGTCTTTTCTCCGCCGGACAGGCTTTCAAACAACTGCTCCCGCATGGTCTGTGGGATGGACAGGCCATTGCACACCTTGTTGATTCTGGTGTCCGTCTCATAGCCCCCCGCCGTCTCATAAGCCGCTGTAAGCTTGTCATACCGGGACATCAGGGCTGGATCTGTGACAGAGGCCATCTCACGGGTGAGCTGGGCCAATTCCTCCTCCATCTTTCGCAGGGGCTCAAAGGCGGTGGCCAGCACATCCTCCACAGTATAGCCCTCTGGATAGACCGGGATCTGGGAGATCAGCCCCATCCGCTTCCCTGGAGCGATCATTACTTCGCCCTCGTCATAGTCCATAGCGCCAGTGAGGATACGCAGTAGTGTGGTCTTTCCACAGCCATTGGGTCCCAGCAGACCCACCCGCTCTCCAGTATCGACCTGGAAGGTGAGCCCATCTAAAATTTTTGTGCCAACCTCAAACTCTTTCACTAGGTTGGAGACAGATATGTCGATCATAACGTCCTCTTCGGTTTGATTGATGTTTCCCCTCCATGAACGGAGAGGCGGCAATTTTTATTGCTCTGGTGTCAGCTCTAGAAGCTGTTCCACTAGCTCTTCCATCCGCATACCACGGGAGGCCTTGACCAATATGGTGCTGTTTGGCCGGATCAGCTCTGGGAGGATCTCCCGTGCGGCCTTCTTGTCGGCGCAGGGATAGACTGCTGTCATACCAGCAGATCGTGCACCCTCCGCCAGATAGCGGGCCTGGTCGCCCACTGCCACCAAGCAGTCGATTTTTCGCTTGCCCAGGTACTCACCAACTCCGGTGTGGAGGGCGGGTGAGTAGGGCCCCAGCTCAAACATATCCCCCAAAATCGCCAGCTTCCAAGCACTGCGGCTATCCGCCAACACACTGATGGCCGCCCGCATGGACTGGGGATTGGCGTTGTAGGTGTCATCCAGAATAGTGATCCCATCTCCCCGCTGCACAAGGTTCATTCGCATCCGGGTTGGGACAAAGCGGGTAATCCCCTGCTCGATTTCATCGGCTGTCAGGCCGAAGTGCTCCCCTACCGCAGCAGCAATGAGCGTCGGATAGATCATGTGGCTGCCTAAGGCCGGGATACGCACCTCTCGATCCATACCCGGTGTAGTGATTCGACTGTGCAGGGAGTCTAATCCCTCACTGCTCACTGACTGGGCCCGGTATTCCAAACCCTCCCCGCTTCCGCAGAATACGGTGGGCACCGGTGTCTTTCCTCTAAGAGTAGCCAAGAGGGCATCGTCCCCATTAAGAACCAACAGTCCGTTTTCCTTTTGGATATGGGGCAGCAGTTCGCACTTGGCCCGGAAGATGTTCTCACGGCTGCCCAGTCTCTCAATATGGGCATCACCGATATTGGTAATAACCCCAACCTCCGGGCGAACGATGTCCCCCAGGTAATCAATTTCCCCAAACCGGTCCATTCCCATTTCCACCACGCCGATTTGGATGCTTCGGTCCAGCCGGAGCAGAGTCAGGGGCAGACCCACATTGTTATTGAAGTTTCCTTCCGTTTTCAGAACCTTATATTTTACAGACAAGACTGAGGCGATCATATCCTTGGCTGTTGTCTTGCCCACACTGCCTGTCACCCCTACAAAGGGGATCCGGAATTGTTCCTTATACCAAAAGGCCAGATCCCGCAGAGCGCGCTGGGTGTCTTCCACCTTGATATAAAAGCGTCCGTCCTGGTAATGCTCTGGCTCTCTGGCGGTGAGGCATCCGGCGGCGCCTGACTCCAGGGCAGAATCCAAATAAGCATGGCCGTCAAAGCGCTCTCCAACCAGAGGGAGAAACAGAGAACCAGGGTGAATGTCCCGGCTGTCCGTATCCACACTGCTGACGGTCTGTTCCAGACTTGCCTCCGGCCCGATCAGTGTTCCGCCCACGGCGGTGAGCAGGTCCCGTACTGTGATGGCTTCCATCTGCCCTTAAACTCCTTCCCGCCGGGCCTGCAGAGAGGCCTCCACGATGGTCTGGCACAAATCAGCATATCCGATCCCCACAGCCGCTGCCTCTTGAGGAACCAAACTAGTGGGAGTCATGCCAGGCAGAGTGTTGATCTCCAGGAAATAGGGAGTTCCGTCCTCAGTCACGATAAAATCAGCCCGAGCATAGACGGACAGACCGATTGTTTGGAACACAGCCAGGGCCGCTTCTCCCACAGCCTTCTCCCACTCCGGTGGGATCTCAGCAGGACATACCTCCCGGGCAGCGCCTGGCTGATACTTATTGGCGTAGTCATAGAAATCCGCTTGGGGGATGATTTCAATTGAGGGCAGTGCCCGGCCATTGAGTACTGCTACCTGGATCTCACGCCCCTTGATGTACTGCTCCAGGACTGTGCGTCCGCCAAGGCGGATGCTCTCCTCCAGCCCCCGGCGCAGTTCTTCTCTGGTGTGGGCAATCGTTACGCCGATGGAGGACCCGCTGGCAATGGGCTTTACTACCACAGGCAAGATGGTCTCATCCACCAAAGTATCCAGCGTTTCCGCCGTGACGGTCACCGTCTGCCAGCAGGGGGTGCATACCTGGTCAGCTACCAAACGCTTGGTCATATCCTTATCCATTGCAATAGCGGAACTGAGGCAATTTGAGCCGGTATAGGGCACTCCCAGCAGATCTAAGGCAGCCTGGATGCGCCCATCCTCACCGCAGGCCCCATGAAGGGCCAGGTAGACCACATCCGCTCCAGCGCACAGCTCTAGCACCCCAGGTCCAATTAGGGAGGCGCTCTGGTCATTGCGGCTGGCCCGCACCTGTTCCAGATCTGGAGCCTGAGGGCTTACCTTTTTGAACGCCTGAGGAATCGGTGCTTGGAAGGGATCCAACGTCTGATCTGTTCCCTCCATACCAAAAAACAGGTCCACTAAGGCCACCTGATGCCCCTTCGTACGCAGGGCCTCGCACACCATAGCACCGGAGGACAGGGAAACATTTCGCTCTGGGCTGAGACCACCGGCTAATACTACGATTTTCATGTTATCAAACCACCTTTATCAAGGATCGGGATCATATTTACAGTTTACACGCTGACCACATATTTTATCACAATCCCCAGCAATAGACAAGCCGGAGCATCCAATTTTGCAGAATTATTCCGCACCAACTGACAGAGTCCCAGTCATAAAAGATCCCCGGCGATCTCGGATCACCGGGGATATATGTTTTCGTTCTGGATACCGCAGCGGCTTACTTGGTGCCGAAAATACGGTCGCCAGCGTCACCCAGACCGGGGACGATATAGGCGTGTTCGTTCAGCTTTTCATCCACGCCGGCCACGTAAATCTCCACATCAGGATGATCGTGGCGAATCACCTGGATTCCCTCAGGAGCGGCAAGAACGTTCATCAGCTTGATATGCTTGCAGCCGTAGCCCTTGATGAAGGTGATGGCTGCGGAGGCGGAGCCGCCGGTGGCCAGCATGGGATCCAGCACAATCACATCCCGCTCGGAAATATCAGAGGGCATCTTGCAGTAGTACTCCACAGGCTGATGGGTCTCAGGATCCCGGTACAGGCCGATATGTCCCACCTTTGCAGAGGGGATCAGGTCCAGGATCCCGTCCACCATGCCCAGGCCAGCCCGGAGGATCGGAACAATGGCCAGCTTCTTTCCTGCCAGTACCCGGAATGTGCCGACGGCCACAGGGGTCTTGATCTCCACCTCCTCGGTGGGCAGGTCCCGGGTGGCTTCATAGCACTCCAGAGCAGCGATCTCAGAGACGATCTCCCGGAACTCCTTGACCCCGGTCCGCTCATCCCGGAGAATACTCAGCTTATGCTGAAGCAGAGGGTGATCCAAAATGTGTACCTTGTTGTCGTTTTCGAACATCGCAATAAACCCCTTTATTTGTTTTGGTTGTCGCAGCTTTGCCGCTCACGTTCCAGCCGTTCGCGCTCTGCCTGGGACAGCCGGTGATAAACCGGAACCAATTCCCAGCCCTTCACCAACCTACCGGCTCGAATCTGCTCCAGAGCCGCCCGGGCCACCCCCTGGGCACTCTGCATCTGTAGCGGCTCAGGGGCCAGTTCCAGCTGGTTGTCCTGTTCTCGAAGTGTATTATAACACAGCTTTGCTCCATCTCCAACGACTATTTTCCTCTTTTTGATTTTTTTCAATTCATCGCCTAATTCCTCCAGGGAGATGGCTCTGTCAGGAGACAGACGGGTAAGGCGCTCTCCATCGGCCTGAAACAGGGCGTTATAGACCTGCTTTCTCCGGGCATCCATAGCGCAGACGATAACTGCGTCCCGAAAAAACACCAGGGGCCAGGCCATGGACTCCAAGGTGGAGCAGGGGGCGCAGTCCTTGTCCTCCGCCCAGGCAAGGCCCTTGGCGGTAGCTACACCGATGCGCAGCCCGGTAAAGGAACCCGGTCCCGCCGCCACTGCAATCACATCTACTTGCTCTAAATCGGTTTCGCAGTTGCTTAACAGATCCCGCGCCATTGGCAGCAAGGTTCGACTGTGGGTCAGGCCACTGTTTTGAAAGCTTTGGGCAATGAGCCCCTCCTCCCCCCACAGCGCCGCAGAGCAGGCTGTTGCAGATGACTCCAACGCCAGTATTTTCATGATTTTATCACACACTTTTCTTACAGTTTTGACCCGAACTTTCGGGAATCGGCTCTCTGGCCTGTCAAATCTCCGGAGCGTTTCGGATGGAAATCACACGCTGACCATCGTGCTCCCCTCGGCGAATATCAACTCGGATGGGCTCGTCCTCCAGGGCGTCGGCCACGTTCTCGCTCCACTCCACAGCACACACGCCGCCCCGGGCCAGGTAGTCCTCCCACCCGATGTCGAACAGTTCCTCTGAGTCGCCCAGCCGATACATATCAAAGTGGAACAGCGGAAGCCGCCCACCCTCATACTCATTCACAATGGTGAAAGTGGGACTGGTCACCCCCTCTGGGATTCCCAGTCCTCGGGCGATCCCTCGAGTAAAGGCAGTCTTTCCCGCTCCCAGATCCCCAGTATAGGCCACAATGTCCCCAGGACGCAGCCGTGCGGCAAGTTCCATCCCCAGTGCTTCGGTCTCTTCCACGCTGTTGGAATAATATTCCATATCTTTCCCCCGTGTTCACAGTTTGTTTTCCGAATTCTCTCTAATTATAGCACAGTTCCGGTTTACCTTTCCACAAAAAAGTGATAAAATATAGGGCCGTATCCAAAAGAAAAGGAGGGGACGCTGTGCGGACCCTATTCTCTCCACTCCATGAATTTTTGAAAAAAGGGGATCTGGTGCTCCTGTCCCTCTGTTTGCTGACCAGTGGCTTTGGTGTGGCGCTGATTTTCTCTGCCACCCGGTACAATCAGAACAACCGCCCGGTCGCCATCCAGTGTATTGCTATTCTCCTAGGGATTGCAGTCTATTTGCTGTGCACTTTCGTGGACTTCCAGCTGTTTGTAGAGAAAAACTGGAAATGGCTCTTTGGCAGCAGCGTATTCTTCCTTCTCCTGCTGCTTACGCCACTGGGAAACGATCACAACTCTGGAAATCTGAACTGGCTGGACATTCCGGGCTTCCCCCTGGAAATTCAGCCCAATGAGATCATCAAGATTCCCTTCATCTTTCTCCTGTCCCTTCAGATCACCAAAATTCAGGACCGTGGCCAGGACATCAGTTCTCTCCCTTCCCTGATCCAGATCGGCAGTCATGCCGCCTTCATGTTGGCACTGATTGCCGTGATCTGCGGCGATATGGGGATGTGTGTGGTCTATCTGTTCATTTTTGCGGTTATGGCTTGGGGTGCCGGAGTCAAAAAACGCTGGTTTCTACTGGCAGGCAGCGCCATGGTCATCGGCTTTGCCGTTCTGTGGATCTTCATTCTGCCTAACACGGCCGCTTGGGACAGCCTGTACTTGGTCAAACGTTTTCGGGTCCTATTCGACCACTCCTATGATCCCCAGGGAATCGGTTTTCAGCAGACCCGTTCCATCCTTGCTCTAGGCTCTGGACAGATTTTGGGCCAGGGCTACCTCCACGGAAGTATGACTCAGTCCGAGCATGCCTCTACCCTCCCTGCACGGCACACCGACTTTATCTTTGCCGTGTGCGGCGAGGAACTTGGCATGGCAGGCTGTCTGGTACTGCTCCTGCTGCTGGCGCTGATCATCCTTCGCTGCCTTTGGGTAGCACAAAATGCCAGTTCCCCCTTCCACGCCTATGTAGCCATCGGGATGGCCGGAATGCTCATCATCCAAATTGCCGCCAACGTGGGGATGTGCCTGTTTGTCTTTCCTGTCATGGGACTCACCCTGCCTTTTGTCAGCTATGGCGGCTCATCTATCCTCACTCTATATGCCGCCATGGGCATCGTATCCAGCATCAAAGCCAGGGCCCTCCCCAGCTGGCTGAGAGACCGATCTATCCAGTGACAAGGAAAAAGGAGGAAGTATTTTGGATCTGTCCCATGTGACTGCCCGCCAGAAAGCCTATTTCCGTTCCGGCGCCACCCGGCCGCTTCCAGCCCGGCGGCGCACCCTGGAAAGGCTGCTCCAGGGACTGACAGATTTGGAAGACACTCTGATCTCCGCACTGGAGACAGATCTGGGCAAGCCGCCCTTCGAGGGCTATATGACAGAACTTGGCCTGGTGCGGGAGGAGCTGCGCTTTCACCTGAAGCATCTAGCCCGCTGGGCCCGTCCCCAGCGTGTCCCCACCCCGTTGGCACACTTCCCGGCCCGGAGCACAGTTCGCCCAGAGCCATACGGTTCAGTGCTCATTCTGTCCCCCTGGAACTACCCGATCCAGCTGTCCCTGATGCCTCTGATCGGCGCCTTGTCCGCCGGAAACTGTGTGGTACTCAAGCCGTCAGCCTACGCCCCAACTTGCTCACGGGCACCGGCGGAGTTGATTGGCCAGTACCTGCCGCCAGAAGTGGCCGACGTGGTGGAGGGGGGACGCGCAGAAAATCAGGCCCTGCTGGATTTGCCCTTCGACTATATCTTTTTCACCGGCAGTCCCACTGTGGGCCGCATTGTCATGGAGCGGGCCGCTGCCCGTCTCACCCCAGTGACCCTGGAGTTGGGGGGCAAAAGCCCAGTGATTGTAACCAAGGATGCAGATCTGGCTCTGGCCGCCCGGCGGATCCTTTTCGGAAAACTGCTCAACAGTGGACAAACCTGTGTAGCTCCCGACTATGTTTTGGTCCAGAGAGATGTACTTCCGGAACTGATCCGTCTGCTCCAAGCAGAGCTGACTGCTCAACTGGGAACGGATCCTCTCACTTGCCCTGACTACCCCCGCATTGTCAACGTCACCCACCTCCGCCGCCTGGAGGGGCTGCTGGAGGGCTGTCAGGTGCTTTGCGGCGGTCAGACCGGCGGTGATCGGATGGCTCCGGCCCTGGTCCTCCCCCCCTCCCCTGATGCCCCAGTGATGCAGGAGGAGATCTTCGGACCAATCCTCCCCCTGCTGCCCTTTGACACACTGGAGGATGCTATTTCTTTTGTCCAGGACAGGCCACGCCCTCTTGCGCTCTACCTCTTCACTAAAAACAAAAATGTAGAGCAGAAAGTTCTAGAAAGAATCTCCTTCGGCGGCGGCTGTGTCAATGATACCGTGGTCCACCTCTCAACCCCCTATCTGCCTTTCGGAGGTATCGGCTCCAGCGGTATGGGGAACTATCATGGCCGAGCCAGCTTCGAGACCTTCTCCCATTCCAAAAGCATTCTGAAAAAGGACAGAGGGCCTGATCTGCCCGTTCGATACCGGCCATACGCCCCCTGGAAGGAGAAACTGCTGCGGAAATTCCTGCCCTGAAAAAATTTTTTCTTTTGAAGAAGGAAATTCGCCCTGTTTTGCGTATATGGTATATGTGGAAGGTTGACCAGAAACGTACACCCATCCGGGAAGGAGGCGTTTTCCCATGGAGCTTCGACAACAGCGGGAGCAGCTGGAGGCGGCAGCTCTCTCCCCCCACGCCTGCCGGGCTGCACAGACCAGAGGTCGGGCCCGTCAGGAGGCGGAGTGCGGGATCCGCACCTGCTTTCAGCGGGACACTGACCGCATCGTGTACAGCAAGGCGTTCCGCCGCCTCAAGCACAAGACTCAGGTTTTTCTCCAGCCCCAGGGGGACCACTACCGCACCCGCATGACCCACACTCTGGAGGTCAGCCGCATCGCCCGCACCATCGCCCGTGCCCTCGCTCTGAACGAGGATCTGACTGAGGCAGTCGCCCTGGGCCACGACCTTGGCCACACCCCCTTCGGCCATGCCGGCGAGCGCCTGCTCAACGAGCTGATGCCCGGCGGCTTCGCCCACTACCAGCAGTCCCTCCGTGTAGTAGACCGCCTGGAGAAGGACGGGGCCGGGCTGAACCTGACCTGGGAGGTGCGCAACGGCATCGTCTGCCACACCAGGGGACAGCAGGCTGCCACCCTGGAGGGACAGGTGGTCCGCCTGGCCGACCAGATCGCCTATATCAACCACGACATTGAGGACGCCCTCCGCGGGGGCGTCATCTACCCCATAGACATCCCCCTGGAGGTCTCCAGCATCCTGGGCTTCACCCACGGAGAGCGGATCAACTCCCTGGTACTGGATGTGATCCAGGCCAGCCGGGATCAGGACGCCATCCGGCAGTCCGAGGAGGTCGGCGAGGCCATGGCAGTCCTGCGGGAGTTCATGTTTGAAAACGTCTACACCAACCCCCTGGCCAAGGGGGAGGAGGGCAAAGCCCAGGAGATGCTCCGCCGCCTGTTCGACTACTACCGCCGCGACCCGGATGCCCTCCCCGCCGACTTTCAGGCGATCCGCCTGGAGGAGGGCGTGGACCGGGCTGTCTGCGACTATATCGCCGGCATGACCGATCCTTTTGCCATCGAGCAGTTCAGCAGATTGTTTATCCCAACCGCCTGGTCTGTGAAATAGGGGCCGGCGATGGGGCCTGCCCCGTGATCCTGACCTGAAAGGAGGAAGTCTTTTGGCCATTCCGGACCGTTTTTTGGACGAGCTGATCGCCCGCACTGACATCGTGGACCTGGTCTCGGAGTCGGTCCGACTCACGAAAAAGGGCCGAAATTACTGGGGCCTGTGCCCCTTTCACAGCGAAAAGACCCCCTCCTTCTCTGTGTCGGCCGACAAACAGATTTATAAATGCTTCGGTTGCGGCAAGGGGGGCGGGGCCATCAACTTTGTGATGGAGCTGGACAACCTCCCCTTTCGGGACGCGGTGGCCCTTCTGGCCAAGCGGGCCGGGCTGGAGGTGCCGGACAGCGGCTATTCCGCCGGGGCCAAGGAGCGCCGTGAGAAGCTGCTGACCATCAACAAGCAGGCCGCCCGCACCTTTCACCGGTGGCTGTACACCCCAGAGGGGGCGGAGGGGCTGGCCTATTTGCAGCGCCGCGGCCTGTCCCGCCGGACCCTCACCAGCTTCGGCCTGGGCTTTGCCCCCAACCGGTGGGACGCCCTGATCCAGGAACTGGGACAGCAGGGCTATGACAAGCGGGACCTGCTGGACGCCGGTCTGGCGGTGAGCAATCAGGACGGCCGGATCTATGACCGCTTCCGGAACCGGGTCATGTTCCCTATCATCGACATCCGGGGCGAGGTCATCGGCTTCGGCGGCCGGGTGATGGACAACTCCACCCCCAAGTACCTCAACTCCCCGGACACCCCGGTGTACAACAAGAGCCGCAATGTATTTGCCCTGAACATCGCCAAGAAGTCCAGGGCGGGGCGGGTGATCCTGACGGAGGGGTATATGGACACCATCTCCCTCCACCAGGCGGGCTTTGACAGTGCGGTGGCCTCCCTAGGCACCTCCCTGACCCCAGAGCACGCCCAGCTCCTCTCCCGCTACTTCCCCGAGGCCATCATCGCTTATGACGGGGATGGAGCCGGTGTCTCGGCGGCCCAGCGCGCCATCCCCCTGATGGAGCGGGCTGGGATGAAGGTACGTGTGCTGAGGATGGCGGGGGCCAAGGATCCAGACGAGTTCATCAAGCAGTACGGACGTGACGCATTTCTCCGCCTGCTGGATCAGAGTGAGAACCAGGTAGACTATCGCCTGGAGCAGATTCGAAAAAAATACGACCTGAGCGACGATAGTCAAAAGGTTGCCTTTCTTCAGGAGGCCGCCCAGCTCCTCTCCTCCCTGCCCAGTGCAGTGGAGCGGGAGATCTATGGCCGGCACGCCGCCGAGACGGTGGGAGTCTCGCCAGAGGCAGTGGCCCAGGAGGTCAAGAAAGCCTTCCAACGCCGCCTGAGAAAAGAACAAAAGCAGCAGGAGCGCCGGGACCTCACTCCGGCCATTCAACTTCAGCCTAAGGCCCGAGGCCTTCGCTATGAAAATATCCGCTCCGCACGTGCGGAGGAAGGGGTGCTCCGGTTACTGCTTCTGGATCCCTCTCTCCACCGGGATCTGACCCATCTGAGGCCAGAGGAGTTTTCATCTCCCCTTCTGGGCAAGGCATACGCCCTTTTGCTCCGGCGGGCAGAGGATGGGTTGTCCACGCAGCTATCCCTGCTGGCGGGCGAGCTCACCGGTGAGGAAATGGACCACTTGACACAGGTGGCCAGCGCTCCAGAGTCCATGGCCAACAGCCGCCAATCCCTGGCTGATTACATAGCCGTGATCCGCACAGAAGCCATCAAGCGGAGCGGCGCCAGCGGGAACGACCTTCTCCTGGCAGCACAACGCAGAAATTTGGAAAAGAAAGCATATATGGAGGAGAAACCATGAGTACCAAAAAGAAAGAAAATCCCGCCCTGATCGAGACCCAGCACAACGGAGTGACTATGATCCTGGAGAAACGGTCCAATGGGAACAAGGCACCCACTCCGGAGATGCAGGCCCGCATGGAGGCTGGCAAAGTGGAGATCATGAAGGTGGTAGAGGGCGTCCCCGGCGCAGAAAAGCTGGGAGAGCTGATCGAGCGGGGTAAAAAGAAGGGCAACCTCTCCTCCACCGAACTGATGGATGTACTGGAGGACATGGATCTTGAGTCCGATCAGATGGACAAGATCTATGACACCCTGGAAAACCTGGGCATCGATACGGTGGGTGAGGACTATATCCCCGACCTCCCCGATGACGCAGATCCCCCTCTGGAGGCCATGGAGGAGATCAATGAGGAGGAGATGGTGGACCCCAACTCCATGGTGGACGCCTTCGGAACCGATGATCCGGTGCGGATGTATCTGAAGGAAATCGGCAAGGTCAACCTGCTGTCCTCTGAGGAGGAGATCGAGCTGGCCCAGGCTATGGACGCAGGCAACGCCGCCAAATCCCAGCTGGAGGAACTGGAGGCCGCTGGCGAAGAGATCCCAAATGAAGTCCGGACTGAGCTCAACCGGGCCATTAAGAAGGGTGAGCGGGCCAAGCAGCGCCTGGCCGAGGCTAACCTGCGTCTTGTGGTGTCCATCGCCAAGCGGTATGTGGGCCGCGGGATGCAGTTTTTGGACCTGATCCAGGAGGGCAACCTGGGCCTGATCAAGGCGGTGGAGAAGTTCGACTACACCAAGGGCTATAAGTTCTCCACCTATGCTACCTGGTGGATCCGCCAGGCGATCACCCGGGCCATCGCCGACCAGGCCCGTACCATCCGCATCCCTGTCCACATGGTGGAGACCATCAATAAGGTCATCCGCGTCTCCCGCCAGCTGCTCCAGGAGCTGGGCCACGACCCCTCCCCCGAGGAGATCGCCGAGGAGATGTCCATGCCTGTGGAGCGCGTGCGGGAGATCCTGAAGATCGCCCAGGAGCCCGTCTCTCTGGAGACCCCCATCGGCGAGGAGGAGGACAGCCATCTGGGCGACTTCATCCCCGACGAGGATGCCAGCGAGCCCGCAGAGGCCGCCTCCTTCACCCTGCTGAAGGAGCAGCTGGTGGAGGTCCTCTCCACCCTCACGCCCCGGGAGGAGAAGGTGCTGAAACTGCGCTTCGGCATCGAGGATGGACGCACCCGCACCCTGGAGGAGGTAGGCAAAGAGTTCAATGTCACCCGGGAGCGCATTCGCCAGATCGAGGCTAAGGCCCTCAGAAAGCTGCGCCACCCCTCCCGCTCCAAGAAGCTGAAGGATTTCCTGAACTAAGTTCCTCTCCAAATTTTCTGGGATTTTTTTAGAAGCAATTTCATAGATTTGAGCCTCAAAATTTAAGAAAAAATACGGTATTTTGAAGCGACTCGTTTCATAGATTTGAAGCCTCGAATCAAGAAAATCGATATTTTTTTGTTGTCTCAAAAAAGCACACTAAGAACAAAAAGCACAACGGAGCGGGGGTAACTCTGCTCCGTTTTTATATTCAAAAGAAAAAGACTGACGGCCTCCGATTTCCCGGTGGTTTGTCACTCTTTGTTATCTTTATATTTGTCTCGATAAGGTATGATAAGGTACAATAAGTTTCGCAAATTGAAAAGTATATAAAAGGAGACATGGTTT
>ENA-ORUF01002919-ORUF01002919.1-human-gut-metagenome-genome-assembly--contig:-NODE-2919-length-13521-cov-2.271573_pt1 | contig 13521 bp, 10 predicted proteins | sample MGYA00242077_ERZ509203 | MGnify/ENA primary metagenome ERZ509203 (study PRJEB26280, sample SAMEA2338834) | human gut metagenome | biome: human gut; feature: human-associated habitat; material: faeces...
TGGCAGATGCCTGCCCGTTAAAGAAAGAGATCATCGGCGACGGCTTCGATATGGTTATCATGCGTGAGCTGACCGGCGGTCTGTACTTCGGCGACCGTTACACGAAGGAGATTGATGGCGTGACGACCGCGGTAGATACCCTGACCTACAATGAAAATGAGATCCGCCGGATCGCAATCAAGGCATTCGATATCGCGATGAAGCGCCGCAAGAGCGTTATTAGCGTCGATAAGGCAAACGTACTGGATTCCTCCCGCCTGTGGAGAAAGGTAGTCGAGGAAGTTGCTAAAGATTATCCGGAAGTTACCCTGACCCATATGCTGGTTGATAACTGCGCGATGCAGCTTGTCATGAATCCGGGACAGTTCGACGTGATCCTGACTGAGAACATGTTTGGCGATATCCTTTCTGATGAGGCAAGCATGATTACCGGCTCCATCGGTATGCTGTCTTCAGCCAGCTTAAACGAGGGCAAATTTGGTCTCTACGAGCCGAGCCACGGTTCCGCACCGGACATCGCGGGCAAGGACATCGCAAACCCGATTGCAACTATTCTTTCCGCAGCGATGATGCTCCGCTATTCCTTCGATCTGGATAAGGAAGCAAAAGCCATTGAGGATGCCGTACAGCAGGTACTGACCGAGGGCTACCGTACCGTGGATATCATGGCGGATGGCTGCAAGCAGGTTGGAACCGTTGAGATGGGCAGGCTGATCTGTGAGAGAATTAAATAGAAAGATTGCAAAAATTCCATAAATGCGATAAAATCAAAGATAAACGTAAAAACCGCCCCTGTCACCAGGGGCGGAGGTCGTCGAAAGAGATAGAAGGAGACGAAAAGATGAAAAGTGATGCAGTAAGAAAAGGGATGCAGCAGGCACCTCACCGTTCTTTGTTTAATGCACTCGGTATGACGGAAGAGGAGATGAACAAACCTCTCGTCGGTATCGTAAGTTCTTATAATGAGATTGTTCCGGGACACATGAACCTGGACAAGATTGTAAATGCCGTGAAGCTGGGTGTAGCGATGGCTGGCGGAACACCGGTTGTATTTCCGGCGATCGCAGTCTGTGATGGTATCGCTATGGGACATGTCGGCATGAAATATTCCCTGGTTACCCGTGATCTGATCGCAGATTCCACCGAATGTATGGCGCTGGCACATCAGTTCGATGCGCTGGTTATGGTTCCAAACTGTGATAAAAACGTACCGGGACTTCTGATGGCAGCAGCCCGCGTCAATGTACCGACTGTATTTGTCAGCGGCGGTCCGATGTTAGCCGGTCACGTAAAGGGGCAGAAGAGAAGTCTTTCCAGCATGTTCGAGGCAGTTGGTTCCTACGCAGCAGGCACCATGACGGAAGAAGATGTGAAAGAATTCGAATGTAAGGTCTGCCCGACCTGCGGTTCCTGTTCCGGCATGTATACAGCCAACAGCATGAACTGCTTAACAGAGGTACTCGGCATGGGTCTTCAGGGCAACGGTACGATCCCGGCAGTTTACTCCGAGCGAATCAAACTGGCAAAACACGCTGGTATGAAGGTTATGGAGATGTATGAGAAAAACATCCGTCCGAGAGATATTATGACAGAAAAGGCATTTTTAAATGCACTGACCGTGGATATGGCACTCGGATGTTCTACCAACAGTATGCTGCATCTTCCGGCGATTGCACATGAGGCAGGCGTAGACCTGAACATGGAGCTGGTCAATGAGATGAGCAAGCGCACCCCGAACCTGTGCCATCTGGCGCCGGCAGGTCCGACCTACATGGAGGATCTGAACGAGGCAGGCGGCGTGTATGCGGTTATGAATGAGCTGTCCAAGAAGAACCTTCTGAATCTGGACTGCATGACCGTAACCGGCAAGACCGTTGGCGAGAATATCAAGGGCTGTGTCAACAAGAATCCGGAGGTTATCCGACCGATCGACAATCCGTACAGCCAGACTGGTGGTATTGCGATCCTGAAAGGAAACCTGGCACCGGATACAGGCGTTGTAAAACGTTCTGCCGTTGCACCGGAGATGCTGGTACATCAGGGACCAGCGCGTGTGTTTGACTGTGAGGAAGACGCGATTGCAGCGATCAAGGGCGGCAAGATCGTGGCTGGCGATGTTGTTGTCATCCGTTACGAGGGACCGAAGGGCGGTCCGGGCATGCGTGAGATGCTGAACCCGACTTCTGCCATCGCAGGTATGGGACTTGGTTCCAGCGTAGCTCTGATCACAGACGGACGTTTCTCCGGCGCATCCAGAGGTGCATCCATCGGACACGTTTCTCCGGAGGCGGCAGTCGGCGGACCGATCGCGCTGGTTGAGGAAGGCGATATTATTTCCATCGATATCAACAATAACTCCCTGAACGTACTCGTATCCGACGAGGAGCTGGCAGAGAGAAGAAAGAAATGGCAGCCGAGAGAACCGAAGGTTACGACCGGATACCTGGCACGTTACGCAGCGCTTGTAACGAGCGGAAACCGGGGCGCAATCCTGGAGGTTCCGAAGACACAGAAGTAATCATATGTACTCTCGGAGTTTTTCAGCCCCGCTTTTGCGGTTGATGAAAGCCCGGGAGTATATGCATTTAAAATGGTTTAAGGAAGGAAAGCAGGTTAGACAGATGAAGACATTGACAGGAGCAGAGATTGTCATTGAATGCTTGAAAGAGCAGGGGGTAGACACGGTGTTCGGTTATCCGGGCGGCGCGATCCTCAACATTTATGATGCACTTTATAAACACAAGGATGAAATCACCCATATTTTGACCTCTCATGAACAGGGAGCGTCCCACGCGGCAGACGGCTACGCGAGAGCAACCGGTAAGGTCGGTGTGTGTATGGCGACATCCGGTCCGGGAGCTACAAACCTGGTTACGGGTATTGCAACGGCTAACCTGGATTCCATTCCGATGGTAGCCATCACCTGTAATGTAACGACAGGGCTTCTTGGAAAAGACAGCTTCCAGGAGATCGACATTCTGGGTGTTACCATGCCGATCACGAAATATAATTTTATCGTAAAGGATGTCACAAAGCTGGCAGATGTGATCCGTCGTGCGTTCGTGATTGCTAAGAGTGGCCGTCCGGGTCCGGTTCTGGTGGATATCACCAAGGATGTGACGGCAGCGGCCTGCGAGTACGAGCCGAAGGAACCGCAGCCGATCGAGCGCGAGACAGAGCTGATCCGTGAGGAAGACATGGAAAAGGCGCTGTACTTAATCCGCAATGCGAAAAAGCCGTTTATTTTCGTCGGCGGCGGTGCAGTGGCGTCAGATGCTGCCAATGAATTAAGTGCATTTGCACATAAAGTTCAGGCGCCGGTGGGAGACAGCCTGATGGGTAAAGGTGCATTTGACGGAACCGATGTCCTTTATACCGGTATGATCGGTATGCACGGAACCAAGACATCCAACCTCGGTGTGGCAGAGTGCGATCTGCTGATCGTTGTAGGCGCGCGTTTCAGTGACCGTGTTGTGGGCGATCCGAACCATTTTGCAACCAATGCAAAGATTTTACACATAGATATCGATCCGGCGGAGATCAACAAAAATATCCAGACCGATGCGAGCATTATTGGTGATGTCAAGATTATTCTGCGTAAGCTAAACGCGCGTCTGGATCCGATGAACCATGACGAGTGGCTGAGCCACATTGAGCGTCTGAAAGATATGTACCCGCTCCGCTACAACAAGGAAGTTCTGACCGGTCCGTATATCATGGAAGAGATCTACAAGGTAACCGGCGGCGATGCGATCATCTGTACCGATGTCGGACAGCATCAGATGTGGGCGGCACAGTATTATAAATACAAACGTCCGAGACAGCTTCTGACCTCCGGCGGTCTGGGCACGATGGGCTACGGTCTGGGCGCAGCGATTGGTGCGAAGATGGGCTGCAAGGATAAGACGGTTATCAATATTGCCGGAGACGGCTGTTTCCGTATGAACATGAACGAGATTGCGACGGCAACCCGCTACAACATTCCGGTTATCGAGGTTGTATTTAACAACCATGTTCTGGGTATGGTGCGCCAGTGGCAGACCCTGTTCTATGGAAAACGCTATTCCCAGACGGAGCTTTACGATCAGATGGATTTCGTCAAGGTGGCAGAGGGCATGGGCGCGAAAGCATACCGTATCACGAAGAAAGAGGATGTGGAGCCGGTGCTGCGCGAGGCGATCAGCTTAAATATCCCGGTTATGATCGAGTGCCAGATCGGCAGCGATGACAAGGTATTCCCGATGGTTCCGGCTGGAAAACCGATCGAGGAAGCGTTTGATGAGATTGACTTACGCATCGAATAGTTGTAAAATGGGGGCAATTATCACATTTTTGTGTAAGACAGGAGGAGATTTATTATGAGCAGAGTCTATAACTTTTCGGCAGGTCCGGCAGTGCTTCCGGAGGAGGTACTGAGAGAGGCAGCGGCAGAGATGCTGGATTACCAGGGCAGCGGTATGTCCGTCATGGAGATGAGCCACCGCTCCAAGGATTTCCAGACCATCATTGATGAGGCAGAGAAGGATCTGCGCGAACTGATGCAGATTCCGGACAATTACAAAGTATTATTCGTACAGGGCGGCGGCAATATGCAGTTCGCCATGGTTCCGATGAACCTGTTCAAAAATAAGGTGGGGGATTACATCATCACCGGACAGTGGGCAAAGAAAGCATATCAGGAGGCAAAGATGTTTGGTACTGCCAACGCGATTGCATCCAGCGCTGACAAGACCTTTTCCTACATCCCGGATTGTTCGGACCTTCCGGTGGATGAGAACGCAGATTACGTGTATATCTGCTTAAATAACACTATTTACGGAACCGTATACCACGAGCTTCCGAACACCAAGGGCAAGACACTGGTAGCAGATATCTCCTCCTGTTTCCTGTCAGAGCCGATCGATGTGAGTAAGTTTGGTATTCTCTGGGGCGGTGTCCAGAAGAACGTAGGTCCGGCTGGTATGGCGATCGTCATCATCCGCGAGGATCTGATCACAGAGGATGTTCTTCCGGGAACACCAACCATGCTGCGCTACAAAACATACGCAGACAATGACTCTCTGTACAACACACCGCCTACATACACCATCTATATGTGCGGCAAGGTATTTAAATGGCTCAAGAAAATGGGCGGTTTAAGTGCCATGAAGGAGCGCAACGAGAAGAAGGCGAAGATCCTTTACGATTTCCTCGATGAGAGCAAGCTCTTCAAGGGTACCGTTGAGAAAAAGGATCGTTCCCTGATGAACGTACCGTTCGTCACCGGCGATGCAGATCTGGATGCCCTGTTTGTCAAGGAAGCCAAAGAGGCAGGTTTTGTGAACTTAAAAGGTCACCGTACCGTCGGTGGTATGCGTGCCAGCATCTACAATGCAATGCCGATCGAGGGCGTTGAGAAATTAGTTGCTTTCATGCGTGAATTTGAGAAAAAACATACAAATTAGTCAATTTTAAAATTTATGCCATTGCTGCGGCGAAAGGGAGGGGGAATCCGTTCCTTTCTGCTGCAGCAGTGGACTTTTTAAAACAAAAACAGCCCGCGTATGGGAAGATTTGAAATTTTGAAAGAAAAGAGAGTTAAAAAATGAGAAAAATCCATTGCCTGAACCCGATTTCCAAGCTGGGAACCGGTTTACTGACCGAAAATTATGAGATGACTGACAACCTGGCGGAGGCAGAGGGCATTCTGGTCCGCAGTGCTGCCATGCATGATCTGGAACTTCCGAAGGGACTGCGTGCCGTTGCACGTGCCGGAGCGGGCGTCAACAACATTCCGCTTGACAAGTGTGCGGAGGCTGGTGTTGTCGTATTCAATACACCGGGCGCCAATGCAAACGGTGTCAAAGAGCTGGTGCTGGCTGGCATGCTGCTGGGAGCCAGAGACGTAGTCGGCGGCATCGACTGGTGCAAGGAGCAGAAGGACAATGAAAATATCTCCAAAGATATGGAGAAGGCGAAAAAGAAATTTGCCGGTCATGAGATCCGCGGCAAAAAGCTTGGTGTTATCGGACTGGGCGCCATCGGCGCAGAGGTTGCAAACGCAGCTGCAGCGCTTGGCATGGAAGTATACGGCTATGACCCGTTCATTTCTGTCAAGGCAGCGTGGATGCTTTCCAGAGACGTAAAGCACATCACATCTGTTGATACGATCTATCAGGAATGCGATTACATCACCGTTCATGTACCGCTGCTTGACAGCACCCGCCAGATGATCAACAAAGACAGCCTGGGACAGATGAAGGACGGCGTGGTTATCTTAAACTTTGCGCGTGACCTTCTGGTAAATGACGACGATATGGCAGAGGCGCTGGCTTCCGGTCGTGTAAAACGCTATATCACCGATTTCCCGAATGCAAAAGTAATGCAGATGCCGAACGTCATCGCAACCCCACATCTGGGCGCATCCACAGAAGAATCCGAGGATAATTGTGCCGTGATGGCAGTCAAAGAGCTGATGGATTACCTGGACAATGGTAATATCAAGAATTCCGTCAACTTCCCGAATTGCGATATGGGCGTGTGCACAACCGTAGGTCGTCTTGCACTTCTTCATAAGAACGTGCCGAACATGATCGGACAGATTTCCTCGATCCTGGCATCGACTGACATGAACATCGCAAACATGACGAACAAGAGCCGTGATAAATACGCTTATACGCTGGTTGATCTGGAGACCAAGGCAGACGCGGCGACGATTGAGAAGCTGAAAGCTATTCAGGGTATGATGCGTGTGCGCGTGATCAAATAATAAGTGAACATAAAAATGGCGGATTATATCGTATAAGGTAGTTCTGCTGAAAACAGCCGGAGAAAGTGTGGTTTTGGCGCACCTTTTTCGGCTGTTTTTGTCATTGGGTGGAAAATTGCTCAAGACTGGAGTCTTTCATTTCATAAACACGCGTCCACTCCTTAGTGCCATCTTTTTTGACAGTTTCCGAGCGGTTTATCGCCAGAAAACGGATCAGTTCATAGCAGTCAATCCAGATTTCGTTGTTTCCTTCTTTCTGGGATTCGTCAAAAATGAGCTGTAATCCGAAATGCAGGTGCGGTTCAGCGATGTTGTTGGTGTTTTCAGTGCTGCTGTAGCCGGTGTGCCCGAGATAACCGATCACGTCCCCGGCGGTGACGAGGCTGCCCTCTTTCAGGTTTGACTGGTAGGGGTAGTCTTTGCGTAAATGTGCATAATAGTAGTATCGTTTCCCGTCAAAGCTGCGGATGCCGATGCGCCAGCCGCCGTACTGGTTCCAGCCGAGCGCCTCGACGCGCCCGGATTCCACAGCAATCACAGGCGTTCCCGTCTGCCCCATCATATCATGCCCGAGATGCCGTCTCCGGTAACCGTAGCTGCGGGAGACACCGAAATCGTCATAGTGGCTGTAGGGAAAGTTTTTCGCCAGTGGGAGAAACGCTTTCAGACCATATTTGGTAACCCAGACTTTTTCCTCACCGGAGGGAGTCAGGGGGACAGCGTCGGGATCGGAGAGAGTGGGGGCTGGGGGTTCGAGAGAAGTTTGTGTGTTGGATGAGGCTGAAGTTTCTGGTGAAGCTTGACTGGCTGAGTCGATTGTGTCTGTACCAGTTGTTGTTGCTGTTGTTGGTGGTGGTGTCGTTGCGTAGGAAGTATTGGCAGCCGGATCCCCTTCCTGTATCTGCGCGTCCGCCAGTGCAAAAGCCGGTGCTTCCGATTTCGGAATCTCAATTTCATACAGTCCGACCATTCCATCCAGAACCGCGCCGTAAGCCTCACGATAATAGGCAAAAGAGGACATATTTTTCGTCAATTCTTCCACTGTAACGCCATTTTGTAGCTGTTCGGCAGCTTCCGTCATATCGGACGCCTGATAATGTGAAAAATCGCCCCCGTAGCGCGCCCCCAGGTAGGCGAGCAGATCGACCCAGTTCAGATGGAGATCCTGCTGGCAGGTATCGACATCATAGCGGAACGCCTGTGTCATGGCGTCGGCGGTCACATCGAAATCCACCCAGCGGATAAAATGTTCCGACGCATTCCCGACCGTGACCTGACGGCTGTTCGGACGCTGGAAGGACCAGCTGACAAAGAGCGCCGCAATGGCGCAGATTTCCAGTGCAATGATAACAGAACTTCGTTTCAAGACAGATCCCTCCTGTGCGATAGTATTTAAATGCGAAGCCACGGCAAATTCCGTTACTGGGCACGTATGCGTGAACAATAACATTTTTGCAATCTGATAAGATTGTATGAGAGGATGGGAGAAAGTATGAGTCCATCTTTGGAAAAATATGAGAAAAAGCGTTTGAGGCGAGGAAAAAGGATGGGCTGATTCAGGCAAATAGATTATACAAACAGATTATATTTAGAGAGAAAAGTGATAGAAAAAATAGAAGAAAACAATAGATAACCTGCTGAGAGATAAAAAAGAGAGTAAATCATATATACAAGGAGGTACATGAAATGGAAAAGAAGGAAGAAAAGAAACAGCCGTCCGGCTCATTCTCAGAAGTCTGGGACAAGCGCGGACAGGAGACGGATGCAGCCAATGATTTCCGGAAGAAAATCGAGATGGAGATCACCGAGGCGCGCCCGGGCTATGCAGTTGGAGAGATTGTATTGAAACCGTGGCATATGAATATCTTAGGTATCGTGCACGGCGGCGTTCTGTATTCATTGGCGGATACCGTGGGTGGCACCGCAGCGATGACCGGGCGCGACTACGCAGTCCCGACCGTGGATGGCACGATCCATTATCTGAAAGCTGGAAAAAACACATCCAAAATCATCGCCCGGGCGCAGGAAATACAGAATGGTTATGCATTTTCGGTGTGCGAATGCAAGATTTATGATGATAAGGAGACGCTGCTGGCATCGGCGACGATGACGTATTATCATTTGAGGAAGAGGTAGAGCTGCAGGATACAATCACAGCTCTATCACACTCCCATCCTCCGGTACCAGCAGATCCCCATGATAATAGGCTTCCCCTTCAGCGCGGTACAAAGCAGCGCGTTCCGGATAAGTCTTATCTTCAGTGTGCCACAGAATCAAATGCCGCGTACAGAGGCGTTCGGCGAGTTCGCAGGCATCTTTGACGGTGCTGTGGTGTTTTTCATAAGGGGAGAAGATTTCCCGGTCACGGTAGAGGCAGAAGGCTTCGTGGAAGAGCCAGTCGGCGCCTCTGGCAAATTCTTCGCAGAGCGGGTTCAGCGGCTCGTCGCCCGGGCAGCAGACGATCTTGCCGTCCGGCAGCACGGCGCGGAAGCCGAACTGGCGCGCCTTGGTCGAATGAATGTCAAAGAAGGTGACTTCCATATCGAGAATTTGCCGGGTTTCGCGGTCAGAAACCGGGATGAGTTGGATCGGATCGCCGATCAGGTCGCAGAATTTCTTTTGGAGTGTCAGGCGGCAGAAGGTCTGAATCGTGTCGATTAGCCCGTTGTGGCAGTAAATATGAAAAATTCCCTCATAATTTCCCTTTTTGATGGCAGTGCCAATCATCCGGATCATCCAGATCACGCCGAGAATGTGGTCGGTGTGTTCGTGTGTCACGAAGAGATGATGGATGCGGTTTAATGGAACCTGCATTTCTTCCAGAATCCGCAGGATGCCATTGCCGCCGCCGGCGTCTGTCATGAAATATTCCTCGCCGGAGCGGATGGCGAAGCAGGTATTATAATAACGTGTCATCGTGGCGTTTCCGGTGCCAAACACGTAGAGAGTGTGTGGTTGCGTCATGAGTATTCCTCCTGTGTTTATGTATATTGTAAAAGAATGTAATTACAGTGATTGAGTTATGTAAACTACACTGCTGTATAAAATATTATGTAAATTAAACGGCTATTCATGTATTATGCAAATAATAGAAATGAGCAGATTGCATGAACAAACGGGTAAAAATATATTTTGACCCTGATCTGAATCTATGCTACTATAAATCTATCAAAAAGGCAAATGCAATGTAGATAATGTGCTGTTTACCCAAAGCGAGCGCGACGATAACGAGTCACGACAATATCCGGGCAGACAGCGCAGTTTGGGAGCTGATAACATGAGGGATTTAGCATATTTGAAGCTGCTTTCGCGGGAGTATCCGAATATCCGGGCGGCGGCGAGTGATATTATTAATTTACAGGCAATCTGTGGACTTCCGAAGGGCACGGAATATTTTTTCAGTGACCTGCACGGTGAGCATGAGGCGTTTATTTATCTGCTCCGCAGTTCGTCGGGTATTATCCGGGAGAAGATCCGCGAGACATTTGGACATATTATTTCGGAGGAGGACGAGGTACGGCTGGCGAACCTTATCTATTATCCGGAAAAAATGATCAATCAGATCAAACAGGCGAACGAATACACGGAGGACTGGCAGAAGACGGCGGTGTACCGTCTGGTGCAGATCTGCCGGGAGGTTTCGTCGAAATACACTCGTTCCAAGGTGAGAAAAAAGATGCCGAAGGAATTTTCGGGTGTGATCGATGAGCTTTTATATGTCGATAATACCGATGACAATAAGACGGAGTATTACAGCGAACTCATCAATACCCTGATTGACGTCCGGGTGGCGGACAGCTTTATTGTCGTGATCTGCAGCCTGATTCGGAGTCTGACGATCGATAATCTTCATATCCTGGGCGATATATTTGACCGTGGTCCGAGACCAGATATCATTCTGGAGGAACTGATGCATTTCCATGATGTGGATATCCAGTGGGGCAATCATGATATTTCGTGGATGGGCGCGGCGACGGGCAACCGGGCGTGTATCTGCAATGTTTTGCGTATGGCGCTCGGTTACAATGGATTTGATGTATTGGAGGACGGCTACGGAATTAACCTGCGCCCGCTGTCGATGTTTGCGGAGCGCGTGTACCGGGACGATCCGTGTACCTGTTTTCTGCCGCAGATTCTTGACAAAAATATTTACGACGCAGTGGATCCGAAGCTGGCGGCGAAGATGCACAAGGCGATTGCGGTGTTACAGTATAAGGAAGAGGGGCAGATCATCAAGCGCCATCCGGAGTACGGGATGGAAGAGCGAATACTTCTGTCAGCGATTCGTTATGACCGCGGCACGGTCACGATCGATGGAAAAGAGTATCCGATGCGCGACATGAATTTCCCGACGGTGGATCCGGCGGATCCGCTGCGGCTGACGGACGAAGAGGAAGAGCTGCTTCACACGCTGGAGCTGTCGTTCCGCCACAATGCGCGGCTGCATGAGCATGTCCGTTTCCTATATTCCAACGGAAGCATGTATAAATGCTGCAATTCCAACCTGCTCTATCACGGCTGTATCCCGATGACGGAGAATCGGGAATTTGACGGTCTGATGGTGGGCGGCAAGATGTACCGCGGTAAGGAATTGATGGATTTTATTGACACACAGGTTAAAAATGCCTATTTTCTTCCAGAGGACGCGCCGGAGAAGGAGGCGTGCCGCGATTTTATGTGGTATCTGTGGAATGGTGCGAAATCGCCGGTATTTGGAAAGGACAAAAACCGCAGCTTTGAGCATTATTTCATCGAGGATCCGGAAGTGATGAGAGAGACGATGAACCCGTATTACCAGCTCAGTGAGGAAGAAGAGACCTGCGATATGATTTTGAAGGAATTTGGACTTCCGACGAAGGGATCGCATATCATCAACGGGCATATGCCGGTGAAGATTAAGAGTGGAGAGACACCGATCCGGGCTGGCGGCAAGCTCTTCATCATTGACGGCGGGCTGTCGAAAGCCTACCAGGAGCGGACGGGAATCGCCGGATATACGTTGATTTTCAATTCGCACCATCTCGCGCTTGCGGAACACAAGCCATTTGACCCGGAGCGCGAGCGGACGCCGAAGGTATATATTGTGGAGAAAATGCAGAAGCGCATCACAGTGGCGGATACCGACGAGGGCAAGGAGCTGGCGGGCCGCATCGAGGATCTGAAAGAGCTCTTGAAAGCGTACCGGAGCGGACTTTTGAAAGAGCGCGTGCGCTGAGGCAGTTGAAAGGGACGGGAACTGGAAGCTTGTTTCTTTCGGCTGGGTGAAACGGGAGAAACGGGACGGTTTGAGGAATAAGGAGACAAGATGAGAAAGACAGAGTTTTTACAGGAGCTTCGGGAGGCGCTGGACGGAGAGGTTTCGGCTTCAGTCATCCAGAGCAACATAAGCTATTACGATCAGTATATCCGCCAGGAGGCGGCGAAAGGGCGCAGGGAGGAAGAAGTGATCGAGGAGATCGGCAGCCCACGCCTGATTGCGAAAACCATTATCGACAGCAGCGAGGGCGCCGGGGAGACCGGCCAGGGCGGTTCGTACACTTCGGGAGAGGCTGCCGGGAGCGGGCGCACAGCGTCCTCCTACAACGGCGGTTTTTCGGAGCGGGACGACAGCGGTCTGCCGCCGAACTTCCATTACATTGATTTGAACAAATGGTACTGGAAGGCCCTGATTATTGCAGTGCTGTGTCTGGTGCTGTTTACAGTGCTGTCCATAGTGGGCGGAATTTTCGCTATTCTGTTTCGCTTTGCAACGCCGATTTTAATTGTGCTTCTGGTTGTGTCGCTGCTGAGAAATATGAGGGGAAGATAAAGGAGGAATCAATGATGCCGTTTAAACGTGTGAAGCCTGAGGAACTGTCTGTCAATCCGTTCACTGTCATTGGAAAGGACTGGTTTCTCATCACAGCAGGAACTGAGAAGGAATGCAATACCATGACGGCCAGCTGGGGAGGCTTGGGCGTGATCTGGGGAAAGCCGTCTGCAACCGCTTATATCCGCCAGTCCCGCTACACAAAAGAGTTTGTGGACAGAGAGGAGCTGTTTACCTTATCTGTATTTGACGAGTCCTTCCGCCCGGCGCTGAATCTGTGCGGAAAGGTTTCCGGAAGAGATCAGGATAAGATCCGTGAGGCAGGCCTGACTCCCATGGAGGTGGACGGAACAACAGCCTTCGAGGAGGCGAAGATGATTTTCGTCTGCCGCAAGCAGTATCATCAGTACATGGGGCCGGAGGGCTTTGATGTGAAAGAAAATGATGAGAAGTGGTACGCAGATAAAAATTACCACACCATGTACATTGGAAGCATCGAGGCGGTGCTGGTAAGGGAATAGTGTTTTGCACATAAAATAACAGGGGCAGAAGTAATCGTTTCCAGTGACTTTAAGTGGAACAAGGAAACGATTGCTTCTGCCCTTTTGCTATTTTCTGTTATTTTCCTCCTAACGGCATATCCCAGCCGTTGTGGTCTGTGTGAAGCAGCTTGTGGGCCAGGTGGGATCCAGGCTTTCCGAAGTAATTGTGATACAGCTCCCGGACTTCCTCGTTTTCGTGGGAGAAGCGGACTGCATTTTTCTGATCCATGGCGTAAAGCTTGGAGCTTCTCTGTTCAGCCAGCTCTTTTCCGTCGTGAATCGGGTGTCCGCCGCCTCCGGCGCAGCCGCCGGGACAGGCCATGATCTCCACGAAATCATAGCTCACATCGCCTTTCTGAAGGGCGTTTATCAGCTTTCTGGTATTGCCCAGGCCGCTGGCCACAGCCGTCTTTAAAACAGTG
>ENA-ORUF01002926-ORUF01002926.1-human-gut-metagenome-genome-assembly--contig:-NODE-2926-length-13482-cov-11.857005_pt1 | contig 13482 bp, 9 predicted proteins | sample MGYA00242077_ERZ509203 | MGnify/ENA primary metagenome ERZ509203 (study PRJEB26280, sample SAMEA2338834) | human gut metagenome | biome: human gut; feature: human-associated habitat; material: faeces...
CTATGGAACCCGTTATGGGAGATTTGGTAGATTTTTAGTCAACTAGCCATACCCTTGGTCGTCTTATTGAAGTCAAGCACGCCCGTCGTATAGAGGGTGGCAGCCGAGGCCGCGCCAGCCATGGCCAGAAGCGCTGCAGCTGTCATCAGCTTTTTGATCATGTCAGCTCTCTCCTTATCAAATTGTCTGTCCATCCCGCCGATTGGCAAATCGGCGAGACGCATCCTCCGGCAATCTAGCGCGCTCAACGTCAAAAGCAGATCTCAAAACATTAGAGTTATCTATCGATACGAACAAAAAGAATAACGGGAAGCCTTTGATTGAGAGCTGACAGCACATGATTTTTGAATCGGGCAGAGAGACGGCGCGCAGGACCTCCCTCCCGATCGCCCCGTCTCTCATCCGATTCCTGTGCGTCGGGGTAGCGCTTTGCTGCCGGCTTTCTTCATCAGTTCGTTACCTCCCTGACTCTGCAGAGTCGCAGGATCTTCCCTTGAACTGGCGATCAGCGGACTTTCACCACACAGACACAGGAGCGCTGCTGGGCGCACAACAAAAAAGGCTCTTTTCCGTCAGAAACTCGAGTTTCTTGGAAAAGAGCCTTTGTCGGGAGCCTCGAGGCTCCCGCACAGTCACGGCTTATTCGCCCTTCTTGGCGTCCGAATCGTCTTCAGCCCAGCGGGAGAAGAGTTCTTCAGCGGCGCGGCGGGCAGCCGACAGACCCTGAGAGTTGCCGGACGCTTCGCTGTCGAAAGCGAATTCGTCACGAATCTTCTCGGCCTCGGCCTTGGTGTCCATGCCTTCGAAGAATTCTTCGGCAGCCAAACGAGCCTCGGACGGTTCCTGCGCCTGAGCCAGACGCTGTTCCATCACTTCCTTCTCGCGGCGGGCCTTGTGATAGGCAAGGCCGGTACCGGCAGGAATCAGGCGACCGACGATGACGTTTTCCTTCAGGCCGCGCAGATCGTCGCGCTTGCCCATAATGGCAGCCTCGGTGAGCACGCGGGTGGTTTCCTGGAAGGAAGCCGCCGAGATGAAGGAATCGGTCGACAACGAAGCCTTCGTGATACCGAGCAGCACGTTCTGGTACGTGGCAGGCGTGCCGCCTTCGGCCTTGACGCGATCGTTTTCGTCGAGCATTTCGCTGCGTTCGACCTGTTCGCCCGGGATGAAGTGCGTATCGCCCGCATCCACGATCTGCACACGGCGAAGCATCTGACGAACAATCACTTCGATGTGCTTGTCGTTGATCTTCACACCCTGCAGACGGTACACGTCCTGAACTTCGTCCACGATGTAGCGGGCCAAAGCTTCGATACCGAGCAGACGCAGGATGTCGTGCGGATCAGCCGGACCTTCAACGATTTCTTCACCGCGCTGAACCATCTGGCCGTCGTGCACGAGAATCTGCTTGTCCTTGGAGATCAGGCATTCGTGCTCGTTGCCGTTCAGATCGGTAATGATCAGACGCTGCTTGCCCTTGGTTTCCTTACCGAACGTAACCGTACCGGTTTCCTCGGCGAGCATGCCGGCATCCTTCGGGCTGCGGGCTTCAAAGAGCTCGGCCACACGCGGCAGACCACCGGTAATGTCGCGGGTCTTCTGACTTTCGCGCGGGATACGGGCAAGAATTTCGCCTTCGTGAATCTTCTGACCGTCGCGCACCACGATAATGGCGTTGACGGGCAGCTGGATCGTCACGGTGTGATCCGTACCCGGGATCTTGACGTCGTTGCCGTTTTCGTCGACGAGGTGCACCACCGGACGCATCACGTTGGCGGCAGTCGTCTTCGTGCCCTTGCTCTTGGAACCGGCGGCGGAGCGCTTCGGGTCGATGACGACCATTGAGCTCAAGCCCGTGACTTCGTCGACCTGGTTCATCACGGTCACGTTTTCGACCACGTTTTCGAAGCGAACGGTACCGGCGTATTCGGACACGATCGGCAGCGTCATCGGATCGAACGTCGCGAGCTGCTGGCCGGCCTTGACCTCACTGCCGAGGCTGCACAGAAGCGTGGCACCGTACGGAACCTTGTGGCGTTCGCGTTCGCGGCCGGACTGAGCGTCGTTGATGACGATTTCGCCGGAACGGGAAATCACGACGAGCTCGCCGTTGCCGTTGGTCACATAACGCATGGCGTCGGTGAAGGCCACCAAACCGGAGTTCTTGGCTTCCACGCTGCTTGCCACGGCGGCACGCGAAGCGGCACCACCGATGTGGAACGTACGCATGGTGAGCTGGGTACCCGGTTCACCGATGGACTGAGCGGCGATCACGCCGACGGCTTCACCGGCGTTGACGAGCGTACCGCGGCCGAGGTCGCGGCCGTAGCACTTGGCGCACAGGCCGTAGCGGGTTTCGCAGGTAAGCGGCGTACGCACCTTGACCACATCAATGCCTTCGGCATCAATCTTGTCGCAAATGTTTTCGTCGATGAGCGTACCGCGAGGCACAACCACGTTGTGCTGCATGTCGTAGACGTCTTCGGCGGTCACGCGGCCGAGGATTCGATCGCGCAGGGCCTGAATGACTTCACCGCCTTCCACGAGAGCGCGCATTTCAACGCCGTTGGTCGTGCCGCAATCGTCTTCAAGAACCACCAAGTCCTGCGTCACGTCGACGAGACGACGGGTCAGGTAACCGGAGTTAGCGGTCTTCAGAGCCGTATCGGCCAGACCCTTACGGGCACCGTGGGTCGACACGAAGTACTGCAGAACGTTCAAACCTTCGCGGAAGTTCGAGGTAATCGGCGTTTCAATAATCGAGCCGTCGGGCTTGGCCATCAGACCACGCATACCGGCAACCTGACGAATCTGAGCTGCCGAACCGCGAGCACCGGAGTCAGCCATCATGTAAATGGAGTTGAACGATTCCTGGCTCACCTTTTCACCGTGGCGGTTGACGACGGGTTCGCTCGAGAGCTCCTTCATCATCACCTTGCCGACTTCGTCAGCCGTACGACCCCAGATGTCGATCACCTTGTTGTAGCGTTCGCCCTTGGTCACGAGACCGGAGGTGTACTGCTCTTCGATCGCCTTGACTTCGTTTTCGGCGGCGCTCACGAGCTCGAACTTCTTCTGCGGCACGGACATGTCGCCGATGCAGATCGAGATGCCGGCGCGGGTAGCCAGACGATAGCCGTTATCCTTGAGCTTGTCGGCGAAGATCACCGTCGCACGCAGACCGCAGCGGCGGTAGCACACGTTGATCAGACGAGCGATTTCCTTCTTCTTGAGCGTGCGGTTGAGTTCGGCAAAGCTCATGCCCTGGGGCAGGATTTCCGACAGAAGCGCACGACCGACAGTCGTTTCGTAACGCTTGACGACCGGACGGAATTCGTCGCTGCCTTCCACCTTTTCGTATTCGCGGATGCGAACCGTGCAACGCGTCTGCAGAGCAACCTGACCGGCGTCCAAAGCACGCTGCACTTCAGCCGTATCGGCAAAGAAGATGCCTTCGCCCGGCGCATTGATGCGTTCACGGGTGGCGTAGTACAGGCCGAGCACCATGTCCTGAGACGGCACGATGGACGGATCGCCGTTGGCCGGGAAGAGCACGTTGTTCGACGAGAGCATCAAGCAACGGGCTTCGAGCTGGGCTTCAAGCGACAGCGGCACGTGCACAGCCATCTGGTCACCGTCGAAGTCGGCGTTGAAGGCCGCGCAAACGAGCGGGTGCAGCTGGATGGCCTTGCCTTCGATCAGCTTCGGCTCAAAGGCCTGAATGCCGAGACGGTGCAGGGTCGGTGCACGGTTGAGCATCACGGGATGCTCGTAAATCACTTCTTCCAGAATGTCCCAAACAACGGGTTCCTGGTTATCCACCATCTTCTTGGCGCTCTTGATCGTGGTCGCCAGACCGCGCTGTTCAAGCTTATTGAAGATGAAGGGCTTGAAGAGTTCCAGCGCCATCAGCTTGGGCAGACCGCACTGATGCAAACGCAGTTCCGGACCCACCGTAATCACGGAACGGCCGGAGTAGTCGACGCGCTTGCCGAGCAGGTTCTGACGGAAGCGGCCGGACTTGCCCTTGATCATGTCGGCGAGCGACTTCAGCGGACGCTTGGACGGGCCGGTCATCGCCTTGCCGCGACGGCCGTTGTCGAGCAGACTGTCGACAGCTTCCTGCAGCATGCGCTTTTCGTTGCGCACGATGATGTCCGGCGCCTTGAGTTCAAGGAGCTTCTTCAGACGATTGTTGCGGTTGATGACGCGGCGATACAGATCGTTCAGATCGGAGGTCGCAAAGCGGCCGCCGTCGAGCGGCACCAGCGGACGCAGATCGGGCGGAAGCACCGGAAGTACTTCCAGAATCATCCATTCGGGCTTGATGCCAGAGCGCTGGAAGCCTTCGAGCACCTTCAGGCGCTTGGCAAACTTCTTGATCTTGGCTTCCGAGGTCGTGCCCGAAAGTTCCTGACGCAGGTTGGCGACTTCCTGATCAATGTCAATGTTGTGCAGAAGCTCGCGGATGGCCTCGGCACCCATCATCGCCTTGAAGTCGTTGCCATACTCTTCGGTCTTGAGGATCAGTTCCTCTTCCGTGAGCAGCTGTCCGCGTTCAAGCGGCGTGAGGCCGGGGTCGACCACGCAGTAGGCTTCGAAATAAAGCACGCGTTCGATGTCGCGCAGCGGAATGTCGAGCACCATGCCCATACGGGAGGGCAGGCTCTTTAAGAACCAGATGTGCGCAACGGGGCTGGCCAGTTCGATGTGGCCCATGCGTTCGCGGCGCACCTTGGAGAGCGTCACTTCAACGCCGCACTTTTCGCAGACAACGCCGCGGTGCTTCAGGCGCTTGTACTTGCCGCACAAGCACTCGTAGTCCTTGATGGGCCCGAAGATCTTGGCGCAGAACAGGCCGTCGCGTTCGGGCTTGAAGGTACGGTAGTTAATCGTCTCAGGCTTCTTGACTTCGCCGAAAGACCACGAACGGATCTTCTCGGGAGAGGCGATGCCGATCTTAATGGCGTCGAAGTGTTCGTCAGCCATCGACTGACGGAACATGTCACGAATCAGATTCATGCTGGTTTATTCCTTCGAAGATTCCTCGTTTTTCACGAGATCAATGTCAATGCCGAGCGAACGGATTTCCTTGACGAGCACGTTGAACGATTCGGGCATACCCGCATCGATCTTGTGTTCGCCGCCGACGATATTTTCATAGACCTTGGTACGGCCGTTGACGTCGTCGGACTTCACCGTCAGCATTTCCTGCAGCACGTAGCTCGCGCCGTAGGCTTCCAGAGCCCAGACTTCCATTTCGCCGAAACGCTGGCCGCCGAACTGAGCCTTACCGCCCAGAGGCTGCTGCGTGACGAGCGAGTACGGACCGGTCGAGCGAGCGTGCATCTTGTCGTCGACCAAGTGGTGCAGCTTCAGGAAGTGCATGAAGCCCACGGTCACCGGACGGTCGAATGCATCGCCCGTGCGGCCGTCGTAGAGCGTTGCCTGCGTCTTGGCGGGCGTGAGCTGCAGCTTCTTGGCTTCTTCATCCGGGAAGGCCAGGTCGAGCATCATGCGGATCTGTTCTTCGCTCGCGCCGTCGAACACGGGCGTTGCAAAGGGCATACCGTTGGAAAGGTTCTTCGCCAATTCCATCAGCTCTTCGTCGTTGAGGCTGTCGAGATCTTCCTTCTTGCCGGTGCGGTTGTACACCTCGTTCAGGAAGGCGCGGATCTGAGAGGCCTGTTCGGTCTTGAGCATTTCGGCAATACGCCAGCCGATACCCTTGGCGGCCCAGCCCAGATGCACTTCGAGAATCTGACCGATGTTCATACGGGACGGCACGCCGAGCGGATTCAGGCAGATGTCGGCGGGACGACCGTCGGCCATGTACGGCATGTCTTCGATCGGGCAGATCTTGGAGACCACACCCTTGTTACCGTGACGGCCGGACATCTTGTCGCCGGGCTGCAGACGGCGCTTCTCGGCGATGAACACCTTGACCATCTTCAGAACGCCCGGAGGCAGCTCGTCGCCGCGATTGAGCTTGTCGCTCTTGCTGGCAAAGAGTTCCTTGTTTTCTTCGCGCTTGTCGTCGACCACCTTGCGGGCGAGATCGATGATCTTCTGATCTTCTTCGCTTTCCATGCGGATCTCGAAGAGGTCATAGCCCGTGATGGCGTGCAGCTGATCGGACGTGAGCGTCGTACCGGCCTGAATGCCGGCGGGACCGCCCGAAGCCACGCGGCCGACCAACTGGCGGCGCAGACGGGAGAAGACGTCGTCTTCAACGATGCGAAGAGCGTCCTTCAAGTCTTTTTCGTAGCGCTTGAGCTGTTCGTCGATAATCGAGCGAGCGCGCTTGTCCTTTTCCACGCCTTCACGCGTGAAGACCTGAACGTCGATCACGGTGCCGGCCATGCCGGAAGGCACGCGCAGGCTGGTGTCCTTAACATCGCTTGCCTTTTCACCGAAGATCACGCGCAGAAGCTTTTCTTCCGGCGTGAGCTGGGTTTCGCCCTTGGGCGTGACCTTGCCGACGAGCACGTCACCGGCGGAAACTTCCGCACCGATGAACACGATGCCGGAGTCGTCAAGGCGGCTCAGCTGGTTTTCGGACAGGTTCGAGATGTCGCGAGTGATATCTTCAGGTCCGAGCTTGGTGTCGCGGGCCACCACATCAAGTTCTTCGATGTGAATCGAGGTGTAGCGGTCATCGGCAACCACGCGCTCGGAGATCAACACCGAGTCTTCGTAGTTGTAGCCGTTCCACGGCATAAAGGCGATGAGCATGTTCTGACCGAGAGCGAGTTCGCCCATATCGGTCGAAGCACCGTCGGCGAGCACGTCGCCGGCGGCAATCACGTCGCCCTTCTTGACGATCGGACGCTGATTGAGCGTCGTCGAACCGTTGGAGCGGGTGAACTTCTGCAACGTGTAGATGTCCACACCGACTTCACCGGCCACGCTTTCGTCGTCGTTCACACGAACCACGATACGGTTGGCGTCAACGTATTCGATCATGCCGCCGCGCTTGGCCTGCACCGTTGCCTTCGAGTCAACGGCCACCGTGCGTTCCACGCCGGTACCCACAACGGGCTTTTCCGGACGCAGGCAAGGCACGCCCTGACGCTGCATGTTCGAACCCATCAAAGCGCGGTTCGCGTCGTCGTGTTCCAAGAACGGAATAAGCGAAGCAGCCACGGACACGATCTGAGCGGGAGCCACGTCCATGTACTGAATGCGATCGGGCGAAGCCATGATGAATTCGCCGTTTTCACGGGCGCTCACGAGTTCGCCGATGAGCTTGCCGTTTTCATCCATTTCGGCGTTGGCCTGGGCAATCACATAGTTGCCTTCTTCGATGGCCGACAGATAGTGGATGTTTTCCTTGCCCTTGAGAGCAACGCCGTTTTCCACCTTGCGGTACGGCGTTTCGAGGAAGCCGTAGTCGTTAAGGCGGGCGTACAGAGCCAAAGAGTTGATCAGACCGATGTTCGGACCTTCAGGCGTTTCAATCGGGCAGACGCGGCCGTAGTGCGTGGCGTGCACGTCGCGCACTTCGAAGCCGGCGCGTTCGCGCGTCAGACCGCCCGGGCCGAGAGCCGAAATACGACGCTTGTGCGTGATTTCAGACAGCGGGTTGGTCTGATCCATGAACTGCGACAGCTGCGAAGAACCGAAGAACTCGCGGATGGCAGCCGAAATGGGCTTGGAATTGATCAGATCCTGCGGGGTAAGGCCGTCGCTTTCGGCGGAGCCGAGACGTTCGCGAACGGCGCGTTCCACGCGCACGAGACCGGAGCGGAACTGATTTTCCGTGAGTTCGCCCACGCAGCGCACGCGACGATTGCCCAAGTGGTCGATATCGTCGACGCCGTGGATTTCCACGGTGCGCTTATTGCCTTCGGCATCGGTGAGAACCACGTCGTCGGCGCCGTTACGCAGAGCCACGAGGACCTGCATCGTGTCGATGATGTCTTCGTTGGTGAGCGTCATCGAGCCTTCGGGCGTGCCGCGGCCGAAGCGGGCGTTGACCTTCATGCGGCCGACGCGGGACAGATCGTAAGCTTCGGGATCAAAGAACAGGCGGTTAAAGAGCCCTTCGACGGCGTCTTCCGTGGGAGGTTCACCCGGACGCATCATGCGATAGATGGCGATACGGGCCGACATGGTGTCGGGCACGTCGTCCAGACGCAACGTGTCGGAGATGTAGGAGCCGCGATCGAGTTCGTTCGTAAAGAGCGTTTCGATCTTGTGCACGTGCATCTCACGCAGAACGGCAAGCGTATCTGCAGTGATTTCGTCGTTGGCGTCGGCGATCTTTTCGCCGGTTTCCTGATTGTAGATGGCCTTGGCGAGCACGCGGCCGATCAGGAAGTCATCCGGAACGGCGACTTCCTTGATGCCGGCCTTTTCCATCAGGCGAACGTGACGAGCCGTGATGCGCTTGTCCTTGGCAACAATCGTATTGCCTTCCTTATCCTTGATTTCGAACTGAGCCGTTTCGCCCTGCAAACGCTGCGGGGTGAAGTGCAGGCTAGCCGACTTCTGAGTCAGACGGAAGGTGTCAAAGTCATAGAAGCGCTCGAGAATTTCTTCGGGCGTAAGACCAATGGCCTTGAGCAGAATCGTGCCGGGCATCTTGCGGCGGCGGTCGACACGGAAGTACACGATGTCCTTCGGGTCGAATTCAAAGTCAAGCCAGGAGCCGCGGTAGGGAATCACGCGAGCGCTGAAGAGCAGCTTACCCGAAGAGTGGGTCTTGCCCTTGTCGTGCTCGAAGAAGATACCGGGCGAACGATGCAGCTGGCTCACGATAACGCGTTCGGAGCCGTTGACGATAAAGGAAGCCTTTTCGGTCATGAGCGGAATTTCGCCCATGTAGACTTCGTTTTCACGGATTTCCTTGACCGTGCCGGGCTTGGCGGCGTCGCGGTCAAAAATTTCAAGCTGAATACGAGCGCGCAGCGCGGACGCATAGGTCAGACCGCGCAGTTGGCACTCGGCCACATCGAATTCAGGCTGCTCGAGTCTGTAGCTCAGGAACTTCAGGCGGGCGTAGCCATTGTGGCTGGTGATCGGGAAAATGGAAGTGAATGCCGACTGCAACCCGACATTTTTGCGGCTTTCGGGCTTGACATCGGCCTGCAGGAAGGCTTCGTAGCTGCGAAGCAGCGTTTCCAGCAAGGAGGGCACTTCAAGGACGCTCGGACGTGTGGCAAAACTCTTCCGAATACGCTTCTTTTCAGTGAACGAGTACGACATGAAGACTCCGTTCAAGGCGATGGGAGGAAATATGCTATGGGGTCAAAGAGGTTCGAAAAATCGCAGCCATTTTTTAAAGACGCCAAAAGCCGCCCGGGCTGCACGAATGCGTGCGCCCGTGCGGCTAGGGGCCGTCACGGTGACTTATTGATTATTTCGATCACTGGCTTTGACTTTGAGCTGGATCTGGAATTTTACCAGATCCACTTCAAAATCCCAAGCCCTCTTCCGATATCGAAATCGGGCTTGGAGCGCAGTCGGCAAAGCCGCCGTTGCGGGCGGCTTTGCGATGCTTGAAAGTCTGAAACTCAGATTACTTGAGTTCGACCTTAGCGCCGGCAGCTTCGAGCTTCTTCTTGAGGTCTTCAGCTTCAGCCTTGGCAGCGCCTTCCTTAACAGCCTTGGGAGCGCCTTCGACGAGGTCCTTGGCTTCCTTGAGGCCGAGGCCGGTGATTTCGCGAACAGCCTTAATCACGGCGATCTTGTTGGAACCAACGTCAGCGAGAACGACGTCGAATTCGGACTTTTCTTCAGCGGCCGGGGCAGCAGCGCCACCAGCAGCCGGAGCAACTGCCACAGCGGCGGCAGCAGCGGAAACGCCGAACTTTTCTTCCATCATCTTGATGAGTTCGCTGATTTCGAGAACGGTCTTGGACGCGATCGCGTCGAGGATTTCTTCATTGGTCAGGGCCATTTTTGACTCCGTAACGTTGTGTAATGTTTAAAAATTGATTTCTGTTTAAAGCGGATTAGGCAGCAGCCTTCTCCTGGGCATCGCGGTAAGCAGCCACAGTGCGAACGAAGCGTGCGGGCACTTCGTTGAGGGTGCGGACGAACTTGGCGATCGGCTCGTTCATGGTGGCCATCAACTTGGCCAGGAGCTCTTCGCGGCTCGGCATCGAGGCGAGCTGTTCGACAGCGGCCACGTCCATGACGTAGTTGGCCATCGCACCGCCCTTGATGATGAGCTTGTCGTTCGTCTTGGCGAACGTAGCAAGAACCTTGGCAGCAGCAACCGGGTCGGCGGACAGGCTGTAGATGAGCGGTCCGACGAACTGGTCGGAGAGCCCTTCAAACGGCGTGCCGGCAACGGCGCGGCGAACCAACGTGTTCTTCACCACACGCAACTGCACACCCTGCTTGCGCGCATCAGCGCGAAGCTTGGTGATTGCTTCAACGGTCAGCCCACGGTATTCAGCGATGATGATGGCAGAGGACTGAGCAACGAGTTCGCTCATTTCTGCAATCACAGTCGCCTTGTCTTGACGATTAAGACCCATGGTCTGGCTCCACTCAGAGGTACGCATCGTTGTTGACAACGCGCACCGGTTCTTCAACTACCGGTTGAAAACCCTTCTGAGAGCAGTACGTGCAGTGCAAAAACCTTACACAACATACATCTCTCTTTGAGGTTTCACCGTCTGCGCCGGACATCTTGATTCGAAGCGCTCTCTTCTCTCAAGACAATTAAAGCGTCGGGACTTGCCCTCATCCTCCGGCGGTCTTTGACAGCGGCCTGTTTCAAACAGGCCACCCAAAGCCCTTGAGGCCTCACGACCTCAGTTGAAGCCGGGGAGTTGCCTCCTCGGCTTCAGGTGTTCTTTTATTGACTGCGCTTCCGATTAGAGCGAGGACAGGTCGACGCGAGCGCCGATACCCATCGTGGAGCTCACGGAGAGCTTGCGCAGATAGATGCCCTTCTGGCTGGCGGGCTTGAGCTTGTTGAGCTGCTCAACGAGCGCCTTGATGTTGGTCACGAGACGTTCGGTTTCGAAGGAAACGCGACCGACCGGGGCGTGAATGATACCGGCCTTGTCGGCGCGGAACTGGACCTGACCGGCCTTGGCGTTCTTAACAGCCTGGGCAACGTTCGGGGTCACAGTGCCAACCTTCGGGTTCGGCATCAGGCCGCGCGGGCCAAGGATCTGACCGAGCTGACCGACCACACGCATGGCGTCCGGCGAAGCGATCACAACGTCAAAGTCCATCTTGCCGGCCTTGACTTCGGCAGCGAGATCGTCGAAACCAACGATGTCGGCGCCGGCAGCCTTAGCGGCTTCCACATTGGCACCCTGCGTGAACACAGCCACGCGAACGGTCTTGCCCGTGCCTTCCGGCATCACGACGGCGCCGCGGATAGCCTGGTCAGACTTGCGGGGGTCGATGCCGAGCTGGATGGCCACGTCGACGGATTCGTCGAACTTGGCGTTGGCGCAGGCCTTCACAGCGTCAAGCGCTTCGTTCAGAGCGAAGGGCTTGGTGAGGTCGTACTTGCCGAGGAATTCCTTGCGGCGCTTGGAAATCTTAGCCATTATTACAGCCCCTCCACCGTGATGCCCATGGAACGGGCGGAACCAGCGATCGTGCGAACCGCAGCGTCAAGATCAGCAGCCGTCAGATCGGGCTCCTTCATCTTGGCGATTTCTTCGGCCTGAGCACGGGTGATCTTGCCGACCTTGTCCGTGTGCGGACGTGCGGAGCCCTTCTGGATCTTCGCGGCCTTCTTGATCAGGATCGTAGCCGGCGGGGTCTTCATCACGAACGTGAAGGACTTGTCGGCGTAAGCGGTGATCACGCACGGAATCGGCAGACCGGGTTCCATACCCTGGGTCTTGGCGTTAAACGCCTTGCAGAATTCCATGATGTTCAGGCCGCGTTGACCGAGAGCCGGGCCGATTGGGGGCGAGGGATTGGCTTTGCCTGCAGAAACCTGCAGCTTGATAAAGCCGACGATTTTCTTAGCCATTTGAAATTAACTCCCTGGGTTCAAACGCACCTTCGAATGAGGGCGCTCCCCAGTAAAAATAAGAAACGAGGGCGCGATTATGCCAAAAAAATTTGAAATGTGCAAATTTCTTTAAAATCAACGCGTCCCGTAGGAAAATCAGATCTTTTCGACTTCGTTGAAGGCGAGCTCGACGCTCGTCTCGCGGCCGAAAATCGACACAAAGCAGCGCAGGCGGCTCTTGTCGTAAAGAATTTCTTCGACGCGGCCATTGAAGTCCTGGAAGGGGCCTTCCTTGATGCGGACGATTTCGCCGGGTTCGAACATGATCTTCGGACGTGCCTTTTCGGTGCCAACGGACATGCGATCCTTGATGGCGGCGATTTCGGCGTCCGACAGCGGTACAGGATGGTTGTTGCCGAGGAACTCGATCACGCGGGGCGTGGAGTTCACCAAATGCCACGTCTCTTCGGTCATGACCATTTCAACGAAGACGTAGCCGGGATACATGCGGCGTTCGGTCTCGATCTTGCGGCCGTTGCGGGTTTCCTCGACCTTTTCAATCGGCAGGAGCACTTCGCCGAAAAGATCCTTGAGTTCGGAGCGGCCGATGCGTTCAATGATCGAGCGCTGCACGCTCTTTTCCATCGAGGAGTAGACGTGAACCGTATACCAGCGCATCTTCTGCGCGCCCGTTTCCTGAGCGGTTTCGGTACTCATTTCATTCTCCGTGCAAACGTTTACGCGCACATCGGGAATCCAGAGCCCCAAGTGCGCGCGCTGTCTGCTAAAAAGCGGTTCGTTCGGATCAGAAGCTCAACTGCAGGAGCCCGTCGTACAGACCCCATTCGATAAGCTTGTCGACAAGGAAGAGGTAGATGGCCACGGCAACCACGAAAGCCATGACGATGCCCGTCGTGTTGACCGTTTCTTTGCGCGTCGGCCAAACAACGCGACGAAGTTCTTCCCAAGATTCGCGGCAGAAGGCAATGAAGCGCTTGCCGGTGCTCGAGAAGGCCGCCACGATGACGGCGACAACCAAACCACCGAGCAACGCGCCGATGCGCACGCCCGTGCTCTGGTCGGTCAGAAAGGTAAAAGCAAAGAGGCCGGCGGCAGCGATCAGGACGGCAAGCGTCATCACAATCACGTCCAGAGCCTTGTTGCCCGAGCCTTGCTGAGGCTGTGCATTCTGAGTAGCCATTTCTTTGATATCCGTTGCGCGGCGCTCTTCTTTTGTTTTCCGAGCCTTTTCCCGCGCTTCCATTTACGCAGTTTTTTACAGACAGAAAGCCGCGGTCAATGATCGCGGCTTCTTGCTTCTGTCAGGTTGGCAGGGGCAGAAGGAATCGAACCCTCAACCTACGGTTTTGGAGACCGTCGCTCTGCCAATTGAGCTATACCCCTGTCCCAAAGGTTCATCCAATCGATGAACCTTTCAGAAAATCGATATTACTCGATGATCTTGGCAACGACGCCGGCGCCGACGGTGTGGCCGCCTTCACGAATAGCGAAGCGCAGACCCTGTTCCATAGCGATCGGGC
>ENA-ORUF01002931-ORUF01002931.1-human-gut-metagenome-genome-assembly--contig:-NODE-2931-length-13466-cov-6.334725_pt1 | contig 13466 bp, 6 predicted proteins | sample MGYA00242077_ERZ509203 | MGnify/ENA primary metagenome ERZ509203 (study PRJEB26280, sample SAMEA2338834) | human gut metagenome | biome: human gut; feature: human-associated habitat; material: faeces...
GCTTTCAGAACCTTGAGTTTTGCGACCTGAACATCCAAATCCATCTTCTCCTTGATGAGCGGATTTCCGGCACACAGTGCTTTGATCTCCGCATAGGACAGTGCCTGCTCGTCTACATCTTCGCAGGAGCGCACCGGGGATTTGCTGGTCATAATCTGCGAGATAAATCGCTGCTTATTCTCAAGGGTCTGATAGAGGTAGCTGTCAAATGTCCCTTCCGTGACGTAATTGAACACCTTGACTTCTTTATTCATATTGCCCTGACGGATGATGCGACCATTGCGCTGGGTCATGTCGCTGGGCTTCCAGCCAACGTCCAAGTGATGCACCGCTACAAGTCGGGACTGGACGTTGGTGCCCGCTCCCATTTTTGCCGTGCTTCCGATCAAAACTCGCACATCGCCAGAGCGTACTTTGGAGAACAAAGCCGCTTTTTTCGCCTCGGTGTCGGCGTTGTGGATGAACTCGATCTCGTTTTCCGGCACTCCGGCAGAGATCAGCTTTTTGCGAATGTCATCGTAGACGTTGAAATTGCCATCGTTCTTTGGTGTTGAGAGGTCACAGAACAAAAGTTGGGTCAGCTTCTGGTCTTTGCCTTCCTCCCAGATCTTCAGCACGTTCTGCACACAGACGTTCAGCTTGCTGTTGGGGTCGTCCGGCAGCATGGGGTTCATCAGGCGCACATCCAGACCGATCTTTCTACCATCATTGGTGACGCAGAGCATATTGTCCACGGACGCATCCACGGTGCCGGAGTGGATATCTGCGGCACGTTTGCTCAGTTCCTGCACCATTTCCTTTTGAATTTCGGACGGCTTTGCCACCACGGTTTCAAACTTTGCTTCGGGCACAGGCAGATGAAGCTGGTCACTAGTTTTAATGTCCGCAACCTCCTTGAACATGGACATCAACTCCGGGAGGTTGAAAAATTTGGCGAACCGAGTGCGAGCACGGTAGCCGGTGCCCTCCGGGGCCAGTTCGATGGCAGTGGTGGTCTCTCCAAAAGTGGATGCCCAGCAGTCGAAGTGGGTCAGCTTTTTCTGCTGCAAGGTGCTGTACTGCAAATACCGCATGACCGTGTACAGCTCGGTCATGGAGTTGCTCACGGGCGTTCCCGTAGCAAACACCACGCCGCGGCCTCCGGTGATCTCGTCCAGATAGCGGCACTTGCCGAACATATCGCTGGATTTCTGCGCTTCGCTGGTGGATAATCCTGCGACATTCCGCATTTTTGTGGTCAAAAAGAGGTTCTTGTAAAAATGGCTCTCGTCCACAAAGAGCCTGTCAACGCCCAACTGCTCGAAGGTAATCACATCATCCTTACGCTCATCGGAGCGCAGTTTTTCCAGCTTGGTTTCCAGCGTTTTGCGGGTCTTTTCCATCTGCTTGATGGAGAAATTCTCGCCTGCGTGGACTTTCAGCTCGTTGATGGCGGCAAGCGTTTCATAAATTTGCTCCTGAACGATGCGCTCCTGCCGTTCAAAGGACAGCGGAATGCGCTCAAACTGGCTGTGCCCGATGATGACGGCATCGTAGTCTCCGGTAGCGATGCGGGCACAGAATTTTTTTCGGTTGGCAGTTTCAAAATCCTTGCGCCGTGCCACCAAAAGTTTTGCGTTAGGGTAGAGGTTCAAAAACTCCGATGCCCACTGCTCCGTCAGGTGATTGGGCACCACGAACAGGCTTTTCTGGCACAGTCCCAGCCGTTTGGCTTCCATAGCAGACGCAGCCATTTCGTAGGTTTTGCCTGCGCCAACTTCGTGCGCAAGCAGCGTATTACCGCCATAAAGCACATGAGCGATGGCATTTCGCTGGTGTTCCCGGAGGGTGATCTCCGGGTTCATGCCGACAAAATGGATGTGGCTTCCGTCATACTCACGGGGGCGGGTAGAGTTGAACAGCTCGTTATACTGCTTCACCAGCGCAATGCGCCGCTGAGGGTCTTGCCAGACCCAGTTGGCAAAAGCGTCCTTGATGACCTGCTGTTTTTGCTGTGCCAGCATGGTTTCCCGCTTGTTCAGCACACGCTTGGGTTTGCCCTCGGCATCCTCGATGGTGTCGTAGATGCGGACATCTTTCAGGTTCAGGGTCTCCTCCAGAATCTTATAGGCATTGGCACGGCTGGTGCCGTAGGTTTCGGAGGAGATAATATCCCCTCTGCCGGTGGCAGTCTTGCCCTCCACACGCCACTCTGCGGTATACGGAGAATATCTCACCTTGACTGCATGGCGCAGATAGTAGGGGATCTGGAAGGTCTCGGTCATAAACTTTTGAATAATCTCAGGTGCAAGCCATGTGGCACCTAACCGCACATCAATTTCAGATGCTTCCAGTTCTCTGGGCTGCGCCTTGGTCAGCGCATCCACATTGACCACAAATTCCGGGTTGGTCTCGGCAGCAAACTGCGCCATCCGCAGCTTTGCCCGGACATCGCCGGACAGGTACTCGTCTGCCATCTGCCAGCCCGCTTCGGGGTCGGTTGGGTCGGCGGCAGGGTCTTTGAAGATCACACCGGAAAGTTCGGTGGTAATGCGCCCGTACTCGCCGGGCGTACCCAGCAGTTCTGCCATATAGGGTAAATCCACCTTGCCGTGTTCTCCGATGGACACCGCCAACGCTTCGCTGGGGGTATCCACGCTGGTGACGGTGCGTTCCGGGCGGATAGTGCGCTTGGTGAACATTGCAGCCTTGCTCTTGAGCTGCCCCTGCTCGTCCAGATTTTCCAGCGAACAAAGCAGATAGTAGGAGGAATCCTGCTCAAACAGCCGCCCGTTTTTGCGGTCGTTCAGCAAGCCGTACTTTGCGGTAAAGGCATCGTAGGCGGCGTTCAAACGCTCCTGTGTTGCCTTGATATCCTCGTCCGGGTAGTCGTTCAACTGCTGGTCGATCAGGTCGTTGACGATCTGCCGCAGTTCCACCATGCCGGTGACACGCCCCTTGGCGGTGTCGGAAAGTTCCACCTGCGTCATCACGGAGTTTTCCCGGTAGAACACCTCACCGTCCACCACGGTGTAGGAGAAGTTTTTTACATCCGGGTCAGCCGGGAGAATGTGCTTCTCATTTTCGGCATCCGCAATATCTGGTGTTTCCACCTCAACTTCGGCGTATTGCCCCTCAATATGCTGTACTGCTTCTGCAAGTTGGTCGGCAAGGTTTGCACCCTCGATGGGAGCAACGGTCAATTCCTCTCGTCCATACTGGGTGCTTTCGGTGGAGAGTACGCCCAGAACCATCTCCGGGTGGTCTGCGAAATACTGGTTGATGGCAAAGCCATCCTCGGTCTTGCCCAACTGCACCCAGTCCGGCTCATGGTCAATGGGGCGGTCACGTTTTTGCAAAAAGATAATGTCGCTGACAACATCCGTGCCAGCATTGGCGCGAAACGCATTATTCGGCAGACGGATGGCACCCAGCAAATCAGCACGCTCTGCCATGTGTTTGCGGGCGGTGCTGTCCTTGCTGTCCATGGTATAACGAGAAGTCACAAACGCCACAATGCCGCCCGGACGCACTTGGTCGATGGCTTTGGCGAAAAAGTAGTTGTGGATAGAAAATCCCAGCTTGTTGTACGCCTTGTCGTTGACTTTATACTGACCAAAAGGTACGTTGCCCACGGCTAGATCATAAAAGTCACGCCTGTCGGTGGTCTCAAAACCGGCTACGGTAATGTCAGCCTGCGGGTACAGTTTTTTCGCAATGCGCCCGGTGATGCTGTCTAGTTCCACGCCGTACAGCCGGCTGTCTGCCATGCTGTCCGGCAGCATTCCGAAGAAGTTGCCCACACCCATGGACGGCTCCAAGATGTTGCCAGACTTAAAGCCCATTTTCTCGACTGCATCATAAATAGAGCGAATCACCACCGGGGAGGTGTAGTGGGCGTTCAGAGTGCTGGAACGGGCGGCAGCGTATTCATCCTCAGAGAGCAGCCCTTTCAGTTCTGCGTATTCCTTTGCCCAGTTATCCTTATCCGGGTCAAAGGCATCTGCCAGACCGCCCCAGCCCACATACTGCGAAAGCACTTCCTGTTCCTCGGCGGTGGCTCCACGGTGTTCCTGTTCCAACTGAAACAGGGTGCGGATAGCTGCAATATTCCGGGCGTATTTCTGCTTTGCGCCACCCTCGCCCAGATGGTCGTCCGTGATGTGGAAGTTTCCAGCCGCTTCAGGAGCAGAAGCCGCGTTCAGGGCTTCGTCTGCGGCGGCTTCATCCGGGAAAGTCTGCCATTTGCCGTTGATTTCCACCGAAATAGGCAGCTTGTCCAGTTCTTCATCGGACAGTTCCTGCTCATCCCGCCGCAGACCGTCCTCGAATTGTTGCTTGCTGATGACTTCGTTATCCCACGACTGCCCGTGCGCACTGGTGTCGATGCGAACATCCGTTTCACCTACATAGCCGATTTTGCCCTCGATGGTTCGTGTGAGAAGGTCTACCACAACATCGTCCCCGACCTTATAATCAACGGCCTTTTCGGGAGCAGCGTCAAGGGTCTCGTCCTGCTGTTCGTACAATTCCCGGACAACAGATAGCGGTTCTTCCCGAAAAATTGGCATCCGCAGGTCGGCCAGTGCCATATCCTGCAAGGAAACCTTGCCCTTATCAAAATCCACTCCGTCAATCCGAAATTTTCGGCCATCCATATTGATGATGGAGCCGATGGGCAGATAGTCCTCTTTGTGCAGATGTTTAGTCTGGTGATGAGTCCCATCTTCGTTCAATCCGGCAAGGTAAACATCGTTGCCCGCAGACCACAATTCTTTTGACTTTCTTGCCCATAAGCTAGGTGGAAAGCCTGTGACCTGAACTTCGCCCAGTGCTGTTTCTCTCGTAAACAAAGCACTGTTGAGAACTTTTGCGACCTTGGCAGCATCTTCTCCATAGAACATAAAATTGCCGCCAGCTTCAAATCCAACCAGAGTATCCGGGTGCTGCGCCTTTAATGCAGTGTATTCGGCTGCACTGGCGGCGTTCAGTTCAAGGGGAAAGTCGATGGATCTTCTTTCTTTGTCCGACAGGTAGCGGTCAGACTGAATCATCAGGTCAATATATTTTTCGACCCGATCCCAGCGGAGAAGCACTTTCTGATGGTCGGGATAATGCTCAAACGTCAGACCCTTGCTGTCATGGTCAAGCCAACCACTGCTTCCGTCCAGATAAGTGTGTGAAGAACCGCCGGGGCCGTATGGTGCGTATTCTTTGGCGAGAGCTTTTGCCCGGAGCTTTCGGTCAGGTTGCATCTGATAAATTTGCCATATCCGAAGTTTGCTATCTTCAAAATTGGAACCTCTCCGCAGCGCATTTTCAATCTCGGCCTGAGACAAAACAAAAGCGGAGGGCGATTTTTCGCTCTCCGCTTGGTCGATGGATTCAATTTGTTCGGCTTCGGTGGGAATAGCCACATCGAAGAAACTTAGCTGTAAATCAGCTCGTTCATCACCAGTTCCTCGGCCTGTGCTTTCAGGCTGTTCATGTGCTGCACCCACTCCATCTGATGCCGCTCTTTGTTCGGAGCCGGGTTCTGCTTCAGCAGTTCCTGCATGGTCTGCTGCATCCGGCTCTCTGCGGTCTGTTCCACTTCCAACAGGTGCGGATGCAGAGTCCCCGACAGGAGCATCGAATTGTACAGCACCGGGCGATGCTTCATCAGGTAAGTCCGGCGCAGTCTGCCGTATTTGCCCAGTGCTTTCTCCTGCTGGGGCAGGGTCAGGTTCGGGAGCTGGTAGTCCCCGACGGTCGAGTAGGTCACGTTCCTGCTGTTCATATTCATACTGGCTCCTTTCTACATTGCGGCGGCGGATTGTCGTTTTTACGGTTCGTTCGATGTTGCGCAGCACATCCCGGCTGCATTCGCTGACTGCGGTGCCCAGCGCATACAGGGCGGCAGGCGTGGAAAAAGAGAAGATGGCCTGAAAATCGTCACGGTCAAAATGACCGTCCGGCTCAAGGCCGCAGCGTTCCAGAACCATATACAGGATGCTGATTGCGGCGGCAGATTTGAACTGGAACTCCTGTCCGGCTTCATCATAATCTATCAGGAACGAACCGTCAACGATGTCGAGAATGTCGCCGCTGTTGTTGTCCCAATAGGAATCCACCAGCTTGCCCGTCAGGTCAGAAATCTGCTGGCTGAGCCTTTCATGGTAAACGCCGTACTCTCTGGCAATCATTTCCGACACAGGCTGCACCAGATCGGGGCCGAGCTGCCACACCTCCGGGTCACGGGAATTGCGGCGCACCCCGGTGTCGCTCACATCAAAGACATAGTGCAGACGCAGCACACTGCTGGACTGGTCTAACAGTGCGATGCCCTTGGAGCCGCGCCGGACATAGCGGTTCATGCGATTGTTCCAGATGTCGAAGCTGGCGCAGGCAGTGGCATCAGGCCGCTGGGCGTAGATCATCAGCTGGTCTGCAAAGCTGTACTTGTACAGCCGGGATGCAGTGGTCAGGTAGTCCGTCCAGTTTTCCCAATACCGGGTCAATTCTTTTGCCGTTTGCTGGGCAAGGTTCAGGCATTCTTGCGTTTTGTTTGGCATTGCGTTCCTCCTTCCGATTTCAGGATATAAAAAGAGCGGGTAACCATTTTATGGTTACCCGCAAAGAAATGCGTGTGTTTTTATTAGCAGAAACGATTTGCGAATTTACATTAGACAGCTGTTTTTAATGTCATTACACCAATGCTGTAAATTACTTTCTATATCAGTGCAGCCTTCCAAGTGAGATAGCAAATGCTTTTTATTCAGAAGGTAGATAAAGCAAAGAATTTCTTTTGCAGTTCGCTGCTTTTCAGAATCTGATATTACAGTGAAGAAATACATATCGGACATTGATTGGGTTTGTTCAAGGCGATGACTTCCATTGTTCAATATCAAACGGTACATTAAATTTTCAAAGTAGGTTTTATAAACATCTTCTGGCAACAAGGCCAATATGCTTTGGTCAGTTGAAATATCATCGAATCCTTTTTTGTACTGAAATGTAGAAAAAGCCTCCAACATCTGACGCATAATATTTCCAATAACTAATTCGTACTCGGTTGCATTTCCCAGTGCATAATTGTAGACGATTTTTATAAGTTCTGAATATTCCTGACGCTTATTGTAAGAAAATGTGACCAGTTTTTGATTTTTTAATTCATACAAGCGGTAAACCGGCTTTTCGCCACATATTGTTTCGCTCGCTGCAGTCAATTCTTTGAATATTTTTTCGGAGTCGTAATATGTGGGCAAATCATGAGTCATAATGATTGCGCGGGTATCTTTGTTTCCTAACAAAAATTTCCCAAGTTGATACCTCAAAAATGACATGATGCCCGTTTTGTTCTCTATATCAAAACTTGAAACAGGATCGTCAATTACTAATAGGTACTCTTTTGTATATCCAGAAGACTCCTCTTGATTTTGTAAAATACTGGCAAAAAAATAGCACAATCCAATTATATTTCGCTCGCCTTGCGATACTTGAGAGGGACGCACGGATTTTCCATTGGAAAGCAGTATATAATTTCCGTTGCGATAGTCAATTTTGAATCTGGTGTTTGAGAAGAATATATAATTTAAGTTATTATTGATAATTGAAACAGCAACTTGAACATTCTTCTGCATGGCTTCCAACTCGTCTAAACGATGCTTTGTACGAGCAGAAGCATTTTGTAGCTCAACTAATTTTTCTTGTTCCTTTTTAGCTTGAGCAGCACATGCAAGATACTGCAAGTACGAATCTTGAATATCAAAATGCGCAATTTGATTATTGATTTTTGTTAAGTGATCAACAATTGGTTTTGTAGCAGTAATCTCTTTGTTGTATTCAATTCTCTCACATTCCAACTTGTCAAATGCGACATTTAGTCGAGTTAACAAAGTAGAGATGGGTTGTAATTGCTGCTCACAGGGGGTATAAGGATCATCTATTTTGCTTTGAATAACCAAGTTGTTATATTTAATTGCAGCATTGAATTCTAACAACAGCTTCGAACATAAGTCAGTATTTGCTAGTTTTATGAATGGTGAAAAGTTAAATTCGATTTCATCCATTATAAATTGGCGTAGAGATTCCTGATGTTCCTCAACAGCTTTGCTAAGTACCTTTTGAACACTTTGAACTAGATTTTGCTTATACTCTTCTGAAACTGGTTGCATACACACAGGGCAGGCACAAACATTTTTATTTGAGAAAATAGTAACCATTCTATTTAATTGAGAAGTATTTCCTGTTTGTGCTAGTTCGAGCAAATAATGTTCTCTTTCGGTCAACTCCGGCTTTTCAATTTTCATCTTTAGGAGCCGCATTATCTTCTCTTCATCATAATGGATATTAAATGTTGATATGCTACTTGAGATTGTCGCGTTACCTTGCTGAGCTTCTCGAAGTGATTTTAATGTCTCGTTAAACTCTACAATTAGCTGGTCACGCGTTTTTGATGTGGAGAAGGGGACAAGGTGCTTGTATGTATCATTATGAACGGAGGTGTTCTGTCGGTTGCCTTTTATCAATTTATCTCTACCTGCCCAACAGTCATCGCCTTGAAGTGCATAGCGCATTTTTTTCATATGATACTTAGGAGAAGTTTCGGTGTCATCTTTTTCATACGTCTGCACTATGGCTTCTTGTGCATCGCGTGCGGTCTTTAGTTCTTCTAAGTTCTTTCGTTCAGTTTGTATTTGCTCGGCAAGCTCTACTTGATGTCCTAACATTACAATTGTATTTAGCCCGGACTCTTGAATCTTTATATTTTTGTCAACATATTCTTCATCAAATACGAAAATGTGTGACTTATCTTCGGGCGTTAATTCAAATGGAGAATTGTTTGAATCCAAAAAGTCAGCTTGGATGATAGCCTCCTGAACTTCTCCCTTTGCACTTTTTACAGCCTTAGCCAGTGTGCTTTTTCCAGCACCGTTTCGGCCATAAAGTAAACTTCCTTTGACCTTTTTAATTTTGTTGCCGTTATGAGGATCGAGAAATAATATGTCTGACGAGTTTTCAAAGTTGGCACCACATACTCTTATGCCTGCAATATCCTTTAACATCTTATTATCCTCTCAAAATATATGAAATTCATCGAGTGCGACTTGTTAAGTAAAGTATACCATACTATTAGTTAACATAAAAGAGGATATGTATGCCGCCAAACGGCGGCAAAAATCAGTTGAGCGGAAATTCCAGTTCGGAAAACTCGGCATCGGTCATAAGTTTCAGCTTTTCAATGACCTGTTCGGACAGTTCCCGCAGGGCAGTTTCATCGGGCGTCAGGTAACATTGCATCAGGCGCAGCTCCTGCATCAAACCCAGTCGGGAGCCGGAATTGTAGAGCATCATCAGCGTCAATTCTTCGCCATTAAAGTTCATGAGCATCTCTCACTTTCCGGCACCCAACAGGGCTGCACTCCGGGGCATCGCATTTCTCTTTTGCGCCAGCCAGTGAAGCCAGCTTTTCCAGCGTGGAAGGGTGGCTGTTCAGCCCCAGTTCTTCGGCTTCGGCGGCTCTGTCCATGATAAAATCGTAGTCCTGTATCAGCCGCCGACCTTTTTCCATGTGATGTGCTTCCAGAATTTCTTCTCGGACTTCCTGAATCGTCAGTTCCGGGTCATTGACCTGACCGCTATCCATCACAGAAAAGTCTCTGTGGTAGATGGTGTAGTCCCAGCCCTCATCCGTGGACTGGATGGTGATATAGCCCTTACCGCCCAGCTCCCATGCACCCTGTTCGTCCTGCGTCTGAATTTCCGGGTAATAGTCGGCTCCATTGCGTTCCATCACCTCAGCAAACTGGCAGATGTGGAACACATTGCCAAAACCACCCATGTCAAAATGGTAATCGTCCAAATATTCCAGCCGTGACGTAAAGCTGCGGCCATCTGGGTAGTCCACCTGAATCACACCGCCATCGGGAACGCGGTGGAGATCATCATAATAGCTGTTGATGAGCCGAATATCTGGCGGTATTGTTTCTGGTTCCCAGATACGCCGTCTGCCGATGCCAGCCTGCGGGATGGTTTCAAGGATTTTTACGCTTTCCTGCTGAATGGCCTTGCGGTCATCGTCCGAAAGTTCAAACAGATACCAGTTCCGGGCAGCAGACATCATGTTCCTGCCATCCGGCGGCAGATTTTTTTCGGAGATTTGCCCGCTTTCCAGAGGTTCGCCCGTCACCTTATTATAGGTAGCAAAGCCGACACCTGCGCCGTTCTCCCGGAGGTGCAGATAGCGTTCATTGTTGATGAGGTAGATTGCTTCCTTCTTCTGCTCCATCAGCGACCACCCTCAAATTCCAGCGAAAACTTGCTGCGGCCATCGGCTTCGGGGGACAGCAGCACGGTGGCGTTGTAGGTCTTGCCCTTGGCACTCTTGCAGTCCTTCAGGCGGACACGACCATCCCGCAGCAGCTTGTCCGCCACATGAGCGTCCATGCGTTTGCCGAGCCGTTTCAGAAAAGCATTATCCTTCCACAGCACGAAACGGCACTCCCGGTTCTCGCAGAACCAGCCCTTTTCACGCTCCACAACATTTGCACCGCAGTTCGGGCAGATACCAATAATCTTGTTTTTCATAAGCGCATTCGCTCCTTTCGCAGCCTCGGTGGTCGTTACCAGCGAGGAGATCATTTCTTTGATTTCAGTCATAAAAGTTTCCGGCTCCATTTCGCTGCGTTCGATTTGCAGCAGCTTTGTTTCCCAATCGGCGGTCATTTCCGGGGATTGGATTTCTTCGGGCATCACAGTGATAAGGGCTTTTCCCTTATCCGTGGGCAGCAGCACCTTGGTTTTCTTGTTGCCCTTGCGTTCCAGAAAACCCTTCTGCACAAGCTTTTCAATGGTGGCGGCACGGGTAGCCGGGGTGCCGATGCCCTGACGCTCCACGCCCTCCGGCATACTGTCCGCACTGGCGGTTTCCATAGCGTGCAACAGAGTGTCCTCAGTAAAATGCTTCGGCGGGGTCGTTTGCCCCTCCTTTAGCTCGGCGTTGAGAATGCCGCACTCGTTTTCCGCTGCATTGGGCAGGGCGGTGAGTTCCTGTTTTCGGTTCAGGATGTCTGCCAGTACCTTGCGTTCCACCGCTTTCCAGCCTTCCTCCAGAACCTCCTTACCCTTGGCGGTAAATTCCTCTCCGGCGCATTCGGTGGTCAGCAGGGTTTCCAGATACCGGAAGGGCTTGCTCACCGCCATCAGCGTCCGGGCGATGATGAGCTTCAGGACGTTCTGCTCCCCCTTGGGCAGTGCGTCCAGATCGGCTTGCAGCATACTGCGGGTGGGCAGGATGGCGTGGTGATCGGTGACTTTTTCCCTGTTGACGGTGCGCCGTGTCCGGGGCACAGCCTCGTCCACATCTTCCGGGGCAATATCGAGAAAACCTTCCAACTCCTCGGTCAGTTCCTCCAGCATTTCCTCGTCATCGTCGGTGATATAGCAGCTATCAGTTCTGGGATAAGTGGTAAGTTTCTTCTCATAAAGGCTCTGCACATAGTCCAGCGTCTGTTGTGCGCTGTACCCCAGCAGGCGGTTTGCATCCCGCTGAAGGGTGGTCAGGTCGTACAGCGGCGGCGGATTCTCGGACTTTTCCTTGCGAGTGATGCGCTGGATCGTTGCCATCATCTCCTTTCGACAGGCTTCCAGCAGGTTTTCGGCAACAGCTTTTTCAGGAATGCGGCGGCTGGATGCCGTGCAGCCGCTGGTCAGTTCCAAATCTACCGTGTAGAATTTCTCCGGCACAAAGGCGGCAATGGCAGCTTCCCGCACCACCGTCATGGCAAGCACTGGGGTCATAACACGCCCCACCGCCAAAGGCTGGTTGTACAGGCACGAAAAAAGCCGGGACGCATTGATACCGACCATCCAGTCGGCACGTTCCCGGCAGAGTGCTGCATTGTACAGCGCATCGTATTCAGTTGACGGTTTGAGGTGGGCGAACCCCTCCCGGATAGCGGTTTCCTCCATGCTGGAAAGCCACAGGCGTAAAAACGGCTTTTTGCAGCCTGCTTGCTGGTAGACAAGGCGGAAGATCAGTTCTCCCTCGCGCCCTGCGTCCGTAGCACAGATCACGCTGTCCACATCCGGGCGGTGCATCAACTTTTGCAGGATGCCAAACTGCTTTTGGGTGGACGCAGAAACCAGATACTGCCACTTTTCCGGCAGAATGGGCAGATCTGTGATGCTCCACTTAACGTATTTGACATCGTAGACATTGGGCGGTGCCAGTTCCACCAGATGACCCACGCACCAGCTGACGAGATAGCCGTTGCCCTCCAGATAACCGTCCTGACGGTTGGTGGCACCGAGGACTTTGGCGTAGGACATGGCGACGGACGGTTTTTCCGCCACGATCAATTTTGCGATAAAAATCCCTCCAATCTGTTTCGGATTGCAATATGTACGGCGGCAAAATGCCGCCTTAAAATCAGATGGGTTCGGTATCCTCCTCGCCGGTGTCCTCCGGCTCGTCCTCGGTGGGAATCTCAAAATCGCCCTTGTCCTCGGTATAACCTGCATCGGGGTCGAGGGCTTCTTTTTCTGCCTGCTTTTTCTGCTTCTGCTTCGCAAAAACGTAGAAGCCGCCGCCTGCCGCCAGCGCAATCAGCACGACCACACCCAGAAAGCCGGATGCGATCTTTGTGACCTTGTTTTCCTTGGGCTGTTCCTCGCCGGATGCTGCCGCTTCTTCGGCGGCTTTCTTGGCTTCTTCCTCGGCCTTCAGCCTGTCCTGTTCCGCCTGCGCCACCGCTTCCTTTTCAGCGGTATAGGCATCCGCATCTTCTTCCTCCATCAAAGCCAGAAGATCAGCTTCGTCCACAAGGTTCATAAAGTGGACTGTCTGCGCCCCTTTGCTGTTCCTATCAATGACCAGATAGAACGTATTGCCCGACTTGCTGACCAACGTGATAAACTGCTGTCCGCTGCCATCGGAATAGTCGGTGTGGTAATCGTCCACCAGCGTCAGGTTGCCCTCCGGGGTCAGGGCACCAGAGGTTTCGTCCGTGATGGTGACAACATCCTCCTCCACCACTTCCGGCAGAACCGGCTGCTCCACGGGGGCGGCTTCGCCCTCGAAGGCAAAGGCAGGAGCCGCCATGCCAGCGCACAGTGCCGCCGATACCAGCAGCGCACCCAGTTTCTTAATCTTCATCTGCATCGACCTCCTTCTCAAAAGTTGCACCCACAGCAGACAGCGCAGCCGGGTTCGGGGTGGCGGTAGCTGACTGCCGCAGCAGGGCAGCAAGCTGTTCCGGCGTGACCTTTGCAGTCCGCACCATCTCGTTGACCTCGGCGGAATCTTCCTCTTGAATGCGCCGCTCCAAAATCTCGATACGATTGTTCAGTTTGATGCGGCGTTCCTTCTCTTTTGCCAACATCGCCCGCAGCTTATCCGATTTTTCGCTCATAAAACTCCTCCAATCATTTTGAAAGCCGTCCGAATCCTGCGAGATGCTTCTCCCAGTAGGACGAGTGAATGTTTGCGTACTTGATGGGGTCTC
>ENA-ORUF01002938-ORUF01002938.1-human-gut-metagenome-genome-assembly--contig:-NODE-2938-length-13448-cov-2.586351_pt1 | contig 13448 bp, 9 predicted proteins | sample MGYA00242077_ERZ509203 | MGnify/ENA primary metagenome ERZ509203 (study PRJEB26280, sample SAMEA2338834) | human gut metagenome | biome: human gut; feature: human-associated habitat; material: faeces...
GAATGTGCCCGCAGACAATTTTGAAATCATCCTCTTCCCCAAAATATCACCCGAAAACTAATCACTAATCAATGATAGATATAACACCCTAACGAATATGTGTGTTGCATCTATCAATTATTCCATTCATACAGCAGAATAAGAAAATAAAAACCCCATCCTTGATGGGGCTTTTATTTTCATTTTCCCCATGAAAAATTGCAACTACACTTCGCATTTTCTCCCCAACTTATCACAAATCAGCATTTTCTGATAAGTTCCATAAAAAAAGACCCCGGGCCCGAAGGTCACCGGAGTACATTCAATGGATCCCCTCGGACTCGAACCGAGAACCGTCCGGTTATGAGCCGGATGCTCTAACCAACTGAGCTAAGAATCCAGATGCCCCGCAATGCCGCATCGGGGCATATTCAATTTAAAGGAGATAGGGTTTCTTCGCAGCTGCCGGAATCGAACCGACGCACTCACTCGTGCCCACTCTCTTGCTGCGTTAGTGCCGGGTTGCCCCGGCAAGGGGAAAAAATGCTGCTCCACAGCGTAATGAGAAAGAAACCTGACAGCTTTCTGTCTCGGCAATGCCATTATAGCATGTTTCGCAGAAGGGGGTGTAAAGAAAAACCCCCTTTTCTGCAAATTTTCTTATCATTTTGTTACGGTCAACAAAATGGTGGTGTAGAAAATTATCCCTTGTACTTCTTCGGGCGCATCCCCCAGAAAATAAACTGCTCTTTGATTACACTCTGCTCCTGCCAGCTAAAGCCTTCCTCCTGCAACCATTGTCTCATTCTGGCTTCTGCATCCTTATAGTCATATATCTGCCCATATTTCATTCGGATTCTCAAGTAATCATTCATCCCAATGCCGGCCTCTCGCAACGCTCGAATCCTGCTCTGTTCTTTTTCCTTGCTTTTATCCTGCACAAATTTTTCCATGTAGATGTATTCCTTCTCATCGTCCGAAATCTTCGCATCCTGCAAAGCAGCCTTCTTGGCCGCATTGTCCTTATAGTCCGCTGCTCGCATCAGGTAGTCCGCAACCTCGCCCATGCTGTTTGTCCAGCTAAAGTAATCCAGAATCTCCTTGTCCTTCTGATCGTCCTTCAGAATACTTCTGTAAAGGATTGCCTTCTGCTCCGCGCTCAGGGGTGCGCTGCGAATCGCTCTGCGCTTGTCTCTCCCCTTGTCCTCTCGGTTCATTTTGTTAATGCTTTCAAAGGCTGTGGTATTCTTTGCCCCTGCCTGCCGCAGCTTTTCATAGGTTTCCGTACTCTTTTCGCTCAATGTCCGGTTCTTCTCCATGTGCGCCTGTGCCTCCGGCACTGCCCATTTCCCGAAAAGTGCCGCCTGCAGCCAGTTTGTTTTCTTGTCTTGGTCAACCGCAAACTGTAGCTTTTCCCCCTTGTTCGTCTGGGTGTAGCTGCCGCCCTTTCGCATCATGTTGATGCCCTGTAAGGTTTTTCGCACCTGTCCGCCCCCGACAAAGGGATTTAAGTAAGTAGCCACAGGAATCGCCGTTTCCCTCAAAATCTCTGCTGTTGCCTTTTCCTTTCTTTCTTCTCCTGCTTCTGCATCCGCAATATGCCCGATAGAGTTAAAAGGGTGCGGCTGTGCCGATTGCAGAGGCGTTCGTCCGCCGCCGAATACTACCCCGCCGATAAAGGGAATATTTCCGCCAATTTCCTCCGCTGTACCTTCGATTACGGCAGAGGGGGCTTTTTTCTCCCTCTTTTCCGTCAGCTCTAAGCCGTTTCCGCTTATGGCATCCCCCAGAATGTCAAGCGTGTTCCGCAGAGTTTCCCCCGTTGCATCGCCGTAAGCCTCTCTTGCAATTCCAATGGGGTCTAATGCGCTTCTCCTGCCTGTCATTTTTTCATAAAGGTCATTGTAGATGTAAGCCCCTATCGCAATCCCCATGTATGCCCGAAACATCCCAACGGCATTTTTCTGTTCCTCTCTCGGAATGTCCTTGATAATGTGGGAAAGCTGATTGTTTACCTCAAGCTGAAACATTGTCAGCGGCTTGATGAATATTGCTTTTGAATGAAAAATCGTAGGCATTGCGCCCTTGCTTCTCCCTGCAAAAAGTCCTCTTGCAAATTCATCCGCAGCCTGAATAGCTGCATCCTCCGTCATGCCCTTTTTCAGATTGTCGTAATAGCGGCTGCGCCAAACTGCCTGCGTGGTGAATTTGTCCGCCGCCTCCATCCATTGCAGAGGGTTCAGATTGCCGCCCGTTTCCTGCAGCTTCTGCAGCCAGTTCTTGTAGGTGCGCTCTGTGCCGCCTCTGGTCGCAAGAAAGGCGCTCCTTCTCGTCAGCTCGTCCATGTCGCTTTTCGCCATGTTTACAAGCGATTCCTTTAGCCCCCGCAGGTTGCTGCCAATGCTCATTCGCGCCATGCTCTGTGTCGCAGGAATCAGGTTCGTCAGTGCAGAGCCGATGTTGCCGGCTACCATGTTTCCGGCAACCTTATTGCTGATGTTGTCAATCACCCTGTAATAGGAACGCCCTGTTCCGTGCTTTTCCAGTGCCCTGTCAAGGTCATGCTTTTTCCCTGCCAGCAAATTTGCGTAAAGCTCAAGGTTGTTCACATAATTCTGCATCTTGCGATTTTTGTCGCCGTCTGCGTATTTCTTTGCAATCTGGTCTTTTATTTCCTCAAGCTCTTCCTCGGTTTTCGGCTTTTTCTTCCGCAGCTCGTCAATCTGCTTTTTAATCCCATCGTCAGAAAGGTTGTATCGGAAATATTCTGCCATGCTCCGTATCCGTCCGATGTCATCCGTGTGGTAAATCACATCAGAAACCGTCTCCATGTATTGGTCAAAGGCACGCAAAGCGTCATAGTCTGTCTGTGTTCCCTTTCTTTCCAGTAGGTTGCCGCTCCATCTTTTTCTCGGTCGGAAGGTTTCCGTTCTTCCGGCAATGTCCATCGGCAGCTCCTTTGCCGCAACGTCAATCCCCATCGCCTGTGCCATCTGCAGCAGAGGATCCTTCGGGTCGTCAAAATTCATGTGTGGGAAGTAGCCGTCAATGTAGCCAATCGGGTCAAAGCCGTTGCGAATCAGCACCTCGTTAACCATCCCGTGCAGCTTCTTGTATGCTTTCTGTAAAAAAACGATCCCCTTGTCAATTCTCTCCTGCTGCTCCGGCCGCAGCTGCTCTCTGATGTTTGCAATCTCCTTCTGCAATTCAGCATAGCTTTCCGCAGGCGCACCGCTTGCCTGCGCCTGCCGCAGGGCGAATTCCTTTTCCCCTAAATATTGCACCAGTGCGCTCTCGCTGATTTTCTTCTTGTCCACCTCCGGCAGCTGAATGTCCAGATTGTTCCTCGTGTCAATCTTAAGCTTTTCCAGTGCCTGTGCAGAATCGTTAATCATCAGCACGCGCTTTCTCTCGTTTTCATGAATCGGGGTGAAAGCCCAGTCAATGATTTCTTTTGCCTTTTTCTCGTTCGGGGCAATGTCGTAAAGGTTTCGCTCCTGTGTCTCCCTGCCGTAGCCAAGCGCAATCGCCTTGTCCTTCCAGCCTTCCTCTGCGCCTTCCTTTAAGTGAATATCGCCGATAACCTCTGCCGCCTCCTTGTGCCGTTTGGCAGCAACAAATCTTTTGTGCTCAATGATTTTTTCCTCAACATCGTGCAAAGGCTTCTGAATATCGTATTGCTGCTTTACCAGTGCATATCTCGGCCCAAGGTATTTCTGTGCCTGCACCTCCGGCACATTGCCGTCCAGCATGTCTCGCAGAACGTTTTTCTCCATCTCGCTCAGATCTGCGTTTTTCTGTCTCTCCGCTGCCTTCTGCAGGCGGTATCTCTCCTTGTGCCAGCCCTGCACCTCGTCTGTTGTCACCTTGCCGTAGTCAATCTTTCCTAAAAGGTTGGAATGTACTGCGTCCGCCTTTGCGGCAACCTTTTCCCCGTAAGCCTTCTTTACGGCCATCGTGTCTGTCAGCCTGTCCAATGCGCGGTTAAAGTTTGCCTGATAATCGCTCTTTTCCAGTCCGATGTTTCCCTTGAGCTTTTCTGCAATCTTGCGAATCTGCCAGAGCTGCTCTGCCTCGTTGTCAATCCCTTCGGGGAAGTATGCGGGAAAATCTCGCCGCAGCTCGTTGTAAAAGGGCGTAATGTTGGTGTCTCTGCCAATCTTGATTTTCCCCAGCACACCCTTCATCTTGTGGTTCCATGTCGTAATGTCCGCAATGTCCGCCGCAGCGTCCACCCCAAGAAGGAGTTTCTTCTCTCTCAGCTTCTTTTTCAGTCCGTATGTCCCTGTTTTGCTTTCTCCGCTAATCCGGAATAGCTGTTCAAAAAGCTCATTTCTTGTCTTTTCGCTGATACTCCCTTCCTTTGCCTCAAGCATCACCTGCTGCAGTGCATCCGAAATCTGCTGTCTGCTGCGCTTGCCCTGCAGATTGAAAATACTGCTCACCTCGTCTGCCACATCGCGCAAAATCCCCTTCTCTGTCCGCAGCGTCTCCTGTGTTGTCAGCAGCTTGGTAAGCTCCTGCTTTCTTTCCTCAAAGGCTCTTGTTGCCTCGCGGATTGCCTTCGGGTCGCCGCCCGTTTTCTCGTCGATTTCCTTCAGCTTCGCATTTCTGTATTCTGCACTGTTCAGCTGTGCAAGCTCTGCCTCCATCTTCTGCCGCTCCGCCTTTGTCATCCTCTCCGCCAGCACGTTTCGGTTCTCCGCCATGCTCTCTGCCGCCGCCTGAATTGTCTCCTCTCTGGCAGTGTTCATCGTCTTTCCTGCCGCATCCGCTTCCTTGGCACCCTCCGCCGCCTGCAGCTTATGCCCTTTCTGAATGTTTTTCAATTCCTCCGCATTGACAATCCCCTTCCGCTGTGCTATCCTAAGCATAGGATCTGCATCAGTGTTGAACGGCTCGGGGAATTGTACCCCGGTGCTTAGGGAGCTGTTGCGGATCCTTTCTTTGTCCATAAAAAGAATATTTCCTTTCTTTTCCTGTTCTTCCATAAAAGAACGGAATCCCTTTCTCCCATACATAGAAGGAATCATATTCCCTATCTCTGTTGTACCATCTTTAGCAACCTTAATCGGAACAATAATAGGCTGATTGTATTTATCAACCATATCTGTTAATACAACAATACTGCCCTCCTGTGTGTTCGATTTTAAAATTGCCATCGGGTTTCTCATTTTTTCCGGAATCTGGCGAATCACCTCAAATCCAAGGTCATGCCCCTGCAGCTTTTTTATCTGGTTCTCACTCATGCCCGTTCCCTTTGCAAGTGCCTGTCGGTATCCTGCAGGATATGCAACCTTAGGCACAACGCTCTGGGGCATCAGCATTTCCCCTTCAATCATGCCGTATTTTTTCAGAATTTCCGGTGTTTTCCCAAGTTTAATATGCTCACTGGATAACATCTTTCCCGTCATGCTTTTTTCAATCTGCTTTGGAATCCGTTTTGTGGCAAGCCTTGGCTCAAGCACCTCTCCAACCTTCTTCGCCCCGGCTCCCAGTGCCGCAAGCCCCACGTTAAACGCCGCATCTGTTGCCTCCTGCTTGCCAACATCCTTCGCAATCTCCCTGCGGCTCTTTCCGTCTGCCATGCCGGCCGCAATCGTCATCGGCGTGTTCACCATTGTGTCCGCCGCCTGCTGTCCCAGCAGCCCTGCCGCCACTCTCGCCGCCTTAGCGTTTTTCGGGTTCAGTAGAATTTTGGCCGCCGCCTTCTGCGCAATGTCCGGTGCTGTGCTTGCCGTCATCTTTCTGCCAAGCGCGCTTGCCCCCTTGAGGGTTGCCTCCTCTGCCGCCTTGCCGATGGTCATATAGCCTGCGCCTGCCTTGGCAAATTCTCCTGTCAGCTTGCCTGCTGTTGCCATGCCCTTGTGGTTGTTCTGTGTCTGCTGAAAGAGTGCCTGTATCGCATCATTCTGTTTCGTCAGCGCATCGTTTCCGATCAGCTTTACCGCCGCGTTCTTGGTGTTGCCGCCCATGCCTTCCAGCAGTCCTGCCGTAAAGGCCGCACTTGGCAGCTTCTTCTGCAGCTCCGCCTGCTTCTGTGCCGCCCTCCGGTATGCCGCAAGGTCTGTGCTTTTGTTCTTGCGCAAATCCTGCCCGATGCTCTGCATCTCTTTTCTGATTGCCCTGCTCTTTTTGTGCTTTTCCAGCAGATTCTTCACTGCGTCTTTCGCTCCGGTGTCTCGCACCACCTCCACAGGCTGCCCCCCGGAACGCAAAGAGGCGGCGGATTTCTCCGCCTGCCCCATCTTTTTTAATTCCTTTTTCGCATCATATTTTTTCAGTTCCTCTAAGGATAACCAAGCCATTTGCCGCACCTCCGCCTGTTATTTCATCGTTTTCAGGAAAGCATTGTAGGTAGCCTCGTTGATTGTTCCGTTTTTCAGCATATTTTGAATTGCAGTGTTTACAAGCGGATTGCTCTTTGTCCCGTAGTAATTCACAAGGTTCTGCAATTTCATCAAGCCTGCTGCACTGACATCCGTTGTCCCTTTCCCTGTTCCGCTACTACTGCTACCGCCGTTTCCGCCGTTTCCGCCGCCGCTTTTTCCGCTTCCTTTTTTACTGCTTCTTGTCCCTCCGCCGCTCCCTCGTGTCACACTGCTGTTCACCTTAGCGATGTTCGCCCTCGTCAGCATCGCGTCCAGTGCAAGCTGCTCCAGCTCTGCATCCTGCATCCGCTTCAGGTATGTTGTGTCATAGCCCATTGCCGCCAGCTTCTTGTAATCGCCCATCTGCAAGGCAAGGTCAATCTGCTGCTGCCGCAGTGTGTCCGCATATTGCTTGCTTGCCAGATTCTCCTGATAGGTCTGGCTGTTCAGGCTGTCGCTGTATTCCCGCAGTCCCTGCTTGTAGTTCGCCGCCCATTGGTTCCAGCTGTTTCGGTTCGCCGCCTCGCTCTGCCATGCGTTCATCGCCTGCTGTTTTGCGTCCGCATAATAGCCGCTGATGTCGCTGTCAGCCTGTGTCCGCGCCTGCAATGCCTGCAAAGCATAGTCTCTTAATGCCTGCTGTCTTGCCTGCTCGTTGCTTGCAAGGTTGTTTTCATAGTTCGCCGCAAGCGAAAGGTTCGCGCTCTCGCTGCCGCCCCCGCTGATGCCAAGTGCCGCAAGCTGCTGGGGCAGTGCGTTTTCATTCTGCCGCTTCAAGATGTATGCCTGCCTTGCCAGCTCGTCATAATTGCTGTTTGCCTTCTCCTGCTCCGTCCGGTTCTGCGCCAGTGCGGCGGAAAGCAGTGCCTTCCTCTGCTCCGCAAGGCTCTCTGCCATCTCGTTGTAGCCGCCGAAAAGCTCGTCCTTCGTCATGCCGTTGTATTCGGGCAAAGGCTCTCTCTCTCCGAAAAGATTGTCATAATTGGTATAGATTTTGTTGGTATATCCCTTGTTCGTCCCGTTCGCGTTCATCCAATTCAGCTTGTTCTGCCGCTCCTTCTCCAGCTGCACCATTTCCTGCGTGCTGCTTGCGTTCTTTATCGCCGCCGCATAGTCCTTGTTCGGGTCGAAGTAGCCGAATTGCCCGTAAACGGATTTTGCCGCCGCGTCCGTTCCTGTGCCGTAGCCTGCCGCTGTCAGCAGTGTGCCGCTTGCCGCCGTGCCGCTGTCTCCGCCGCCGGATGCTGTTTTCAGAGCCACTCCGTTCGGCGCAGTGTAAAGCCCGATGCCGTTGTTCCCCTCCGTAATGCCGCCGCCGTATTTTGCCAGCAGCTCCGCATTGGAAAGGTTTACATCATTCGGGTCGGAAAGGCGGAAGGCGAAGGTGTTGTTTTCCTTTCCTGCCAGTCTTTCGTTCACTCTCTGCATCTCCTTTGCTACCCGTGCATCGTGTCCGGCAATGTTCCCCCCGGTGTATCGGTTCACAAAATTGCCGTCCTTGTCATAGGTTGTCGTTGTCACCGTCCCCCGGTTGTATTGGTCTACGATTTTGTTCCCAAGCTCGTCTCCGCGCACCACCAGATCGCGCACCCAGCCGATGTCGTTCTCGCCTAAGCCGTAGCCGTTGCTGTTCGCTAAGGGATAATATCTGTAGTTGTCCCTCAGCTTCTCCGCCGCCCTGTGTGCCGCTGTCATGCCGCCCTGGTCGCCTGCCGCCTTTGCCTCGTTGTATTTCTGCTGATAGCTTTTTAAAAGCGTCTGGTCGGGAAGGCTCATGCTCCCGTCCCCGTTGTAGGTTCCCTCGCCGCTCTCCGCCTTCTGGTGGGCGTATTGTCTCGTGATGTAAGCCTGCAAAGCCGCCTTCTGCGCCGCGTCTGTCGTCCCGAAGGAGGTCGGCGCGGTCGGGTTTTCCGCCTCTGCCGCAGTCGCTGTCTGGGTCTGCGTGGTCGCTGTCGGCTGTATTGCCGCCTTGTTCGTGTTGTTCAGTGCCGCGTCCGTGCTGCGGTATTGCCCCTGCGGTGCGCTTGCCTGCGGCATCCCGCCGTAAATGTCGTTTGTGTAGCCCTTCGTGTTCGTTCCGCTCGCGTTCATCCAGTTCAGCTTGTTCTGTCGCTCCGCAATCAGCTTCGCCTGCTTCACGGGGTCTTTCTCGTTCCGGATGGCTGCCGCGTAGTCCAGATTTTTGTCAAAATAGCCGCCGCTGCCAGTTCCCTTTCCGCCTCCGCCGGAGGAAGAGTTTCCCTTTCCGGAAGAGCTGTAAGAGCCGCCGTAAATGCTGTTGGTGTAGCCCTTTTTGTTCGTCCCTGCGGCGTTCATGGCATCAATCTTGTTCTGTCTCTCTGCCTTTAGCTGCTCCTTCTTTGCAGGGTTTTTTTCCGACTTGATGGCTGCCGCGTAGTCCTTTTTCGGGTTATAATAGCCTGCCAAGATCTCACCTCCTTATTTTTTTGCAAGAAAAAAGCGACTTTGCAGATCCGCATCGTCGCTTTTCCTTATGCTTGTAACAGTTCAACCGCTGTTATTTATGTCAGTTTTCCTCGCTTCGCTTCGGAAACCGCTATATTTCGCCGTCCATTCCTCGCCTCACCCAACCTGTCGGTCAGACGTTCGCTCGTCATAACCGGACGGCTCAACCGCTACTTGAGAATTATAATCTTCCTTCTCTCTCCGTCCCAGAGCACCGCATGCCCCATCGTCTGTGCAATGAAGCGTAGGGGCACCAGCGTCCGCCCCGTTCTCTCGTCAAGGATGGGTGCCTGCTCCATCAGCCGCTTGCCGCCGTCCACCAGTGCCGTCTGGTTGCCGATGGAAAGCTCAATGTCGTGCGCCCTGCTGCGGATGATAATGCGGCGGCTCTTTGCCAGCCATTCCACCCTGCATCCAAGGCTCTCGCCCACAAAGCGCAGTGGCACAAGCGTGCGCCCTGTTTTCTCGTCCACAATGGGCGGCTGGTCAAGGATAATCTCCTTCCCGTCGTCAAATGCCTTGTCCTTCCCGATGAAAAGCTCCACCGCCGTCCCCTGCAGGTTCTCCCTTGCAAGGTCAATCGCGGTGTACATGTCCATCACAAACCCCATCCCAAAGTCCTTCGTCCGGTAGGTGATGTATTCGTAGGGAATCCAGAAAAAGCCCTTGTCGCCCCAGTCCTCGCCCCAGCTGTTCTGGCATTCCAGAAAGCCCTTGTAGTGTCTGCCGTGAATCGTCCGCTCCTTCGTGTCATCGTAGCCGATAATCAGCACCGCATGTCCGCCGATCAGAAATGTCCCTAAGGGAAGTCCAATACATCCCTCTGTGGGCGAATAGATTTCCTCCGAACAGGTCATCCCTAAAAGCACGGGATTCTGATTGGCGAGAGAGAGCTTCACTTCCTCCAGTGTGTCCACCCTCGCGTAGTTTCTGCAATAAAAACGACCAATGCGCTTTGCCTCCTCATCCGTCACCGCCAAGGGGGGAAAGTGCAGCTTGCCTGTTTTCTTGAAGCTCTCCTGGTCGTAGCTTGTGAAGGGGTAAAATACCTCGTCAAAAACCCCATCATTGCATAATGCCTTGCAAACGTCCAAAAGCGTGCTGCCCTCTGTGTATGCAATGCCGTCCCTCGCCTTCACCGCTCTGGCAAGCCCCAGAGGGGAAAAGTTGTATCTCCGCTCGCCCCAGTCCAGTGTCTCCTGCAAATTTTTCAGCGCAGTCCCGGCAAAGCTGTGGCAAAAGCCGCTCTTGCCCTGTCTGCGAATCGGGCCGCAGCTCTGCCGCAGGCTCACCCTCTCCGGCAGTTCTCCCCCCGCGCATACGATTTTGCCGTAGTGCCAGTCCCTTTCGTCTCTGGGGCTTTTCAGTAATGTTAATGCTTCTTTCATCTTCTTCCCTCCCTTGCTTTAAAAAGCCTGTCCGTCAGTGCCATTGTCCGTAGCATGTCCTCGGAAAGGTGCATCTGGTTCGGATCTGCAAAGCATCCCCTTGCAACCATCTCCTGCACCAGCTCCTTCGCCCATGTCGGCACCTCCGCAAGCGTTTCGTAACGCTTTTCCATCTCTGTCTCCCTCTTTTCCTTCCAATCTGCCGCCACCTCAAAATGGGAACGGTCGGGCGTGTCCCATCTGCCGCCCCAGGTAATCCCCAGTTTTTCCGCAATCCTTCCGCATCTGTCGAAAAATGCTGCGTCGGCGTATTCCTGCCCTTTTCTGTTCTTGCATACGTCCCACGCCAGCCGTCCGGTGTGGCGGCTCTTTCTCGTCCATGTGATAATCGCGCCGGCTCTCGTCCTGCCCTGTGCGTAAAGGTAGTCCTGCCGCTCCTGTGTGCGGTAGGTCTCCGTGATCAAAACGGGCAGTCCCTCCTTTTCGCATTCTGCGAGAAATGCCCTGCACGCCGCCTGCGCCGCAGGCAAAAGCGCGCCGATGTCTCTGCATGCCTTCGTCTCATTTGCCATCGTCCTCGCCCCCGATGCTTGCCGCAGCGTCAATCCGCTCAGATGCAATCTTGAGTCCCTTAATCAGCATAGGCGGCACGTTTACGCCCATTTCCACCATGTTCTCCAAAATGCTCCTGATTTCGTTTACCAGATAGTTCGCCAGCACAAACCACCCGATAAATTGCATGAAGCCAAGCCCCACGCCGATGGTCTCACCCATCTGCGCAAAGGAATAGCCGATGTAAAAGGCGATTGCGATCACCACCCAGTACCAGACCTTCTTCATCGCGCCAATTGCGCCTACCTTGCTGCAGCTTTCCCCCTTCATGCGGCTTTTTGCCCAGCCTGTCAGCCAGTCGATGAGGTTGAACGCCAGAAAGCCGGCAAAGAGAAACCAGTATTTCCCCAATGCCGCCGCCATCGCCGCCAAAAGCGCGCCGCCAATCATGTTTACCTTGCAAAATGCACCTGTCATGCGCCTGTCTCCTTTCATCCCATCATGCCGATCAGCTCTTGATACTGCTCCTCTGTAATGCGGTTCGCCATCAGGAATACATCCAGCTTGTTTAGCATGTCCTCCTTGTTGTAAGCCCCTCTTTCAATCAGCTTTTTCAGTCTTGCGTATGTCATAATGCAATCTCTCCTTTCAAATCTCTAATTCCTTCATGCAGACCAGATAGTCCACATTGATTGCTGTCTCCAAAATCGCCTGCTCCTGCTCCGTCAGCATCTCCTGCGCCGCCTGTGTCTCTCCGCCCGGCTTCGGGTATTTCGTCCGCCCCTTTTCCTCGCCTGCCGCATTCAAAAATGTTTCCACGATGAAAACTGCGCCGTTCTCCGTCAGCTCCTCTGTCCTTTTTCTCAGCATCCCTTGCCCTCCTTTTAGTCCTCGTCCAGCAGATACCCTACGCCGCAGTTGAAAGTGGCGTAGGTGTTGCTGTTTTTCTCAAATGTGTTGGAAACCCGAATCTCCACCGATTCCTTGAAGGGGATGTATGCCGCAATCGGGAAATAGCAGTATAGCTTATTATAATTGTCGGTCTGTCGCGCAAGGTATTCCGCCTCAGAGCAGGAAAATACATTTATGTCCTTATCAATTCCCAAGCCTGCAATTCTGGTAGGCAAATAGCCATAATTCCCAAGCCCGACAAAGCTCTCCGGCGGTGCCATCTGCAAATACATATTCGCACTGCCTCCGTAATAGTTTTCCTTAATATTCGCCTGCAGCTTCCCATCGATGTAAAGCTGTATCTTCATCTGTGTGCCGCTCTGCGAAGGCAGGTTCGTGAAAACTTCGGAAACCTCCGCCCAAAGCAGCTTTCCCTTGCCATGCATGCTGAAAATCTCCTTGTCCGCATAGCTGTCCAGCTCCGGCTGCTTCACGCTGCCCGAAAGCGTTTTCACAACCTGCACCGCCCCCGTGGCGTTGCTTTCCTGCAATTCCTTCAAAAATCCTTTCATGCTCCTTCACCCCCTTATTTCGCCGTAAATTTCTGCACTGCCAGATAACCATCGCCATTTTCGGTAAATGTGGACGGTGCCATCGTGATTGCGTTCACATTCGTGCTTGTTACGCTGCCCGGCTTTGCTGTGCCTGTCTTCTTCTGTGCAATCACTGTCCCGTTGTATGTCACACTCACGCTATCGCTGCTTGAGCCGTAATAGCCGCACGCACACGCCAGAAAGGCATTGGGTGCTGCGGAAGTGGTTGCCCAGCTGTTCGCATTCTCAACACTATCCTGTGAGCCAAGCTGTGCTGCGCCAAAAAGTGCGGTTGCGTTCGTCAGTGTGCTGTAAATGCGTTTTACCAGCGTATCCGAAGCATTCACCGCCTTCAGGAATTGCAGCATATTTGCAGTTTTCTTGTATGCCTGTGCAATCGCCTTCAGCGCAACGCCGGAGGCAGCAACGGCGGTCATGGCTGTGCTGCTCGCAGCAACGGCGGTCATGGCTGTCGAATCTGCCGCCATTCCGGCGCAGCCGGAATAGCGTGCAGATTCGAGGTTCGCAAAGCCAACCACCAGCTTGGCAATCGCCATATCGTTCTCCTTGATTTTTGCATCGTAGTAGGGCGAAGCCGAAATCGCATTTCTTGCCACAGCGCTTGCAGCGACTGCGTTCATAGCGGTGCTGCTCGCAGCGACTGCGTTCATAGCGGTGCTGCTCGCAGCGACTGCGTTCATAGCGGTCGCATCTGCGGCTACTCCTGCCATGCCGGAGTAGCCTGCAGATGCGAGGTTCGCAAAGCTAACCACCAGCTTCGCAATCGCCATGTCGTTCTCCTTGATGTAGCTGTTGTAGTAGGGTGAAGCCTGCACTGCGCCCCTCGCAATTTTGTTTCCGCTGATGGCATCCATCGCCGTGGCGCTGTTTGCAATCCTCTGCATTGCCGTCTGGCTTCTGCTGATTGCCTGCATGGCTGTTTCGCTGTTTGTGATGGCGTGCATCAAAAGCGCATTGCCTGCCACCGCCGCCATGGCTGTGCCGTTTCCTGCCACTGCCGCCATGGTCGCAAGCCCCTCCAGCACCGCCGCATCCATCCCGTAAACCGTCAGCATCCATTTCCCTGTATGCTCCGCGGAAAATGTTGTCAGCATTTCCTCTAATGCCTCTGCATGCATGTCCCTGTCATTCGCCGCCGCACGGCTCATGCAGAGCCTCTTCCAAATCTCCTTGTCCTGAAAGGTGTA
>ENA-ORUF01002942-ORUF01002942.1-human-gut-metagenome-genome-assembly--contig:-NODE-2942-length-13439-cov-17.375598_pt1 | contig 13439 bp, 10 predicted proteins | sample MGYA00242077_ERZ509203 | MGnify/ENA primary metagenome ERZ509203 (study PRJEB26280, sample SAMEA2338834) | human gut metagenome | biome: human gut; feature: human-associated habitat; material: faeces...
CTCTTTTGTAAACCCCTTTTTGACAATTTTTTTATCTTTTTTACATTATCGGCAATTTCTACATTTTAAACCCACTTGTTGTTTATTTTATCCCAAAATTCACTATATACACCCTTTTTTAAAAATATACTTTATTCGACAGATTTTCAAAACAATTTTCTTGACAAAGAATGGGTATATATATATAATAGTATTAACAAATGAATCCCCTTAAAAACATTGACGGGAACAAGATGCAAATGAACCGGCAAAGAGAGCTGACGGTTGGTGTGAGTCAGCATGGAACATTGTATGGATAGCTCATCCCCGAGTTTTTCGTGTGAAGTGTATATACTATATATATGTAATGCGAAACGCAAGACTGCGTTATCGGTCGGGACTTTGTCAGAAGTCTTTAAGGAGAACACAGTGATGTGTTCTTGAATACGGGTGGTACCACGGATTTTATTCGTCCCTTTGTTTAGGGGGGCGATTTTTTTGTGCTATTTAACAGGAGGTTATTATATGAAACCATCATTTGAAAAGTACATTCCCTTTAAGCAGATTAATCTGCCGGACAGACAGTGGCCAAACAATACTATAACAAAAGCACCGATCTGGTGCAGTGTTGACCTTCGTGACGGTAATCAGGCGCTTGTCGATCCTATGAACCTTGAAGAAAAGCTCGAATTTTTCCACGCACTTTGCGATATGGGCTTTAAGGAAATCGAAATCGGTTTTCCGAGTGCGTCAGAAACAGAATATGAAATCTGCCGTGAGCTTATCGAAAACAACCACATTCCCGATGATGTAACAATTCAGGTTCTTGTTCAGGCAAGAGAGCATCTTATCAGAAAAACTTTTGAGGCTGTTAAGGGTGCTAAGAATGTTATTGTTCATTTCTATAACTCAACTTCAACTCTCCAAAGAAAAGTTGTTTTCAAAACAGATATGGACGGTGTAATCAAAATTGCCGTTGACGGTGCAAAACTTATTAAACAGCTTACGGATGAATATGACGGAGATACAAACTTCAGATTTGAATATTCTCCCGAAAGCTTCAGCGGTACTGAGCCTGAAAACGCTGTTGAAATCTGCGACAGGGTTATCGAGGCACTCGGTTCGACTGCCGAAAACAAGTTGATTGTCAATCTTCCGAATACTGTTGAGATGTGTACACCGAACACATATGCAGATCAGATTGAATACTTTGCAAGAAATCTTAAACATCGTGACGCCGCTATCATCAGTATTCACCCACACAATGACCGTGGATGCGGTGTTGCCGCAGGCGAACTTGCATTGCTTGCAGGCGCTGAAAGAGTTGAGGGTACACTCTTCGGCAACGGTGAGCGTACAGGTAATATGGATATCGTTACAATGGGACTTAATATGTTCACACAGGGCGTTGATCCTAAGCTTGACTTTTCAAATCTTCCAAAGCTCCGTGAAATCTACGAGCGTTGCACAAATATGAAGATTGATCCTCGTCAACCATATATCGGCGAGCTTGTATTTACTGCATTCTCGGGCTCACATCAGGACGCTATCAACAAGGGTATGAAATATATGAAAGAAAGCGGAACTGATTACTGGGAAATTCCGTATCTTCCGATTGACCCTGCCGATGTCGGCAGAGAGTATGAGCCGATTATCAGAATCAACTCACAGTCCGGTAAGGGCGGTGCGGCTTTTGTTATGAACAATAACTTCGGTTATGACCTTCCGAAGAGAATGCATCCCGAATTTTCAAAACTTGTTCAGGCAAAATGCGAGGAGCTTGGCAGAGAGCTTATTCCGAAAGAGTTGTTTGAGGTGTTCGAGAAGAATTATCTTGAGCATAAGCAGAAATATGTTCTCTCAAGCAGAAAGATTTACGAAGAGAGCGAAAACGGCAATGATTATGTTCACTTCAAGGGCAAGATGAAGATTAACGGCAACGAAGAGGTTTCTCTCAGCGGTGTCGGCAACGGTCCTATTGACGCATTCTTCAATGCAATCAAAAAGGTCGGTCTTGACAAGTACGAGTTCATCTCATACAGTCAGCACGCAATTTCTCAGGGTTCCGACTCGAAGGCTGTTTCATATATCGAACTCAAAAAGCCTGACGGAAAGAATATCTTCGGCATCGGCATTGACTCAAATGTCAATGTTGCATCGGTACTCGGTGTTCTCAACGCAATCAACAGAGCCGAGGCTTAATCAATTTAACAATTCAATTTTCAGGGCTGTGCGAATGTGCAGTCCTGTTTTTTATGAAACAAGATGTTAATAATTGACTTTTGAAACGCAGACATATATAATGTAAACATATAATCGCAAATAGAAATTGTAGGGGTTAAAATGAAAAAGAAAGTAATTATAATTATTGCAGTGGTTTGTGTAGCGATTATTGCCGTTGTCGGTACAATCTTCGGCGTAAATGCTTACAACAATTACACCATACAGCAACAGACAGAACAGCAAGTCAAAAGTATTGACGATACATACTCAAAATTTACAAAGGAAACCGATAGAGCCAAAAAGTTAGTTATATTATCCGATTTCATTAAGAACAAGCCATCAACAAGTGATGAAATCAAGGTTGAAGTGTTAAACTCTGTTGAGCCAAAGTACAATGAAACACTTGCAAAAATGCAAAAGTTTTTCACAGATGATTATGATAAGACAATAAAAGATAACACTATTGACAGCAAAACTCTTGAAAAAACTAACAATAAAAAGATGTTGCAGTCTTGTATTGATAATCTTGAGGCTTTAAAGAAAACAATTGATTCCGAAAAAAGCAATGTATTCTATAAAAAGGATATTGGCAACTACGATAAAAAGCCTGACGAATTGATTAGTTCGTATAATGACAGAATAACTGCTATTGAAAAAGCCGAAGCTGAAGCAAAGGCTAAAAAAGAAGCCGAGGCAAAAAAGAAAGCCGAAGAAAAAGCTAAACAGGAAAAGAAGAAGCAAACCGAGAGCAGTAACACAAACAACACCGATAACTCCTACAGTGATAATACAAACAGTTACAGCGACAGCGGAAACAATAATTACAGTTCTAACGATGGTAATTACAGCAACGGAAATAATTACAACTATGATTCAGGCAATTCATCATCAGACTCTAGCTCACCTAACGGAAATTGGACTACTAAACATGAAAATGAAAACGGATCTACTTATTTTGATGATGAAGGCAACGCTTGGGATGATGAAGGACACACTTGGAACTACAAAGATTTATGGTAAAGCATTATTTAACACTTAAATAATTACTCTTATTTCTTATACAACCTATTTATCGGTCGGATAATTTTTTAAAATTGTCCGACCGATTTTTTGCGTAAAGGCGGATGCAATTTTTTGTTTAATGTAAAAATCAAATACCGCTTTCAGAAAAATGTTACAAATCGCCTTTAAAAATCAAGAATTTCGTTACAAATGATTGAATATTTTCAAGAATAATGTTACACCGCCTTTATTTGACCTTAAATTGTCCATAATAAGCCTGTGGGCGAAAAATAGGGGCATACAGCTAACACATAGCTATATGCCCTGAAAATCGGTTTTAAAGCTTATTTCATGCTGTTTTCGTAAGACTCAATCATCTTTTTAACCATCTGACCGCCTACAGAACCTGCTTCTCTTGCAGAAATGTCGCCGTTATATCCCTGTTTGAGGTTTACGCCTACTTCGTTGGCACATTCCATCTTAAAGCGTTCCATGGCTTCCTTTGCCTGAGGTACATTAATCTGATTGTTATTGCTTGACATAATTTGTTTTCTCCTTTTCAAAACTTTTAAATCTCGTTAAATTTATTAATAAAGCGGCGTTTCGGCATCCCGTTTTCATCGCCGCAATAGTATTGTTTGCGGTGAAATTCGTTTTATTATTTGTAATTTTTTCAAGTTTTGAAGTTCACAAAAAACATCATACAAAGCAAAAAGCAGCTATGCCAAACGACATAACTGCTTTTTATATTGTGTATGAAAGGGTTAGGGAAATAAGCCTTTCGTCTTGCTGTTAAAATATATTGAGTTACTTCTTCTCGATTGAATCGGTCTTGTAGATGAAGTCAACCTTACCGTCCATATCATCGGAAATACCGCTGTAGTTGTTGTACTTCTTTGATGCTTTCTGAACAGCCTTGAAACGGTCGATGATATCCTTGACATCACCGTTTGCGGCATCAACAATGCTGTCAATGCCCTCCTCTTTGAACTTCTTCATACCCTTGGACAATGTCATTGCACCGTCATTGAGCTGTTTAACGCCGTCAACAAGTGCTGCACTGCCGTCCTTGAGAGTACCAACGCCCTCGAAGAGGCTCTTTGTACCGTCCGAAAGTGAGCTTGTGCCGTTTTTGAGAGTCTTTACACCGCTTTTAAGGCTTGATGTACCGTCCTTGAGAGTTGAAGTACCGCTCTTGAGTTCGCTTGTACCGCTCTTAAGACTTGAAGAACCGTTCTTGAGCTGACCGGCACCGCTTACAAGTGAACCTGTGCCGTCCTTGAGTGTATATGTGCCGGCGAGAATCTGCTGAGCGCCCTCGTTAGCCTGATCAACACCCGCTGTGTATGAAAGCACACCCTGATAGAATGTGTTGTAGCTGTCAAGCTGAGTTTTGAGAGCCTGAAGTGACTTTCTGCCTGCCTGAGCTTTTGCAACACCTGCCTGAATCTGACTCTGAACCTCTTCGCTGTTCATATTTGTTTCGATAAGGCTCTGAATCTGTGCCTCTGTATTGCTGTCAATTGCAGTCTGAACCGCAGACGAACTCATCTGTGTAGAAACTGCAGTAGAAACCTGAGCCTGAACTTCCTCGCTGACCTGACCTGCGGCAACAGCGGCATCATACTGATCTGCCGTCATACCAAGACCTGCGGCTGCGAGAACCTGTTCCGTAACAGACTTTCTTACCGTTGCCTCAACGGCAGTTCTGATAACATCCTTCTGGCTGTTTACAGTTGCCGTTACTGTTTCGAGTGCTGTATTGTAAGCGAGCTTCTGAGCATTTTCATCGCTGAGTGATGAAATAAGTCCTTCAAGAACGCTGTCATAGTTTTTAATTGTAAGCTTGTCGGCTGTAAGACCTGCGGCGGCAATCTGAGTGTCGGCAGTTGAAAGAAGTGTGTTAAACACCTGTTCTGCATCGCCGTTTAGAGTTGCGCTGTTGGATGAAAGCTTGCCGAGACCGCCCGCAAGTGTTGCAACATAACTGCTGAGACTTGCCGCACCGTTGTCAACCTGTGACGCACCGCCTGCAAGTGTTGCAAGACCGCTGTCAAGCTGTGATGCACCGCTGTCAAGCTGTGACGCACCGTTTTTGAGCTTTGACGCACCGTCATCAAGCGTCTTTGCACCGCTTGAAAGACCGTCTGCACCGCTGTCAAGTTTTTTTGCACCGCTGTTTACCTGTTCTGCACCGTCATAAAGCTTGTCGATACCTTCAATGAGTGTGCCTGACTTGTCAAGAAGTGTGCCGATACCGTCATAAAGCTGTGAAGAACCGTCAACAAGCTGTTCTGCGGCGTCTTCGAGTTCATCAAGAGAATCCTTAAGCTCGTCAACCTTATCGTCAACCTTTGAAAAATCAACATCGTTGAAAATATCGTTCATTGCAACTGTCATTGTTGTTGAAAGCTCAAAATCGGTTGTGTCTGCTGTGATTTCAACATAATCAGGGATTTCCATTTCATCCTTGTTAATATCAAGGCTGTCCTGCATACCCGGAAGAGCAAAACCGGCAACGATTGTTCTTGTACCGTCATTGATAGCCTTGCCGTTTGAAACCTCAACATTTTTGAATTTGTCATCGTCAAGAATCATACCCGAAAGCATAAGGAACGGAACATTAACTTCTTTTGTCTTGCCGTTAATCTTAACCTTTTCCTTCTGTGTGTTTTCATAGTCAATGCGGATTGTAACCTTACCGCTCTTGCCTGCAATTTCATCTGCAGAAACAGTTTTGCCGTTGAGCTTGTAGCTTAATTTGAGCTTTACGGGAAGTTCGGTTGTGCCTGTTCCCTGATAGTAGATATCATCGCCATTTGCAGCCCACTCATAAGCGTTGTCTTCGTTTACCGTGTATGTTTCGTCACCCTTAACATTTTTAACACCCTTGAGGTTTGAAACATCCTTTACCTTGCCTTTTGTATCTACACCCTTGAGCCAGTCGCTTACAATGATTTTCTTAGCCGCACCGCTTGCGTCGGCAATAACATAAACGGTTTCATTTTTGCTGAGCTTTTTGAGAGCCTCTTTAGTTGTGCTTGCCTTCTTAACAGCCTCAACCGTACTTTCTGTCTGAACACCGAGAGCCTGTGCAGTATTGTCTGCACCGGCGGAATAAGCGGCAACGCCTACTCCGCTGCAGAGAATCGTGAGTGCAAGCGCGCCTGAAATAGCACCCTTGATATAGTTTTTGCTTAAAAATTTATGATTATTATTTTTGTTATTCTTTTTCATTATACAGCAGCCTCCGAAATTGATGTTTTTTTCGGCTTAAAACCGAGAGTTGTCTTTGCAATTACCTTGTCGAACAGCATAAACATTGCCGGCAAAATAAGCGTTACGCAGAACATACTGATGACAGCGCCTCTTGCAAGGAGCTTACAGATTGATGAAATAAGGTCAACATCCGAGTAGAATGCAACGCCGATTGTAGCGGCAAAGAGTCCCATTGCACTAACGATAATTGACGGAATTGAAGTTTCAAGAGCCGTAATAACCGAGGTGCGTTTATCGTTTCCGAGATACCTTTCCTTCTTATATCGTGTCGTCATCAAAATTGCGTAGTCAACCGTTGCGCCAAGCTGAATTGTACTTATACAGATAGGTGTGATGAACGGGAGCGACTCGCCCATAAGATGCGGAATACCGAGGTTGATAAAGATAGCAAGCTCAATAACCGCAACAAGAATAATCGGAAGTGTGATACTCTTTTCAACAATCGCAATGATAATAAAGATTGCAACAATAGAAATTGCATTTACAACCTGAAAGTCAACTGTCGTTATGTTTACAAGGTCGTTTGTACAAGCGGCTTCACCGATGAGAAGTCCGTTTTTATCATACTTTGTAATGATTTTGTTCAACTCGTCAATCTGCTTTGCCATAGGATCTGTGGCTGTTTTGTACTCAGAGTTGATAAGCATAAGCTCCCATTTATCATTTTTGAGAACGCTTGTGATTGAATCAGGAAGAACTTCTTCCGGAACAAGCGAACCTACAACGCTTTCAAGACCGAGAACATATTTTACGCCGTCAACCTTTTCAAGCTCGTTTGTCATATTTCTTGCGTCCTTTGCAGAAAGCGAAGAATCAACAAGAACCATATGTGTTGTACCGACACCGAATTCATCTTTAAGCTTTGTGTTGGCAATTACATTTGCCATATCCTCGGGAAGACTTTCCGACAAATCGTAGTAAATCTCATTGTTTGTCTGGCTGTATGCCGAATAGAACGGATAAATAAGAGCCGCAAACATCACGAGAAATACGGGGAAAATTTTAACAAGTCCTGTTGCAAGCTTCTTTGTTGACGGAATAAGCGACTTATGCATTGTCTTTTCAAGAGGCTTGTCAAGAACAAGAATGAGTGACGGAAGAACCGTTACACAAGAGATAACACCGAGGATAACACCCTTTGCCATTACAATACCGAGGTCAAGACCGAGTGTGAATGTCATAAAGCAAAGTGCGATAAAGCCTGCAACCGTTGTGATTGAACTTCCGATTACGGAACGGACAGTTTCGTGAATTGCAACAGCCATTGCCTGCTTGTGGTTTTCACAAATGCCCTTTTGTTCTTCATAACTGTGCCACAGGAAGATTGAGTAGTCCATTGTTACCGCAAGCTGAAGAACTGCCGCCAACGCTTTGGTAATGAATGAAACCTCACCCATAAAGTAGTTACTGCCCATATTTACGAGGATAGCAACCGCTATACTTGCAAGGAACACAAACGGGATAATCCAGTTATCCATAAAGATCATCATTGCAATTACCGCAAGGACAACAGCGATTGCAACATAAGTCATTTCCTGTTCCTCAAACATATCCTTCATATCCGTAATCATTGCCGACATACCCGAAACAAAGCATTGTTTACCAGCAACCGAACGGATTTCTTCGATGGCGTTCATTGTTTCATCAGCTGATGTTGAGGTGTCGAAGAACACCGCCATCATTGTTGCATTTCCCGAATTGAACGCATCATAAATTTTGTCGGGCAACATTTCCTTTGGAATTGAGATGTCGGCAAAATCGTCATACCAAAGAACCGTATCAACATGGTCGATTTCTTTGATTTTTTCCTCTGTTGCCGCAACATCCTTATCATCCATATTCTCAAAGATGAGGAATGAAAAAGCACCCTTTCCAAAGTCATCAAGCAGATAATCCTGACCCTTGATTGTGTCGAGGTTATCGGGAAGATAACTAAGAATGTCGTAATTAACCCTTGTAAATGCCATTCCCAAGGCTGACGGAATCATCAGCGCAACGGCAAGTATAAGGATTACGAAACGGCTTTTAACAACCGCTTTCCCTAACTTCATATTTCATACTCCTTCATATATGATTTGCAGACTGCACTCTGCATTCAAAGGAACGATCCGAGAGGTGAACCGTATTTCCTTTGTCCGTAATATATTCTATTACGACTTTGTTAAAATTTAAACAGACACAAAAAATGCCGTGTCAGGAATTTAGACACGGCAATAAATTTGTACGGAAATCAGACATTTTGTTAAATTCGTCTGCATTTCAGACACGCAAGCAAGCGCAAATATTCAGTTTTAACTAATAAAACAGCAATCAGGCATTGATTTTGGCACATCTGTCCAATGCAGACTCCATTGAACCCTCAAACAGCTCACAAATGCGTTTCATCTTAATTCTGAGGTCATATTTCATACCTCCGCCGAGCCAGTCGATAATAAAACCGACAAGCTGACACTTGTAGTACATAATCATTGCGTCAAGGTCTTCTTCGGCAATATTTTTTGTAATTTCAAGCTTGTCAAAATAGCTTTTTATAGCGTGAGTACAAATCCTGTTGAGATACACATCAAATGTAGTTCTGTTCGCAGAATTGTAAATGTGCTGAATCACCGACTTGTTAGAAAAAGCATAGTCAATTACAGAAATCAGACTTTCATAAACAGAAGTATTGTTGTCGGTTTCGGTCGCAACAAATCTGTCAGCCTCTTCAACGAGAATTTCCTCAAGAAGCGACGGAATGTCGTCAAAATGGTAGTAGAAAGAATTACGGTTAATTCCGCATTCTTCAACAATTTCCTTGACTGTAATTTTATTCAACGGCTTTTTATTCAAGAGCGAAATAAACGTCGCCTTGATAGCCGCCTTGGTAAATGTCGGCATAGTGTCCCCCCTGAAAATTGCAAAACATCCGTGTGCAGACGGATGTTTCCGTTCCGAATTTTTTCATACACAATATATGCAGCCGATTGCTACACTAATCAAGGTAAATTGTATCACAATTATTCAAAAATAGCAATAACAAGCATATTAACAAAATCAGGGGTTTGTTTTGTATTTCCTATGTAAAAAGCCCCGAAATTGATGTTCCCCCCAAAAAAAGTCAGACCAAAAATCTAATGATTTTTGAGGTTGGTTCAAAATCGTGGCTTTATATTTATAAAATTATAAATTCAATATCTTTCGGGAAATCATTTTGCACACTGCAAAGGCTGATTTCGTAGTCCGAAAATTTATATTGTTTCATATAATATTCGGTTTGATTTTCAGAGAATTTTCCGTTGCTGACATCAACACTTTTTGCGCCACGGTGAAATCCGTCACCCATACATTTTAGGAGTGCCTCTTTTTTAGTCCACAATTCAAAAAATGTGCCGAGCCTGTCAAAAGCGTTGCCGAGCAATTTCATCTCGTTGTCGCAGAAAACAATTTTTCCGAGCCTTATGCCATTGAGAAATCGAATTTCTTCAATATCACAGCCGACTTCGGACCCCGACAACGCAAAAAGCACATAGCTTCCGCTGTGCGAAATATTGAAACAAAGCCCGTTGTCACATTCGGGCTTGCCGAATTCATTCACGGTGATTTTTGCACCGCCAAGAAATTTGTTCATAAACAAGCCGCCTGCAATGCAACGCAGTTTATCGTCAGCTCTGCGGCATCTTTGAACACGCTCCGCTCTTTCGGGAGAAAGCTCACCGACTCTGTCAAAAGAAATTTTGCGGATATCGGTTATAAAAAGCCGTGTTTTCATATCAATAGCCACGAAGTGCGTCAAGCGAATCATCGGACATAATCCAATCGTTCACATCAATTTCAGTAAATTCGGTTTTGTTGTTTCTGACAATAACCTTGTCAATACCTGCGTTGATAACCATACGCTTGCACATTGCACACGAAGATGTGTTCTGAACATACTCGCCGTTTGACATCTCCTTGCCGACAAGATAAAGCGTTGCGCCAATCATCTGTTCTCTTGATGCATGAATAATAGCGTTCGCCTCGGCGTGAACGCTTCTGCAAAGTTCGTAACGCTCGCCACGGGGAATATTGCGTTCCTGACGGATACAAAATCCCAAATCACAGCAATTTTTTCTGCCTCTCGGAGCGCCTGTATAGCCTGTTGAAACAATCTGGTCGTTGTTCACGATAATCGCACCAAAATTTCTGCGCAGGCAAGTTCCCCTTTCAAGCACAGTTTCGGCAATGTCAAGATAATAATTAATTTTGTCAATTCTGTCCATATAAAAACACCGTCCGTTATCATAATTTCAAATTCGGTCAAGTATATTTTAGAGTAGTCGAAAGCAGTATCAGCCTTTGAGCTTTTCAACACAATCTCTGCATACATATTTTCCGCCGAATGCAATCAGATTATCAAGAGTATTGCAAAAAACGCACTTGCTCTCTGCCTTTTTAATCGTAACGCACTCATCGTCAGCCTCAATGTGAAGAATGTCACCCGGCTTAATGTTGAGGTGGTTGCGGATATCCTTTGATATTACAATTCTGCCTGCTTTATCAATTTCCCTAAAGTTTGTATAAATCATTTTAATTCACCATAATCCCTATTTTTTAATTCACCATAATCCCTATTTTTACCTATACTACCATTTTTCGGGATTTTTGTCAACGATTTTATTAAATAATTTGATTACAAAAATGACAATATTGTACATTTTGTCGTTAATTGCAGCAAAAGGAGTAAAAATGCTGAATTATATCTGGAGCGGACTCATTGCCGTGAGCGTATTGTGTGCGTTGTTTATGGGCAACACCGCCGACATTTCAAACGCACTCATCGAAAGCGGAGCGTCATCAATACAGCTTATTCTCACAATGGCAGGCATAATCTGCCTTTGGTCGGGAATTATGAAAATCGCAGTCGAAAGCGGTTTGACAAACATTTTTGCAAAAATCTTTGCACCGTTGCTCCGTCCGCTTTTTCCGAGGCTTGATAAAAAAAGTGACGCCTTTCAAAGCATCACTATGAATATCAGTGCAAATCTGCTCGGACTCGGCAATGCCGCCACACCTTTCGGACTAAAAGCAATGGAACAGCTGCACACGCTCAATGACCGCCGTGACATTGCGAGCAACGAAATGGTTGTTTTTGTAGTTATGAACACAGCGTCACTCCAGCTGTTACCAACAACGCTTGCCGCACTCCGCCAATCCTACGGAAGCTCTGCGCCTTTTGAAATTATCGTTCCCGTCTGGATAAGCTCTGCGTGTGCGTTGGCGGTAGCGTTGCTGATTGCCTGTACGCTGAATATAAGGCAAGGTAAAATTTGAGAAATGTGGTGAGCAAATGGAATTTGTAATGCCGGCATTTGCGTGTATTGTTGTGGTATTCGGGCTGATAAAAAAAGTTCCCGTATTCGATGTGTTCATCTCGGGGGCAAAAGAGGGAGTAAAACTTCTGTACAACATTGCCCCTACAATTATGGGACTTGTGTTTGCCGTTGACCTTTTGCAGTCAAGCGGAGCAATTGACGCAATATGCTCACTGATTCAGCCGACAGCGGAATTTTTAGGATTTCCGAAAGAAATTGTTCCGCTCGTACTCCTCCGCCCCGTTTCGGGAAGCGGTTCAACCGCACTCCTCACAGCCCTTTACAAAACCTGCGGTCCCGACAGCTTTGCGGGCAGAACAGCATCCGTACTCGCAGGTTCAAGCGAAACAACCTTCTACGCAATCGCAATGTACTTTGGCTGTATCCGTGTCAAAAAAATTCGCCACACACTCTTTGCCGCCATAACCGCCGACCTAACCGCCGCAATTATGAGTGTTATAACGGTCAGATTGTGGTTTAATATGTGATTGTAAAGTGTTCCCATTTCGGCACGATTTTTCTAAATTCAAGCTTTGTATTCCCATTTCGGCACACTTTTCCTTGTTTTTGGATTTTTATTCCCATTTCGGCACGATTTCTTTTTACAAACTGCTGACAAATTTCAACATCATGCAGATAATCTTTCTGTCTGAAATAATCTTCCTTGCCCTTGTGCAAATCAACGGCAAGGTTCTGGTAGATTTCCGCAACCTGTTTACCGAGATTTCGGCTGCTCGAATGAATTACAAGAAAATATGTTCCGTCAGATGATTTGTCAACTTCAATAAAGTGATTACCGCCGCCGAGTGTAAGGTCATTTCATTTTCATTGCCGACACAACACCCCACCGCAATTGCAAAAACCTTTACAATTTCAGACTCATTGCGATCTCATATTTTCAAGTTTTTTATTAATTCAATACCAATTCCAAATCACTTTTTCTGCATAGAGTGCTACACTGCATAAACTGAATTTTCGATATTTTCTATATTGCTTTTCAGCGTCGTAATAATTAACACTCAATTCAATTTTTAATTCGCTGTTATTTGCAAAGCAATCTATAAATTCAGCTGTATAAGCATTATTGATCGCATTAATAAACTCAGCCTGTGACAAGGAAATACCCTCAAATTTTCCGTTTTTATCAGTTGCCGAAACAAAATTAAAATCGTTAAAAGACTCCTCTTTCATTGCCACAATCATATCACAATGCTTATAACATTCGTACTGTTTATAACAATCGCCGACATAATTCTGCGGAAATATTTTAATATCAAATGTAAAAATCATTTGATTATTTTCGCATTTAACAGAATTCAATTTTTGATCATGCAACACTCCGTACGGCATACTGATATGCGATATAATAATTTCGTTATTCATTTTCATTCTCCCAAAGTTACATTTTTATTTTGTTTTTTCAAAAGCAACAGGCTTATCAGAATTACTGTGCCTTCGACAGTTTTATTATACCTGATACAAATTTCGCCATCACAGTAAACATATGCAGGGCATATCTCAAACACGGTGGTAACGAAACAGAGACCATGCTTCTCATACAAAAGTATCTGACACCTGCTTTCTACGCATTAGTGCACCTAAAAAATACAGCATTTCTTAACTGAA
>ENA-ORUF01002943-ORUF01002943.1-human-gut-metagenome-genome-assembly--contig:-NODE-2943-length-13421-cov-2.831139_pt1 | contig 13421 bp, 11 predicted proteins | sample MGYA00242077_ERZ509203 | MGnify/ENA primary metagenome ERZ509203 (study PRJEB26280, sample SAMEA2338834) | human gut metagenome | biome: human gut; feature: human-associated habitat; material: faeces...
ACTTGCGAAAGCGCATCCGAATCCCCTCGTTTACGAGCCGAGGGTCAGCGCTGTTTTTCGCTGGCAAATGCCCTGCGGTGACGACGTTTCGCATGGCCCCTTTAGCGAGCAGCTGAGTGAAAAAAAATAGGGTGCGGCGATTTCTCGCCGCACCCATGGGGCACGAATGGCTAGTGAATCTCGGGGGCGGGCAGGACGGACCAGCTCGTGCCGAAGGTTTTCAATCCCCACACGTACAAGCAGAGCTCGCCGTCGTAGAACACCGGCTCGTCGGTGTGTTTCATGAGGAAGCTCGGGTCCTGCACGATGTACCACTGGAAGATTTCCTCCCAAGGCGCCCAGTTTCCGCTCATCAACTCCATCGGGCGATAGGCCATCTCGTTGGCGAGCACCATGCCGCCGCAGGTCTCCGCGAGGTCGGCGTACGTCTTTATCCCGTAGTCGCTCACCGTGCGCCTCCCTCCAGCTCCTCGATTGCCCGCACGACGCAGGCGCGGATGAACCGCAGCTCCCTGACCGTGATGTGCATGGAGAGCATGTCCGCGTCGAGCTCCACGCGCCCGAACTCGTCCACGAAGCGCCACTCCATCACGCTGTCGATGCACCTCAGGGTGCCCTCGAGCCCCTCCCTGTCCTCGAAGGGCTCCTTCCTGCGCATCGCGTTCCTCTCGCGCTCGAGCTGCTTGGCCTTCGCCGCGCTGATGCGCGCCGTGCGCTTGAGAACCTGTATGCGCCACTCCGCCTCTTCCTCGATGCTGAATTTCCTCTTGTCCTCGTCTTTCATGCTCAGCACCTCCCTTCGCGTGACCTCCCCGATGCCGCAGGCATACTCACGGCGCGAGACGTGATCCGCTGCGAAATCGGGGTCAGGCGCGACGGGATGAGGCTCGAAAAGAAAAGGCCGCACCCGTAATCGGGCGCGGCCTCGAGTGGGGGCATGTCCGCTCGGCTATTTCCGAGCACCGCAGTCGCAGTACTGGTAATCGACGTAGGATTCCGTCTCGTACCAGCCTTGGTCCTCCTGATGCGAACCGACCTGCACCTGCTCCGTTTTGGTCCGGTTCACGTAGTTTCCTATATAGCCCTCGGTCTTCATCTTCTCCTTGATGATTGCCGCGAGGTCGCTGCTCGTGAAACCGTTCTCGAACCAGTAGACGGCACCATCGCTGTACCACTGACCGTCCGAGTGCTGCGTGTAGAGCTGCGCTCCGTATACGGTTCGCGTCTCGAAGTCGGGCACCGTCACCATGTTGGATACCCACACCTGCCGCGTGGCGGTGTGGTCCTTCCATGTGTGCGTGTGGGCGGATGCTTGACCGCCGCTTGTGCCCCCGCCGCTCTCTGCGGGGCTTTCCGACTTGCTCGTTGCCGGGGGCTCGGCTGCGGAATCGCTGGGCTCGGTCGACGGGGCAGTGCTCTCGCCCTGGTTCCCGCCCTCGGTCTCGGCTTCGACATCTCCCGCCTCAGGTTCCTCGTCGGGCTCCGGGCTTTCCGTCTTGCCGGGTTCGCTCGAGCCTCCCTCCGCCTCCTGCGCGGGCTGCGGAGTCAGCGCCGTGGTCGAGCACGACATACCCGCGACCGCAAGACAGATCGCGGCGAGCAACGCCGCGACCAGCGCGGCGGCATGCCGCTTGTGGGTCTTGACCCAATCGCTAACTCGGACCACCTAGTCCACCTCGATGCCCTCGGTATCAGGTGTGTCCAGCTCGTAGATTGAGTCCCATCCGTCAACGACGGTGTACAGGCCCGTGTAGCCGCCGAAGAGCGTGTCGTAGACGGTCTGGGTGCCCGTGACCTTGAGCTCGATGGACACCTCCTTCTCTTCGTAGAGCGAGCCGTCCAGAACCGAATCGGGGGCGCTTCCTATGGCCGACCCGGAATAGAAATACCCGCCGTTCAGAGTCCTAGAGTCGAAGCTGAGCGTCTCGGACTGCGTGTTGTTCCCGGTTCCGTCCGTCTCGATGGCGAGCGAGTAGGGGACGGCCTCCGGCTCCTCGTATTCGGCCGCCTCGTTAATCTTCTGCCCTTCGGTCGCATTGGCGATGGCATCCTGATAGAACCCGGCATCCTGCTCGTAGTACTCAAGGGATTCGGCCGTTTCGTCGATGGCGGACTGCTTCGTCGCGTCGAACCGTTCGCGGTTCTTCTGGGCGGCGAGTTCCGCAATCTCATCGTTCGAGAGCCCGTCGAGGTCGCCGAACGTAAGCGCCTCGTAGGACGTGCCCCCGTTCATCGCTATGCTGTCCGTTTCGTAGCGGGTCACGTTGCCGCTTCCGTCGAAGACGAGGACGGCCGAGACGGTCGTGTCCTTCTGTGGGAAGTCATCCGAGCGGCACTGCATCCAGACGCCTTGCTGAGCAAACGCCTGCGATGCTCCCATGGACTCGCTTGGGGCCTCGGAGGCTCCCGCGCCGCCCTCTGCCCCGTTGCATCCCGCAAGCCCGAGGCCCGCCACAGCAACCGCCCCGATGCCGAACAGCTTCAGAACGCCTCTCCTCGTGTATTGTTTCATGACTCGTTCCTCTCTATATATCGACTCCGCTTCCCTTTTCCGACGGAATGCGCCTGCGCATGCTTGTCGAACGATCGTGGAGGCGTCTCCACGCCCGTTCGGGTGGCCGCTGAGTCCGTGGCGGTTTCGCCACGGATCTGAAACGGCCCCTCTGTGTACGTCTCTTATCGCCTTCCCATGGCGTTGCTTATCCAGTCGAGACTGCTGCTCGCGCTGGCGGTGTTAGCGTTAATCTGCTGCGCCTGATTGAGAATTTGACCCTGCATGAAAAGGTTGCCGAGCTGGAGCATGTTGCCTATGCGCTGCTGCTGGAGAATCTGCTGCTGACCCTGTTCCATGCGCCGCTGGTGACGCTCGGTCTCGTAGAGATTGACCATCTCCTGCACGGTGCTCGCGCGGTGGTTGCGTACGGCCGTAAGGAAGAAGTCCACGGCGTCGATGCTGTCGTAGTCCATCGGGTACCATGGCGCGACCTCCGCGGCCCAGCGCTGCTGCGTGGTGAAGATTTCCCGCTTCGTCTGCTCGATGCTTTGCGCGAGGGCTTGGTTGTTCGCCTCGACCTGGGCGTTGTTTCGGTCGATGGCGGCGTTCTTCTGGGCGCGGCTCTTGTCGGCGGACTTCGCGATGACCTTGTAGAGGACCGCGCCGATGACGGCGGAGACGGCAAGGTTGATGACGTTCCACACGGTCACCTGAAGCTCCATGCCGCCCGTCGTGAAGAATGGAATGGTGAACGGGTAGGTGACCGCCTTCAGCGGGGTGCTCGTGATGAGCGCGAACGCGATGAGGAAGCCCGCGATTGCGTAGAGCACGGGGTGGCGCTTCGACTTCTTCTCCGTCTTGGCAGCGAACTGCGTGGTGAGCTGGTTGATGCGGTTCTGGAGCTCGACCACGCGGTGCATCAACTCGTGCGCAGTTGCGACGCGTGGCAGCAAGTCGGCTGTCTGCTCGTTCATTCGTCTAACCTTTCTTCTCATATACGGCCCTGCCCGGCGGCCACCCGGCGCATCCTCGATGCGCATGCGCCGAACTTTAACTATATAGGCATAAAACAGCCTATCGAAGCTATTATAGACAAGAAAAATCGCTCATAGGATTCAAGGTGACTTGATTCCGATGGGCGGTGATTGCATGAAGTACTTCGAGATAGGCCAACGTATCAGGCGGTATCGCAAAGCGTGCGGGTTGTCGCAGGAGGCGCTGGCGGGAAGGGTCGGCATCTCCGTCACGCACATGAGCCACATCGAAACCGGAAACACCAAGCTGAGCCTGCCCGTGCTCGCGAGGATTGCCGAAGAACTCTCGGTGGGAACGGATGCGCTCCTGACCGATGGGCCGAAACCCGACAAGGCCGCGCTCTCGGCGGAGGTGCAAGAGATTCTAGTCTCGTTCGAGGTGGATGAGCTGCCCGTGGCGATTGAGGTGCTCCGAGCACTGAGGGATTCGCTTGCCAAGCGCAGGGGATAGGCTACGTCCTCAAACGATACTCATTACCATACCTATTACCCTGTCTGTTTCGAGCGCTTGATAAAAGAAAACCTCCTAGCTGATTTCCCAGCTAGGAGGGCAAATTCATGGTCGCGGGGGCAGGATTTGAACCTACGACCTCCGGGTTATGAGCCCAAGACCGAGTTCTCAACGACGTACAACCATGTTATCGGATTGTGTTTCTTTTGTACAGTCTACCTGCGGTCTTGAGTCAATCTCGTTATCTCTCGCGCAACGGCGAAAAACGGCGTACCTTGCTCGATTCCCCCCAAATCAGTTAGCTATATCTAACAAATTCCCCCCTTGCTAGAATTCGCCGCGAGGGAGGGCGGGCGACTCGTCCCTCCCTCGAGGGGGCGCTCCGCGTCTCCGGACGAACCAGGCGGCCCCTCTTCCACACCATGGGCCGCCGAGAGCACAAGGGGGGCGGCCATGCCGAAGGTGACGGGCTGCGGCGAGATTGAGGAGATCGAGCGCGGCAAGGTCTACCGCATCAGGCACCACCTCGGGAGGGACCCCGAGACCGGGAGGTACCTGAGGTCCCCCAAGAGGACGGTGCACGGGACGAAGTCGGATGCGAGGAGGGCACTCGAGGAGTACCGGCGCGAGCTCGAGGAGGGGTTCGCGAACCCCGAGAACCTGACGGTGCCCGAGCTCGGGTGGAGGTGGCACGAGCAGCGCAAGCTCCTCAAGGACCTCTCGCCCCTCACGCACGCGACCGACGAGTGCGAGCTCAAGAAGGTGGAGCGCTGGTTCGGCGGGATCCTCGTCTCGGACCTCTCGCTCTCGCTGCTCAACATGGTCTACTCGAGCATGCGCGAGGACCACGGCGTGTCGCAGCGCGGCGTCCACAAGCTCAACGCCGTCCTCAGCCAGGTCATGGACCTCGCCGTGAAGGAGCGCCTCGTCAAGCACAACCCGTGCCGCGACGTGGACGTGTCGCGCCCGCGCTCCGCCGAGCGCGCTCCCCTCACGCTCAACGAGGCCATAGCGCTGTGCCAGGCGCTCAGGTCCGAGGGCTTCGACGGCCGCCGCGTCGCCGTGTGGCTCGCGCTCGCGACCGGGGTGAGGCGCGGCGAGGCGCTCGGCCTCACGTGGCGCTACGTCGACTTCGAGAACCGCCGCATCTATATCAAATACCAGTACACGCGCGACAAGAAGCTGCGCGAGACCAAGAACAAGCGGTCGAGGTGGATCGCCGTCGACGACGGGACGGTCGCCTACCTGAGGACCTGGAGGGCGGTGCAGGCCCGCAGGATGCAGGTCCAGGGGCTCGCCCAGGCGCCCGACACCCCGGTGTGCTCCGACGACGCCTTCGGGCTCCACGACCCGGACAGCTTCTCGGCGTGGCAGCGCGGCTACTTCGTCGAGCACGGCCTCGGCAGGATCGAGGAGCCCGAGGAGGGCGGGCGCAAGCGGAGGCGCTACGTGGGCTACGACTGCCACGAGCTGAGGCACACGCAGGCGACCTTCCTGATCGGCAACGGCATCGACCCCAAGAGCGTGCAGGGGCGCCTCGGCCACGAGGTGTCGAGCATGACGATGGACGTCTACGCCCACACCATCGGCGGGAACGACCGCGAGGCCGCCGACCTCATGGGCAGGCTGCTCATGACGGGCGGCGAGGGTGCCGGCGACGCCCAGGGCGAGGCGGACGCCGCCGGGGAGCCCGAGGGAACGCCCGCCGCGTCCGCTGTCGCCGGCGCCGAGCCGGTGAGGCTCACCGTCGTCGGCCCCGACCCCGACTCCCGGCCGTGCCCGGGGGCGACGCTCGTCGAGCGCGAGGTCGTCCGTGACGGGCGCACCGTCTGGGTCGAGGAGTGGAGGGTCACGGTCTCCTCGGTCGGCGAGCTCCTCGAGCTTCAGCGGGGCCTCGGCGTGCCCGTCCTGCTCGAGGGCGGACGCCTCACGGTGATGGCGGATGTGTTTGATAGCCTCCGTGTTGCGGGTTTGAGCGTGGCGAACTTTCGGGAATGAGCGCGGAAAAGTTTCGGGTCTGAGCGCGGGCACGCCGACCATCCCGTTCGGCCTACCGTTGTCGTTGCTTCGGTTACGACGATTGGGGGCCAGAGAGGAAATGATCGGCGTGGACAAGATCGACGATATCAGAAAGCTGGGCAGGAACGGGGCGACGGTCGCCTCGATAGCCCGGGACACCGGGGTCTCCGAGCCCACGGTGAGGAAGTACCTGAGGGAGCCCGACCTCTCCGAGAGGCCGCCGGCGGTCGGGAGGGCGCCCGAGTCGCCGCTGCTCGAGCCCTTCGCGGGGCTGATCGACTCGTGGCTGCTCGAGGACAGGCGCTGCTGGTTCAAGCAGCGCCACACCGCCAAGCGGGTCTACGACCGCCTCGTCGGGGAGAAGGGCTTCGAGGGCTCCTACACCACCGTCCAGAGGTACGTGAGGCGCAGGCGCGAGGAGCTAGCCGCCGAGCTCGACGCCCGCGAGGCGCAGGGGTTCCTCCTGCTCGACTGGCTGCCGGGCGAGTGCCAGGTCGACTTTGGGCAGGCCGACTTCCGCGTGCGCGGCGTCGTCACGCGGGGCCACTTCCTCGTGGTCACGTTCCCGCACTCCAACGTGGGGCTCGCGCAGGTCTTCTGGGGCGAGACCGCGGAGTGCGTCTGCCAGGGGCTCCGCGACGTCTTCGAGTTCCTCGGGGGCGCGCCGCTGCGCGCCGTGTTCGACAACGCCACCGAGGTCGGACGCAGGGTCGGCACCGAGATCAGGACCTCGGCGATCTTCCGCCGGTTCGCCGCGCACTACGGGCTCGACTACAGCTTCACCAACCCCTACTCGGGAAACGAGAAGGGGTCCGTGGAGAACAAGGTCGGCGCGCTCAGGCGCAACCTGTTCGTCCCGGTCCCGCAGGTCTGGGACGTGAAGGCCTACAACGGGCGGCTGCTCGACGCGTGCCTGGGGCTTTCGGACGGCAAGCCTCACTACCGCAGGGGCATCCCCGAGTCGGAGCTCTTCGAGGCGGACCGCGCGGCGCTCTCGCCGCTGCCGGCGGCGCCGTTCGCGTGCGTGACGTGGATCACGCGGAAGTGCGACAAGCAGGGCTCCTTCAAGGCCGGCGGCGAGCACCGCTACTCGGCGGGCCCCGCCAACGCCTCCCGCGAGGTCGCCGTCGCGATGGGGGCCTTCGACGTCACGGTCGTCGGCGCCGGGGGCGAGGTCGTCGCCGAGTACCCGCGCGAGTGGGGCGACGCGCCGACGGACTCCGCCGACCCCACGCTGCAGCTGAGGCTGCTCGCGATCCGCCCGGGCGGCTGGCGCGACAGCGTCGTGCGGGGGTCCCTGCCCGAGGAGCTCGTGGCGTTCCTCGACTTGGAGGCGCCCGCCGACCTCGGCGCGGACCTCAGGGCCCTGCGCGACGTGAGCGCCAGGCGGGGCTGGGCGGCGACCGTGGAGGGCGCGCTGCGCTCGCTGGGGGCCACCGGCGGCGTGGACTCGGCCACCCTGGAGCTCGCCGCCGCCAGGGCGGCCGCGGGAGACGCGTCCGTCGAGTACGACGAGCCGGTCGACCTCGCGGGGTACGATCGGGCCTTCGAGCTGCTGGAGGGAGGGCGCCGCCAGTGCCTAGGCTGACCGACGAGGAGCGCGAGGAGTTCTCCTCGCGCGCCAGGTTGCTGTTCATATCGAAGGCGACGATAGCGTGGTTCCTCGAGACGGCGACCCCGGGCCAGCTCGCCGCGTGCTCGGGGATGCTCGCGCGCGAGCTCGAGTCCCGCGAGCGGTCCAAGCGGGCGAGGCTGCTGCGCCAGGCGAGGTTCCCCGTGCCCAAGGCCGTCGACGGCTTCGACTGGTCCAACGTGCGCTTCCCCGAGGGCTGGGGGCGCGACGAGATGCTCTCGCTCGACTTCGTCGGCCGCGCTGAGGACCTCGTATTCCACGGCCCCACCGGCCGCGGCAAGACCCACGTGGCGACGGCCCTCGGCATCGAGGCGACCCGGCGCGGGATGCCGGTGCGCTTCTTCCAGACCGCGACGCTCGTGCTCCAGCTCGGCAAGGCGAAGCGCGAGGGGGCGCTCGACAGGCTGCTGGCGGACGTCGGCAGGGCCGAGCTCGTGATCCTCGACGAGTTCGGCTACGTCCCCTTCGACGTCGACGGCGCGCGCCTGCTCTACCAGGTCATATCCGACTCGTACGAGAGGAGGAGCATCGTGTTCACCACGAACGTGGAGTTCAGCCGGTGGGGCACGGTCTTCGCGGACGACAAGCTCGCCGCCGCGATCGTGGACCGCGTCGTTCACCACGGCAGGCTCGTCGAGTTCGGAGGCCCCAGCCACCGGCTCGAGGAGTCGCTCATGCTCGGCAAGTCAGGAAGCTAGGGGCGTGCCGGCGCCGGAAACCGAAAAACTTGCGTGCTGAAACCCGAAAGAAGGGCGCGCTCTTTTCCGCAAGTAAGACTTGACTAAACACAGGCGGAGGGCGCCTAGGGCTTGTAAGCCCCGAGACAAGGCTTGGCTCGCTATGGAAGGAGCCCTGCGGGAGTCCTGCCCGCCCGATGTAAAATGGGTTGCGAGAGAGAAAGGAAGCGTATGCCCTCCCGTCCGAACGAATATTACCGAGGCCTCGTTCTCGAGCTCGCCAAGATGCCCGCAGAGACGGAGTGGGTGGAGTTCAAGACCAACAATGCGCAACCCGAGCGCATCGCGCGATACGTCTCGGCCCTCAGCAACTCGGCGGCCCTCTGCGGACGACCCATGGGCTACCTGGTCTGGGGCGTGGACGACTCTACCCATGAGATCGTCGGGACGACCTTCGCCTATCGCTCCGCCAAGAAGGGCGGCGAGGAGCTCGAGGCATGGCTTACCCGTATGGTCAACCCGCCCATCGGCTTCTCGTTCCACGAGGTCGAGCTGGACGACGGCTCCCACGTCACGATGCTCGAGGTGCCGGCGGCGCGGACCGAGCCCACGCGCTTCGAGTCGGTCGCCTACGTGAGGGTGGGCAGCAGCGTCAAGCCTCTCGTCGGGCTCAGGGACACAGAGGCGAGGCTCTGGAGGACGTTCGAGACCGTTGCCCCTGAGATGCGACCCGCAGCCACCTCGGTGGGGGACGCTGGCCTCTCGGAGCTCCTGGACTTCTCCGGGTACTACCGCGCCCTTTCTCAGCCGATGCCCGGAAGTCGGGGCAAGATTCTCGATGACCTCGAGAGGGAGGGGTTCGTGCGGCGTAACGACGGCGGCAGCTGGGACGTGACCAACCTCGGAGCGCTGTCCATCGCGTTCGACCTCGGCAAGTTCGACGGACTTGCCAGGAGGGCGGTCCGCGTCATCCAGTACTCGGGAACGTCCCGGACCGACGAGGGGAAGCGAGAGTGGGAGTTTCCCGCTGGCTACGCGACCTCCTTCGACGAGATCGTCAGGCACGTCATGGCCATCACCCCGCAAAGGGAGTCGATTGATGGCGCCATCAGGAGGCAGGAGACGGCGTTTCCCGAGATCGCCGTCCGCGAGCTGCTCGCCAACACCATGGTCCACCAGGACATCGAACAGCGTGGGACCAACCCCATGGTCGAGGTGTTCGACAATCGCGTCGAGTTCTCGAACGCGGGAGGCCCGCTGGTCGACATCGTCCGCATCGTCGACACCGTCCCCGTCTCCCGGAACGAGTCCCTCGCCGGGTTCATGAGGAAGTGCGGAATCTGCGAGGAGCGCGGTAGCGGTTTCGACAAGGTCGTAGAGGCGACCTGCGAGAACGAGCTCGTCGCCCCTATCGTCCAGGACCAGGGAGGTCGGTTCACGAAGGTGGTGCTCTTCTCGAGAATCCCCTTTGAGCTCACCACCAAGGCGGATCGCATCCGGACCTGCTACATGCAGGCGTGTCTCGCATACGTCAACTTCTCGGTCATCGGGAACTCCGACGTCCGCAGGGCGTTCGGTCTTGGGAGCAACAAGTCCCAGGCCACCCGAATAATCAAGGACACTCTCGCCGCCGGCCTCATCAAACCCGTCGACTCCGCCGCCGCGCCGCGCTACGTCCGCTACATACCGTTCTGGGGATGACGCCTTCGCAGGGCGGGCGCCAAGTATCGCCAAGTATCGCGAGGTGCCGTCCGCGCGCCTGCGCCGGGAAGGGGACGACGAGTTCCCGCTGGTAGACGAGTCGGCGGTGCAACGCCGTCAAGTATCGCCAAGTATCGCCAAGTATCGCCAAGTATCGCGAGGTGCCGCGAAGCGTCACAAAACGCCGCCCCCATGGAGCCGTGGTGGCGGCTTGCCTAATCTGCATAGCGGTCGCGGGCCGAGGTGCCAATTTGGCACCTCAATCCGTCCGCGCGCGAGGCCTCCTCCCCGCGGCTGGCCGGCCCGTTGGCTTTGACGGGCTGGCACCAGAGCGCCATGGGAGCGTTCAATGCGCTCTCCTCCAACCTCCCCCTGGCCGCGGCGAAGCTCTTAGACGAGCTCGGCTTGGGTCCCAAGCGGGTCGAGGGGGCAAGCAAGGAGCTTCAGGACGAGAAGGCGACCCGAGGCGTTGGCCCAAAGAAAGATGGGCGTAGGTGGCATTACGACACCTCATGTCGCAATAACGTCGAAAAGAGTGTCGTAATAGCGCTGCGATACCAACACGATCCCATCCCGCGGAGCGCTGCGACGGGCCATGAAGCCACTCCGAGATGCCCCCGCCTACTCGCCTGCCCCCCGCTCGAGCGGCTCCTCCCACCGCCTGACGTTCTCCTGGACCTCGCTGGGCGAGACGCCGAAGTTGCGGAGGTGCCTGACGACGTGGTAGGGGTCGAGGCGGGAGAGCATGACGAGGACGCACCTGGCCATGACGCGCTTCTCCTCGTAGGAGTACGGCTCGAAGCTCGCCGTCGGACTGAGGGAAGCAACCCTGTCCCTCAGGTGGCTCCCGTCGTTCAGCGCGAGACGGTACATGACCCCGGACAGCGCCTTGCCGACGGGCCCCATCCTTCCGACCAGCGTGGGGTCGCGAGCGAGCATCTCCATCTTGATGCCGTAGTTGAACGTGCTGTAGCCCTCGACGATCCTCTTGAGGACGTTGCCGATGACGTACGACTCCGCCTCGTCCTCCGTCTCGGAGGACGCGAAGTCGTAGGCGCTCTTGAGGAGCCTCTGGTACTCGCTCTTGCTCATCTCGTAGTTCTCTATCCCGTCGCGCGTCAGACGGAACACCTTGTAGGGAATCTTGCCGCCATGGAAGGTCTTGAGCGTTTCGCTCAGGTCGCTGAGGATGCGCTCGGTCTCCTGGAAGGCGTTGAGGCTGTGTGTCATGACGGTGACCCTGCTCTCCTCGTTAGCCGTGAGGATGCCCTCGAAGCGCTCGCGCATGAGCGAGCAGATTCCGATCTCGTTCTCCACGTCGAAGCTGGAGATGGGGTCGTCTAGCACGATGTACTGGGGATCGGCGTCCTCGCTGCCCTCGAACCTCCCGCGGCCGCTCTCCGAGAAGAAGTAGCAGAGGGCGAGCACGTTCCTTTCGCCCGCTGAGACGTCTTGCGGGCGGACCGGCTTCCCGCGGGACCTGATCTTGTACACGTTGCCCTCGGGCACGAGGACGAACCTCCCGGTGTCGAAGTAGACGTTCGCGAGGAAGGAGTTGATGGTCTCTGCGGCGATGTTGGTCATCGCCATCCTCGTCCGCTCGCGGTTTATGTCTGCGTTCAGCTTTCTGCAGCGTCCGTCTATCTCATCAAGCTTTTCCTTCGCGGCGGAGAGTTCCGCTTTCGCGCTGTCCAGCGCCGCTATCTCATCCTTCGCGTCGAGCCATGCGATCTGGTCGGCGAGACCCAGCAGTCGCTCCCTGAGGGCGTCCCTGTCCCTCACCGAGGCGTTGATGGAGTCGATCTCCTCGTTTGCTGCCGCCGCCTCCGCGTTCAGGGCGGCTATGGCCCCGGCGAGGCCGAGGGAAGCCGTCTCGACCTGGGCGTATATGGCGCCGAGCCGCTCGCCTACCATTCTCTCGTAGGAGGAGATGATCGCGTTGGCCGCGGCGAGCGCCTTGCGGTAGCCGACGAGCAGCTCCTCCGGGACGTCCCCCAAGGCCACCGCGTCTTCGTTGATCTCCGGGATCCTCGCACGGTCGAGGTCCGCCCTGTAGGCGTCGACCGCGTCGCTGAGCACCCTCAGGATGCTCTCCTCGAGCGACTCCCGGTACTCTGGGGTCAGCTCCCGCTGGCACATGGGGCAGACCGTCGTCTCGTCCCTGGAGAACACGTCGCGCGCCGCCTCGACGATCTCCTGATGCCCCTCCTGGACGAGCGACATGATCCTCCGCTCTCGGTCGGTCAGGACGGGCTCGTCGAGCTTCTTCGAGAGGAGCGTGACGAGCCCGTCCTCGTCGAAGAGGGAGGGGTCGAGCACGGGGAGCCGCCCCGCGATCGCCGACCCTGCGGCCTCCGCCTTCCCGAGTTCGGCGCGCTTCCGGTCGAACTCGTCCTGAAGGGCCTTTCGCGGTTCCTTGGTCTCGGACGAGAGGATTGCGTCCCATCGGGCGGTCGTCAGGCTCGGCCTCCCTCCATCGATCGCGGCTCGGCGGTCGGCCCACCCGCCGTCTTTCGCGGCGGTCTTCGCTGCCTTCTCCAGGTTGGCGATCGACTCTCGCCCGCTCTCGAGGCGGTCCCGCACGTCTCGCTGCTCCACGAACTGTTTTCCGAGCTCGACGAGCTCCTCGTCTATCTCGTTGATCTTCTTCTTCGCGTCCGCCTGCTCGCCGAGCATGACGATGCTCTCGACGCCATCCGCCTCGACGAGGACCTTCTCCCTCACGTAGTCCTCGTTGAACACCCGAATGCGGGCGCGCTCGCCCTCGGAGAGGGGAACGGCCTTCTCGTCGGCGCCGTAGAGGTAGCCGCCGGCCGATGTCCCCGACGCGATTCCGGCGATCTCCCTCGAGAGCGTCGTCTTTCCCGACCCGTTCCTCCCGAACACGATTGACGCCCTGCAGGGGACCCCGTTCGAGTCGTCGCCGAACAGTCTGAAGTTTCTCCCCTGGGCGAAGGGCCCGGACTCGACGTAGACGCCACTGATGGACGGAATGCTTCCCTGCATGGCGACTCCCTTCCTTTCCGGCGCCGCGGGATGCCCGCGGAGGGGCGCACGGCAACCCGATCTCTCGTCTGCTGAAAACAGTATTCACGTTTTTCAGCGTTTCTAGACATCGCCTCGCGTGGCCTCCACGCCCGCTCAGGCGCCGCGGGGCTGTCGCGCCGGTCGGCGGCGCGTAAAGGGCCCGCAAAATCCCTCCACAGCCCCGCGCGCGGGGCCGGTGGAGGGAGCGGCCGAGGCCTTTTCGCAGGCTCCTTTGAATCTGAATCTGAATCTATCCCGATTTCGTTGACGTCCTCTACGCCGCCGAAGCGGCCTCCTGCGCACGCCTCGCCTCGAACCCCTCGGGGCCGAGGTTGCCGGGCGCGGAGTGGATCCGCGCCCTGTTGCAGGAGCACCCGATGCAGTC
>ENA-ORUF01002946-ORUF01002946.1-human-gut-metagenome-genome-assembly--contig:-NODE-2946-length-13417-cov-3.433842_pt1 | contig 13417 bp, 12 predicted proteins | sample MGYA00242077_ERZ509203 | MGnify/ENA primary metagenome ERZ509203 (study PRJEB26280, sample SAMEA2338834) | human gut metagenome | biome: human gut; feature: human-associated habitat; material: faeces...
TTGACCTGGAATACAACGGTGAGCAGGGCCATTCGTCTCGTGGCGGGCGCATTCACGACGAAAAGCGCAATACGGGTTTTGTGGCCATGGGAATCGAGGTCGCGACAGTCAATAACGAGATGCTCTGCGACATGGAGGCCATGGAAGCGCTCGCATGGAGCATCCACCAGCGTATGCGAAAGCGGTACCGGAATCGTGTCGATGCCCGCAGGAAGAAGCAAGAGGCGTTGCTTAACACGCTGCGGGCGTGTTTTGGGCTTAAGCCGGTCTAATTCGCGTCGAAAATAGGGGGTTAATCATATGCCCTGGCCAAGATATGGCAAATATGAGTACTGTCACTAAATCAGTAACAGCAAAATCAAGGAATTTAGGACTCGGAGGCGTCGTAAAGTAAGAAGATAATAAACAAATGTAGAATAACTAAGCATCAGGTTGGCGACACTGAGCGCAAAATCTGTCCGAGAGGTCAAAATTGTCTGCTACTAAATTGGTAACAGTACTCATTTTTGCTATTTTTTGGCCACGGCGCCCTAAGACGGGCCTGTTGGGGCTCTCCGTAGGGGGGGGCGACGGGCTCAATCATGGCACGTGCGGTCCGCTCCGACCTGCGAAATCTGTGCTCGCGATGCGAATAACGTCCCTAACCTTAAACTATAGCTTGAACTTAGCTATAATGCGCTACGTTCCTGCCAGGCTGTGGTTGCGGACGGACGAAATGCCCATCCTAGTCCAAGACAGACGCGGTCAAAGGGATCCACGTAAGCGACCGCGTGCGCGCGGCGCGATCATGGCGCGTCCTAGATGTAAGCCGCACCGTCCGTTCTACTTTCTTTGGGGCAATACCGCCTCGCGGGCGAGCGGGCCAGTCGTGAAGGTGGCTGCGGCCTCCCGAGCAAACGCCCCGGTGCGCAAGTGTGGGGTCAAATACCAGGTCAGCTGGTGGGAACAACCCGATATCCCGTGCAGGGCACGGATCGTATACGACACAGAAGGCAGGGTAGCGGACATGGTGAGGGGCAGCTTGATGCATGCGGCTCGGTTAGGTGCTGGGACCGCGGCGGTCATTGCCGTTTTGGGCCTGAGTGGATGCGCATTCAATCCACTGTCCACGTTCACGACGCCCACGATCGACCAGATCGAGCGCGAGACCGTTACCCCCACGGTATCGGACGATGCCCTGGTCGCGCCGGGAACCCTGACGGTCGCCCTCGATACTTCCGATGCCCCGCAAGCCATGCAGGATGCCGACGGAAACCTCACGGGCTATGCGGTCGATGCCGCTCGTGCCCTCGCGTGCCGCATGGGTCTCAAGGTTGCTTTTGTCGATGCGTCCTCGGCCGATTCCGCGCTCAGCGATAAAAAGGCCGACATCTTTATTGGCGACATCAAGTCTGCGGGCGGCGACATCAGCTCGCTTGGCACCTGTCTGTACGATGCTGCCGCCGTGTTCGGCAAGACCAGCGACGGAGAGTCCCCGAGTGTCTCAACCGACACACTCAACACTGCTACCTTGGGCGTTCAGACTTCCTCGGCCTCGCAGGAAGCGCTTGCCAAGCAGAGCATCACGGCCAACCAAAAGACCTTCTCCAACATCAACGAGTGCTTCGAGGCACTCGAGTCGGGCGAGGTCGATTACGTGATCTGTGATTCCACGGCCGGTGGTTACCTCGCGCGCCTGATGAGCCAGATCTCCTATGTCGGCACGCTCGAGGCGCCCTCCACGCTTGGCGTCGCAGGCCTTAGCTCTAACGATGAGCTGTGCCGTGCCGTGAGTGATGCCCTCGACGGTATCACAGTCGACGGCACGCTCGAGGCGGTCCACTGCGTCTGGTACGGCCAAATGCCCTATGACCTTACCGCCAAGACTGTTTCGGGGGCCAATGTGCAGGCATCCGACTCCACGTCCAACGAGACCGAGTCCTCCGATGGCGACGCCTCCGATAACAACGGCGACAGTCCGTCGTCTAACCAGGAGGGCGCCATCACCGACGATGACATCAACAAGCTCAATAGCTAGTTATTGGTAGGGGTGGCGCCTGCCGTACACCGAACAAGGCGCTTCTTCACGGTTTCAACACGCATAGCCGGGTCTCCCCAATAGGGGAGCCCGGCTTTTCTATTTTGATAAAACCAGCAGGTCAAAGCTAATTTTCATGAGAAAAACCAACTCCGCCGACGCTTTCCTATAGCGCACTTTGCCGCAGAAAAGTGCGAGACTTCGGTATGCGGTATCAAGCAATCGTTATTCGGGTCTTTGGGAATTCGGGTGATTAAATGCACGGCAATGGGTACATAGCCAGTACAGTAAGTCCCCGAGGCAGATTGGAGCCACGTATGGATATCAAGGTTTCTGGACGCAAGACGACGGTAACCGATGCTCTGCGTGCGCATGTGGATGAGAAGATCGGCGAGGCGCTCAAGGTTTTCGATATCGAGCCCATGACAGTCGACGTCGTGCTTCGCTATGAGAAGAACCCCTCGAACCCCAACCCGGCAATCGTCGAGGTCACGGTTCGTGCCCGCGGTTCGGTGATTCGCGTTGCCGAGCACGGCGCAGATATGTATGCCGCCATCGACCTCTCCGCCGATAAGGTTACCCGCCAGCTGCGCAAGTTCAAGACTAAGGTCGTGGACAACCGCCAGGGTGGTGCCAGCGCCGCGGATGTCGCACCGGTCGAGCGCGTCGAGGATCTGGCCGACCTGCTGCTGCCTGAGGAGGAGGACGACCTGCTCGTCCGCGAGAAGGTCATCGATGTCACCCCGATGACCGAGGAGCAGGCGCTGGTGCAGACCGATCTGCTGGGCCACGACTTCTACGTGTTCGAGAACGCGACGACTGGCCTCATCAATGTGGTGTATCACCGTAAGAATGGTGGATATGGCATCATCAAGCCCCGCATCGAAACACTTGACGAGTAAAATACGTTAACTTGCATGAGTTAACGGTTGGCGGCCATCCCATGCGGGTGGCCGCCTTTTTACGTAAGGAGTCGCTTTGATGGACAAGGCCGCATCCGCCGGTCATTCGGACCGTTGCCGCATCGTCGTCGATACCTGCTGCGATTTTAGCCCCGAGGTCGCCGCGAACCTTGATGTCGATATCTTGGGCTTCCCCTTTATCATCGATGGCGAGGAGCGCACGGACGACATCTGGTCGAGCATGAGCCCTAAGGAGTTCTACGACCGCATGCGCGCCGGTGCCCGCGTGTCCACCTCGGCTGTGTCGCTCGGTCGCTATATCGAGTTCTTTACCGAGTGCGCCAAAGAGGGCACGCCCACGGTCTACCTGTGCTTTACCTCGGCGCTGTCGTCGAGCTACAACTCCGCGTGCCAGGCGGCAGATGCCGTGCGTGCCGAGTATCCCAACTTTGAGCTCTACGTGGTCGACAACGCTCTGCCCTGCGCGACCGGCGCGCTCTTGGCGCTCGAGGCCGTGCGCCAGCGTTCGGCGGGACTGACCGCCAAGCAGCTGGTCGATTGGGCAAACGAGGCCAAGACCTACGTGCACGGCTACTTTACGCTCGAGAGCTTCGACGCGCTGGCCGCCGGCGGTCGCATTCCGCCCGCGGCGGCACAGCTCACGGCAAAGCTCGACGTCAAGCCCGAGCTCTCCTACGACCTGGCCGGCTCGCTGTCGCTGATCGGCGTCAACCGCGGCCGCAAGAAGGCGCTCAAGTCCATCCTCAAGTCGTTCCGCGAGAACTATGTGCCCGATCGCACCATGCCCATCGCCATCATGACGGCCGATGCCGAGAAGGACGGTGACTGGCTCGAAGCTGCCATCCGCAAGGAGGAGGGTTGCGCCGACGTCACGATCATTCGCAGCTCCGTGGGTCCCACCATCGGCTCGCACGTGGGCCCCGGCATGGTGGCCTGCGCGTTTTGGGGTAAGAACCGCGCCGACAAGGCGTCGCTTTCCGACCGTATCGCCCGCCGCGTGCGCGGTCAGTAGGCAAACGCTGCGTCCGTAATCGCTCTCGACTCACAGCCCAAACGCTGGCACCGAGTATTCAACCTGGTAATAACACCCAACCCAAAAGGAAAGGTTTCATGGCAAACAAGCTCTCTGTCGCATTTATCGGCACCGGAATTATGGGTGCCCCCATCGCCGGTCACATCCTGGATGCCGGCTATCCCGTCACGGTCAACAACCGCACCAAGTCCAAGGCTGCAGCGCTCGTTGAGCGCGGTGCCGTCTGGGCTGATACGCCGGCAGATGCCGCGGCGAACGCCGACGTTGTCTTTACCATGGTGGGTTATCCCTCCCAGGTCGAGGAACTCTACCTGGCGGGCGACGGCCTGCTCGCGTGCACTAAGCCCGGCGCGGTCCTGATCGACCTCACCACGAGCTCGCCCGAGTTGGCACGCGACATTGCCGAGGCCGCCCAGGTTTCCGGCCGCATGGCGTTTGACTGCCCCGTCACCGGCGGCGAGTCGGGTGCTATCGCCGGCACGCTTACGGCTATCGTGGGCGCCACCGAGAACGACATCGCGCCGGTCCGCGATATCCTTTCCACCTTTGCGGCAACCATCTGCTGCTTCGACGGCGCCGGCAAGGGCCAGGCTGCCAAGCTCGCCAACCAGGTGTCGCTGGGCGCCTGCATGGTCGGCATGGCAGACGCCATGGCATTTGCCGAGCTGAGCGGCCTTGACCTGGAGAAGACCCGTCAGATGATCCTGGGCGGCACCGGCAAGTCCGGCGCTATGGAGAGCCTGGCGCCCAAGGCGCTCGACGGCGACTACAAGCCCGGCTTTATGGTCGAGCACTTCATTAAGGACCTGCGCTTGGCGCTCGCCTATGCCGACGACCGCGAGCTTGCGCTGCCCGGCGCCGACGTGGCCTTTACGCTCTACGACATGCTCGACGCCATCGGTGGTGCCAAGCTGGGCACCCAGGCCATCACGGTCCTCTACAAGGAGGAGGCCGACGCCATCGCCGCCGGTCTGGACTGGTCGCAGTATCGTCCTGAGGAGCATGGCGCTCACGAGGACGGCTGCGGTTGCGGCGAGCACGGCGACGACCATGAGTGCGGTTGCGGTCACCATCACGGCGAGGACCACGAGTGCTGCGGCGGCCACGGCCATGACGACGGCCATGAGTGCTGCTGCGGCCACCATCACGGGGAGTAGCGCCCATGAGCTGGACGTTCGTGGTACTAGCGCTGGTGCTTTTTATCTTTGCGATCTACATTGGCTTTTTGTGCGGCCAGTGGGCGTGCGAAAAGCGCGTGATCACCAAGCGCGACTACTGGATCGCCAATTTTGCAGGCGCGGCGGCAGTCGTCCTACTGACCTGGGTGTTCTCGCTGTTCCCGCTGGTGCAGTTTGCGCCGATCGGCTGGCTCGGCGGCTTTATCGCCGGTCTTAAGATGAGCTTTGGCGAGTCCGTCGGTCCGTGGCGCAAGCACGACGAGGTCTTTAACGTCAACAAGGCTCATCGCGCCGCCGCCGACGCGGGCGACGCTGAGGAACGCCGCCGTGCGCGTCGCAATGGCGCGGCCGACCGACAGCTCATCTCGGTCACCGATGACAGCAAGGGTGCTGGCAAGCACGCTAAGAAATAGTAAGAAGAGGTAACTATGGCAGAAAACAAAGACGAACAGCTCACCGACGAGGAGCTGGCACAGCTTCAGCTGGCAGAGGAGAACGAGAACGCCGTCGACCGTCTGGTCAAGGAGCTCGGCTGCCCCACGCGCCGCATCCGCCAGTTTGCCGCCCGCGTGCTGCACCTGCTTGCCGAGCGCGATCCGCAGCGCGTCGTGCCCTGCGTCCCCGCGCTGATCGAGGCACTCGACCGCCCCGAGGCGCAGACCCGCTGGGAGGCCCTCGATGCCCTGACGGCGCTCGCCACCACCTGCCCCGAGCAGCTGGGCGATGCCTTTGAGGGTGCCGAGACCGCACTGTTCGACGAGATTTCCTCCACGCTGCGCTATGCTGCTTTCCGCCTGCTGTGCGTGTGGGGCGCCACGAGCGTCGAGCGTTCGCGCGAGGCTTGGCCCATCCTGGACGAGGCTATCCAGTGCTACCACGGCGACCTCGAGTATCGCGACATGCTCGGTTGCCTGTACGAGTTTGGCCAGGGCGAGATCGACGCCGAGGTCGCCGAGAAGCTCGCGCTGCGCCTTAAGTTCGACGCCGAGAACGGCAAGGGCAGCTATCTCAAGGCCCGTTCGAGCGAGATTTGCGAAATGCTTGTTAAACGCTTCGGTCTGGATCTCTCCAAAAAGAAGAAGCGTGCTAGCGTTAAAAAATCTGACGACGCCGAAAACGAGGAGTAACAGATTATGGCGCACGATGCAGTCCTGATTCCCGGTGACGGTATCGGTCCCGAGATTACGCAGGCCATGCGCCGCGTGGTCGAGGCCACCGGTGTCCAGATCAACTGGAACGTCCAAGAGGCCGGCGCCGGCGTCATGGACGAGTTTGGCACGCCGCTTCCCCAACATGTGCTCGATGCGGTCGTCGAGACCAAGGTTGCCATTAAGGGCCCCATCACCACGCCGGTCGGCACGGGTTTCCGCAGCGTTAACGTGGCCCTGCGCAAACACTTCGACCTGTACGCCTGCGTGCGCCCCTGCCTGTCGCAGCCGGGCGACGGATCGCGCTTCCGCGACGTCGACCTGGTTATCGTGCGCGAGAACACCGAGGACCTCTACGCCGGCATCGAGTTCGATGAGGGCACTGCCGAGGTCGAGGAGCTCTCGCAGCTTGTCGAGCGTTCGGGCCAAAAGACCTTCGCCGCCGATTCCGCGATCTCGATCAAGCCGATCTCTATCGCCAAGAGCCGCCGCATTGTGGAGTATGCCTTTGAGTACGCCCGCCGCTGCGGCCGCAAAAAGGTGACGGCCGTGCACAAGGCCAACATCATGAAGGCGACCGACGGCCTGTTCCTGCGCGTGGCGCGCGAGGTGGCCGCCAACTATCCCGATATCGAGTTCAACGACAAGATCGTCGACGCCACCTGCATGGGTCTGGTCCAGAACCCCAACGACTTCGATGTCCTGGTGCTGCCCAACCTGTACGGCGATATCGTCAGCGATCTGTGCGCTGGCCTGGTGGGTGGACTGGGTATGGCTCCGGGTTCCAACATCGGTGCCGATTGCGCCATCTTCGAGGCAACGCACGGCTCCGCGCCCGATATCGCGGGTCAGGATATCGCCAACCCCACGGCCGAGATTCTGTCCGCGGCTATGATGCTCGATCATCTGGGCGAGAACGATGCGGCCAATCGCATTCGTGCCGCCGTATCTGCCACGCTCGACGAGGGTAAGCGGGTTACCGGCGACGTACGTCGTGCCCAGACCGGTTCTGTCGAGGGCGCGGTGGGTACGCAGGCCTTTGCTGATGCCGTTATTGAGCACCTGGCCTAAGACATACAGGCTGCAAACGCCTAAATAGTACTTAAGTGTTTGCGTATAACCTAAGAATCAATACGCCCGGCGCTCTGTCGGGCGTATTCTATTGAGGACTATGTTTCCTAACAAGGAGTAACCGATATGGGTCTGATTCAAAAGAAAGACGAGAAGGACGAGATCGACGGCATCCAGATCATCGAGCGCGGCGAAGGCCCCGACGGTGATGAGGACGAGAAGATCGACCTGGTCGCCGGCACGTCTGCCGAGCATATTGCCGCCGGCACGACCGCCGAGGAGGAGGACGCTCGCCTGGAGGCTCAGATTGCCGCAGATGCCGCCGACGAGAACCTCATGCCCGAGGAACAGGACGAGGACGACGACTCCGACGTGGACAACCACACTTGCAAGCACAAGAAGACGATGATTGCCGCCTTTGTAGTTGCAGTCGTGATCGCTGCCGTGGTCGGCTTCTTTATTGGCAACGGTGGTTTTGGCGGCAAGGGCGTCGGCTCGGCGACCCTCACCGAGGACCAGCTCGATTCGACCGTGGCAAGCTATAGCTACAACGGCAAGAAGAGCGACATCACCGCGCGCGAGGCCATCGAGAGCCAGTACAGCCTCGACACCGTCAAGGACGATGACGGCAACTACACCGCTCCTTCTGCCGACGTCATCCTGTCCTACGTGCGCAACAAGATCCTGCTCGACGCTGCCGAGGACGAGGGCATTACCGTCTCCTCTAAGGAGATGAAGCAGTACGCCGAGGATTCCATCGGCACTTCTGACTACAAGACCATGGCCACGCAGTATGGCGTGTCCAAGGACCAGGCCAAGCAGATCGTCCGTCAGTCCGCGACGCTGCAGAAGCTCTACAAGAAGAAGGTCGGCGACAGCTCCGCAAGCATGCCGACCGCCCCGACCGAGCCTGCTGACGGCAACGAGGAGACCGCGAGCAAGGACTACGCCGATTACATCATCAACCTTGCCGGCGATGAGTGGGATAGCTCAAAGGGCACTTGGAAGGATGCCGACAGCACCTATGCCAAGGCCTTTGCCGATGATGCCTTTACCGCCGATAGCGCCACCTATAAGCAGGCCATGACCGCCTACTACACTGCTTATCAGCAGTATTCCTCGCAGGCTTCGAGTACCAGCTCCAAATGGACCGAGTATGCTAACGGCCTCTACGCCAAGGCCAACATCAGCATCTACGGCCTGTTTGCGTAAAGAGTCGCACGGCTCATCGAGCATCTAGCCGATAGACAGCAGAAAGTCCGCCAGTACGGAAGTCGTTCTGGCGGACTTTTTGCGTTGAGGGCGTGATTGGCGGCTTAATTATGGCTATTCATCTTTAAGTCCAAAAAGGCTATCGGCTTCATCGTCGGATATATATTCCAGTACATCGCCCGGTTGGCAGTCGAGCGCCCGGCATATCGCGTCAAGAGTTGAAAAACGTATGGCAGAAACCTTGCCCGTCTTAATGCGTGACATATTGACCTGGGAGATGCCCACACGTTCCGCAAGCTCTTTGGATGAGATCTTGCGTTCGGCGAGCATGCGGTCAAGCCGCAGAATAATCATGGATTCCCCCTAGAGCAACTCGTCATCTTGTTTTTGCAGGATATACCCGTAGCGGAAGATGCTGGCAATCAGGCAAATAATCAGGCCTGCAAAGAGCATGGAGGGCTCGAATAACTGGCCGACGAACGCATCCGTAAAGCTGCCGCCAAATCCTGAGAGTATCATTCCCGTGATTACGGCACCAAGAAGCCTCACGGCAACGCCGCCGATAAGGAATAAATGTCCTACTCGACGAAGCGTCTGGTTGCATTCAAGGTCAAAGGGTCTGCCTTCCTTTTCAATGTTGAAGAAAAGCCTGCGCACGCTTATCGCGATGGTGAGCGCGAGGCATGTCATCAAGAGGCTCCCTATGGCAGTGTGACCATCGTGTGCGACGAGCATAAGCGGGGTCTGCGCATCGGTACCGACGATAGCAAGGCACGGCCCTTCGCCGCCTTGAAGTTCTACGGATTGGAGACACGACCCTTGGGAGAGGCTAGGCAATATGAGTAGAAGGTCAATCGCAATGACTGCGAGGAGTCCCAGAGCGAGCGCGGTGGTAATGCAGATTGTGGCCCATTTGCAGATGCGAGCGAGCTTCCTCAGTTTGGCTATTGTCTGTTCGCGGCTGATGGTTTCATTCGATATAGATGCGTTTCGATGGAGCATAACCCCTCCAATCGGCGTTTTGGATGATACTTGTATCATATCATAATTAACGATAAACGATAAATAATTACGGATATTGAGTAAGTAATGATTGAAAAGGATTAACGTGAGCTATTAGCTCATTTTGGATGCCGGAGTTTGGCGCGCGGGGGATGAGGACAAATGCCAAAAACTTCCCGTGATCGCGCAAGCGTTCCATCGCGCTTCCCTAATTCATCTGGGAAAACAACTGCAAACGATTGCAAGTAACCGGTGAACGGTCGAAAACTACCGTTCACCGATAATCTCAAAACTGGTTCTAACTGGTATTAAGTCAAAAAGACCAATTCACATATCTTCACAATGACCTGCAATTTTTCTACACGCTATTTTTTGCCGCCCTGCGTTGTTCAGACACAGGAAAAGTTCCGATCTTTTGCCAAAGCATTTCGAAACGGTTTCAAAACCGCAGGTAGAAGTGTTAACGAGCGGTAAACGGTCGAAATATCACCGTGAGCGGTGCAAAAACGTTTTACCGTATGAATCAACGAAAGCGACCTCTTCTGGGGTGATATAGTGACAACAACACGTCACGTGGTTACTACCAGTTTAGAAACCACTGGTCTTCAAAGAACGCTTTCCAAGAAGCTTTAAGGGCGAGCGCCCGCTGGCTTCCGAAAATCATCGGACTCAGATTGTACACACCTTCGGAAGGGAAATTTGAATGGTTGGCTTTATTCTTACCGGTCATGGACAGTTCGCACCCGGCCTTGCAAGCGCTATCGCTATGGTTGCCGGCGACCAGCCTGCTTTTACCGTCGTTCCTTTTGAGGGCGACCAGGCCGCATCCTACGGTGAGGATCTCCGCGCCGCTATTACCGCCATGCGCGAGGAGTGCGATGGCGTGCTCGTCTTTACCGACCTGCTTGGCGGCACCCCGTTCAACCAGTCGATGATGATTGCCCAGGATGTCGACAACGTCGAGGTTCTGACTGGCACCAACCTTCCCATGGTTATTGAGCTTCTGTTCCTCCGCGGCAATGCCACGCTCGCCGAGCTTGGCGAGCAGGCAGTGACCGTTGGCCAGACGGGCATCACCGCCCAGACGGTCGCTTCTGTTGCTGGTGCCGAGGAAGAGGATATCTTCGGCGACGAGGACGGCATCTAATGGCCGATTTCGGAGCCAGCGTCTTGAGCTCCTCGGTCGCCCTTTTAGGCCTGCTTGTCATCATGGGCTTGATTTACACCATCTGGTCGCAAATCAACATGAAGAAGAAGCAGAAGTACTTCAAGGAGCTGCACACCGAGCTCAAGCCGGGTCAGGAGGTTCTTTTCGCCGGCGGTATCTACGGAACCGTAAAAGGCATCGAAGGCGAAAAGGTCCAGATCAAAGTCCGATCCGGAGCCGTCGTAGATGTTTCGCGTTACGCGATTCAGGAGATCAAGTAACTGTCGTCAGCAAATAACGAAAGGAAGCTGATCAACATGGCAGAACCCAACATTCTTCTTACCCGCATCGATAACCGACTGGTTCATGGTCAGGTTGCCACCCAGTGGAACTCCACTCTGGGCTCCAACCTAATCCTCGTCGCCAACGACGACGTGGCGACCAACACCATGCGCCAGAACCTCATGAAGATGGCCGCTCCCGCCGGCGTCGCTACGCGTTTCTTCTCTCTGCAGAAGACCATCGACGTCATCGGCAAGGCGAGCCCGCGCCAGAAGATCTTCATCGTGGCCGAAACACCGGAAGACGTGCTTACGCTCGTCAAGGGCGGTGTGCCTATAAAGAAGGTAAACATCGGCAACATGCACATGTCGGAAGGAAAGCGCCAAGTCGCCACCTCCGTCGCAGTTAACGACGAGGATGTCGCTGCGTTTAAAGAGCTGCAGGAATTGGGGGTGGAGTTGGAGATCAGGCGCGTTCCGAGCACGCCTGTTGAGGACACGAGCAAGCTCTTCTCGTAATCCTCGTGATCCACGTTGTCAGGAGTGAAACCCTGACATTCTGTACGTGAAATCCAAAGTGCGTACATACATTTTGAAAGGAGGAGCAAGATGGAATTCTCGATCATTCAGGTCGCCCTGGTCTTCGTTGTTACGTTCATCGCGGCAATCGACCAGTTTGACTTCCTCGAGTCTCTCTATCAGCCCATCGTCACCGGCGCCGTCATCGGTCTTATCCTTGGCGACCTCAACACCGGTCTTCTCGTGGGTGGTACTTATCAGCTCATGACGATCGGCAACATGCCGATCGGAGGTGCTCAGCCGCCTAACGCTGTTATCGGCGGCATCATGGCAGCCATTCTCGCTATTGCTACGGGCCTCGAGCCCAACGCGGCAGTCGGCCTTGCCATTCCGTTCGCTCTGCTTGGTCAGCTCGGCGTTACCCTGGTCTTCACGCTTATGTCGCCGCTCATGTCCTCTGCGGACAACATGGCTCACAACGCTGACACCAAGGGTATCGAGCGTCTGAACTACTTCGCCATGGCTCTGCTCGGCCTGATCTTCGCTGTCGTCGTCACCCTGTTCTTCATCGCTGGCGCCACCATCGGTCAGACCATCGCTTCCGCCATCCCGACTTGGCTGCAGACCGGTCTCTCCGCTGCAGGCGGCATGATGCGCTTCGTCGGCTTCGCCGTCCTGCTCAAGGTTATGATGAACCGCGATATGTGGGGCTTCTTCCTCATGGGCTTTGGCCTCGCGCTCATCACCGTTGCCAACGATTCGCTGGCAACCCCTGCTCTGCTCATCCTCGCTCTCATCGGCTTCGGTATCGCTTTCTGGGACTTCCAGCAGCAGACCGAGCTGAAGGGTGCAGCTGTTTCTGACGGAGGTGACTTCGAAGATGGCATCTAATGAGTATGTGATCCCGGAGCACTACGAGGATCTCACTCCTGCTCCGCAGCTCGACCAGAAGACCCTCAACAAGATGGCTTGGCGCTCCTGCTTCCTGCAGGCCTCGTTCAACTACGAGCGTATGCAGGCCGCCGGTTGGCTCTACTCCATCATCCCCGGTCTGGAGAAGATCCACACCAACAAGAACGACCTCGCGGCTTCCATGAGCCATAACCTGGAGTTCTTCAACACCCACCCGTTCCTCGTCACCTTTGTTATGGGCATCGTGCTTTCGCTCGAGCAGAACAAGGTTGACATCCCCACGATCCGCGCCGTCCGCGTCGCCGCAATGGGCCCGCTCGGTGGTATCGGTGACGCCCTGTTCTGGCTGACGCTCGTGCCTATCACGGCCGGCATCACCTCCAACATGGCCATCAACGGCAACGCCGCTGCGCCGATCATCTTCCTGGTGATCTTCAACGCCGTCCAGTTCGCTCTGCGCTTCTGGCTCATGAACTGGTCCTACAAGCTTGGCACCAGCGCTATTGACGCTCTGACCGCCAACATGCAGGCCTTCACGCGTGCCGCTTCCATCATGGGCGTCTTCGTCGTCGGTTGCCTGGTCGTCACCATGGGTGGCACCCAGATCAACCTCCAGATCCCCAATGGCACCACCCGTGGCCTCTCCGCCAATACCGTGATTGTCTCCGAGAAGGAGGCCAAGAACTTCACCGGTATGGAGGGCATCGATACCGAGACCGCTGAGGCCGGTACCATCGCCATGACCGATAAGGACGGCAACGCCCTTACCGCTTCCGATGCCGACGGCAACCCTGTCGAGTGCGGCGTCACCGATCTGGGTAACGGCATGGAGTCCGTGACCTACGGCACCGTCACCGAGGATCCGGTCAACTTCTCCGTTGCCGACACCCTCAACACCATCGTCCCGAAGCTTGTCCCGCTTATGCTTACGCTGCTGCTTTACTACATGTTTGCTAAGCACAGCTGGACCCCGA
>ENA-ORUF01002954-ORUF01002954.1-human-gut-metagenome-genome-assembly--contig:-NODE-2954-length-13374-cov-2.521886_pt1 | contig 13374 bp, 10 predicted proteins | sample MGYA00242077_ERZ509203 | MGnify/ENA primary metagenome ERZ509203 (study PRJEB26280, sample SAMEA2338834) | human gut metagenome | biome: human gut; feature: human-associated habitat; material: faeces...
GGTTCCGAGATGGCGGATTGGAAATTCGATCAGCTTCAGGTTGGCGTTGATCGCTCTGCGGCGGATCTCACGGATCTCTTTTTCTTTATCGACACCGTAAACATTCTTGTCTGCGCCGAAATCCAGATAGATCTGGTCGGACTCATGGATCAGCTCAACCGTCTTTTCATATCCTAAAATCTCCGGCAGATTTCCACCGACATCCGGGGAAAGAGAAAGCTTTCCGTCGGAGAATGCGCCTGCTCCGGCAAATCCCGTTGTGATCGAGCACGGTTTGCAGTTCACGCATTTTTTCGTTTTTCTCTTTGGACACTGACGGCTCTCGATCGAACGTCCTTTTTCGATCATCAGCACCTTCAGATCCGGTTTTTCTTTCAGCAGTTCATAGGCACAGAAAATACCTGACGGGCCTGCGCCGATAATAATGACATCATATTTCATTCTTTTTTAATTTCCTCTCGTTTTTTATCCCATCACGATCAGATACTGGCCGTCCGGCAGGGCAAAGACTTCGCTCTGCTCTTCTAATTCTGCATCCGACATTTCTTCCACGTCCATGCCCTCTTCTTCCATGTAGGCGCGCACGTCGTCCAGATTGTCGGCAACGACTGCAAGGCAGTCCTCCAGAAAGGCCTCTGCCTCATCGTAATTTTCAGCCACCGGCTCGTCGAATAACTGGCCCTGATTCATTAAAAATGTGTTGATGCATTCTTCAGTATATTCTCCCATTCTGGTTTTCTCCTCTGTTCGTTTTATTTTTCCTGATTCTTTCTGTGAAAAAGCGTTAAGATTTCCTCCGGCCGGTCGAGCAGCTCCATCGCATGGTTGTCGATCAGCTCCTGGCGCGGGCGGAATCCCCACGTCACACCAACGGTAAACATGCCTGCGGCGTTTCCGGTCTGCATATCCGTATTGGTATCGCCAAAGTACAGGCACTCTTCCGGTCTGGCGCCGAGTGCGTCTGCAATCGCGAGCGCACCGATCGGAGACGGCTTTCTCGGGATTTCTGCGGTCTGCCCCTGAATCCGGTTGAAAAAGCCCGGTCCGTACACGCTCTCCACGACGTGGATGGCCGCCTCGTGCGGCTTGTTGGAACATACGGCAATCGGAACTTCTTCCCGCAGCGCGGTCAGGGTTTCCCGCATATTAGGATACGGTTTTACGTGATACAGCGGGTCCTCGTTGAACCACGCGCGGCCAAGGCGGATGCCCTCCTGCAGATAGTTGAGTTCTGCATCTCCGGCGTCTTTCAAAGCGCGCTCCACTGCCAGATCGAAACCGTCTCCGGCGTAAAAGTTGAAGGCTTCTACCGGGCGCGGCACAAGTCCAAAATGTTCCAGAACGCGGTTGACTGCGTGCGCAATCGACTCTACAGTGTCTGCGATGGTGCCGTCCAGGTCAAAGATACAAGCTTTTATCATATTCTGACTTCCCTTCTTTGTCTCTTTTGTTCTTCGATTTTCTTTCTTCTCTCTTCTTGTCCGCAATCATTATATCCTGTATTTTTTCCCTGCGCAACCATATTTTCTTTTCCGACACTTTATGCTAAAATGAAACTGTTTTTCAGATTCTTGGAAAGGAAAAAAAGAGAATATGAATCAGACTGTGAAAATATTTTTTACCGATATGGATGATACCCTGTTGAATTCCGAAAAGCAGGTGACAAAAGAAAACATGGATGCCATTTCAGAGGCACTTGCTGCCGGCCACAAAATTGTGTTCAACACCGGCCGCCCGCTCTCCGGCTTTCTGCCGATCTTAAAAGAGCTCGGACTCGACCGCGAAGGCTGCTATGCCATCGCATTCAACGGCGGACTGATTTACGACTGCGCGGCAAAGAAAACGCTGTACCGCCGCACGATTCCGCTCAAATATGCACGCGTGATCTTTGAAAAAACGCAGGAGGCAGGCCTCTACTGCCACACCTACTCCGACACCTCCCTTCTCTGCCGCCATGCAGGCGAGGAAACGCGCGTTTACACACAGGCAATCCACATTCCCGTCGTGGAAGATCCGCTTCTGCCGGAGCACCTCGCCGAGGAACCATGCAAGATGATCGTGATTGATCTCCACGACCGTGCAAAAATGGACGCTTACCGCGCTGCCATGGAGCCGTGGGCAAAAGGAAAAATTTCGATGTTCTACTCCAGCCCGCATTACCTCGAGCATGTCCCGGAACACGTTTCCAAGGGCCATGCCGTGAAAAAACTCTGCGAGCTTCTTCAGATTCCGCTTGCCAACACTGTGGCTGCCGGAGATCAGGAAAATGATATTTCGATGATCGAGGCCGCTGCCGTCGGTGCCGCCATGAAAAATGCGACCGATGCCGTAAAGGCGAGTGCCGATTATATCACGGAAAACGACTGCAATCACAGCGGCGTGGCGGAGATTCTTCGTAAGTTTATCCTTGCCTGATGCTGTTTCTGTGTCAGGAAACCTTCTTTTTCTTGTTTTCTTTGGCACTTTTTCCGAATTCTGTAAGATTTTACTTTCTTTTTTGTTGAAACTGTATTACAATAGTTTCAAAGGACGGCATTTGAAAGGAGACTTGAATCGAGATGTCACGGAAATCAAAACGTATTCTGCTTACTCTGGCTTCTGCCGCTGTCGGCGCAGCCTGCGGTGCGGCAGTCTATTTTATCCGGAAAGGAAAAGCAGATCTTGAAACAGATTTTGACGATTTTAAAGACGAATTTGAAGAGGAAGAGCCTGCTCCTACTGAACGTACTTATACGACCCTTCCGAAAACGAAAGGTGCGGAGGATGCTGCACCGGATCCGGAATCTGCAGCTTGCAATGAAGGTTCCGAAACAGCTGATGCAGAAGCTGAAAGCGAAAACGCAGAGTCCGAAGAAGAAGACGCTGAAAAAGAAAGCTGTGCGGACGATAGCGAAAGCGCATGTGAAGCGCCGGAAGCTGAATCTGGCGATGATGAAGCGGATTCTTGCGAGGAAGAAACAACAGAAGAAACTGCAGGCGCCGCAGAAGAAACACCGTCTGCTGCGGATCGTGAAGTTTCTCCGCAGGAAGAAAGCGAAGTAACCGCAGAATAAAACCCAAAAACAGAATATAGAAACATAAGGAAGTAATTCCTGGGGAGGGAAACCTCCCCTTTTTTATGGAAAGGAGATTGTTATGGAACTTGCAAAACGCGATGACGTTCCTGTAGAACTTACCGGGGACCTGTCCTTAATTTATCCAACCGAGGAGGCCATGCTGGCTGATGCGCAGAAAATGAAAGAATTAAGTCTTTCTATGGAAGCATCCTACAAAGGAAACCTCACCGATGCAGCCACGATCAACCACTGCCTCGACGATTACCAGGAGGTCTACCGTCTGATCACACTGACCGCCAACTACTGCGATCTCGCCGTCTCTGTCGACTATTACAACAGTGCAAACCAGACGCGCAACGACCGCATCAACAGCCTGATCTCTGAGATTTTCAGCCGTCTCACCTTTATCGAGAGCGAGCTTTCCGAACAGTCCGAGGATATTTTGAACGAGGCCATGCAGCACTCAGATACGAACCGCTGCTATCTCGCCGAGATTCTCCGCAACAAGGCACACCGCCTGAATCCGGAAACCGAGCGTGCCATTTCCGCTCTGTCCCAGACCTTCTCGGCTCCGTACCAGATCTACAACATGGCAAAGCTTGCCGATATGAAATTTGATTCTTTCACCGTAAACGGAAAAGAATATCCGCTCGGCTACTCCCTGTTTGAGGATAATTACGAATACGAAAAAGACACCGATATCCGCCGCAGTGCATTCTCCGCCTTTTCTGCAAAAATCAGACAGTACGAAAATGTAACGGCAGCTGCTTACAATGCCCAGCTGCAGACAGAAAAGACCATGGCCACGCTGCGCGGCTTCGATTCCGTCATCGATTCTCTGCTGTTCCCGCAGCAGGTCAGCCGTGAGCTGTACAACCGCCAGATCGATCTCATCACCACCCGCCTGGCTCCGCATATGCGCAAATATGCCCGCCTGCTGAAAAAGGTTCACAACCTTGACCACATGACCTTCGCCGATCTGAAAATCGCCGTCGACCCGGAGTACGATCCGTCTGTCACGATCGAAGAATCGAAACAGTACATCGAAAAAGGCCTTGCCATTCTCGGTGATGATTACGTTTCCATGATTCAGGAGGCCTACAAAAAACGCTGGGTTGACTTTGCACAGAACCAGGGAAAATCCACCGGCGGCTTCTGTGCCAGCCCGTACGGAAAAGGTTCCTTTATTCTCTTAAGCTGGAATAACCGCATGGCAGATGTTTTCACGCTGGCGCATGAACTCGGCCACGCCGGCCATTTCCGTCTCTGCAACGGCGCACAGGCGATTCTCGATACCGAGGTTTCCTCTTATTTTGTCGAGGCGCCGTCTACCATGAACGAGCTTCTGATGGCTCATTATCTGCTGAAAACGACCCCGGACAAACGGTTCCGCCGCTGGGTTTTAAGCTGTATGATCAGCAACACATATTATCATAACTTCGTCACCCATCTGATGGAGGCTGCTTACCAGCGCGAGGTTTACAAGCTCATCGATGCCGGCGACAGCGTACAGGCTGAGACGTTAAGCAGCATTATGAAAGAGACCCTGCAGAAGTTCTGGGGCGATGATGTGGAAATTTCCGATGACGCAGCGCTCACCTGGATGCGCCAGCCGCATTACTATATGGGACTTTACTCCTACACCTACAGCGCCGGACTGACCGTTGCCACACAGGTCTGCAAGCGCATCGAAACCGAAGGCCAGACCGCTGTCGATGACTGGAAAAAGGTACTGACCGCCGGAAGCACGAAGACACCGGAAGAGCTGGCAAAAATGGCCGGCGTTGATATCTCGACGGATGCACCGCTTCTCGATACGATCGAGACGATTGGATCGATCATTGATGAGATCTGCGAGCTGACCGAAGAGCTGGGCTGCTGATCCTGTCCGTATTGTAACTCCCTATCAAACAGTAAAAACGGATTGTTCCGTCAGTTTTTGTTACTGGCGAAGCAATCCGTTTTTTCATATCTTTTTTCACGCATTCCAGCACTTTTTCAGAATCGCAGCTGCCTCTGCAATCTCCTCCTCAGAAAGCCCGGCGTACCCAAGCAGCACTGTGCCGCCCTGTGCGGGATCTGCGGCAGCGCCGATGCAGTACCGTTCCAGCCCGTACACGCGCACGCCATCCTCTTTTGCCCGCTGCACCGCCTCCGCTTCGGAGAGTCCTCTCGGCAGGTGGACCAGCACATGGACGCCCGCATTCTCGCCGGACACCGTGTACTCCCGCCCAAACTCCTTCAGAAGCCGGATCAGCAGGTCGTGTTTCCCTTTATACTGTGCACGCATCCGGTTCAGATGGCGCTCGAACGCGCCGCTCCGCATAAACTCTTCCAGAATCTTCTGGTCCGTCTTCGAAACTGTCGCGGAAAAGCATCTTCCGTTCTCCTCGTAGGCAGGCAGCAGCGTCTCCGGCAGCACCATGTAGCTGATGCGGATGGACGGCGCAATCGCCCGCGAAAACGTTCCAAGATAGATCACTTTTCCCTCTGTGTCATTGCCCTGCAGTGCCGGGATCGGGCGGCCCTTGTAGCGGAATTCACTGTCGTAATCATCCTCAATCAGATACCGCCCATTTTCCCTCGATGCCCACGCAAGGAGCTGCATCCGCCGCTTCATCGGCATGACCATGCCCATCGGGAACTGGTGCGACGGCATGATGTACGCCAGATCCGCCCCGCTTTTTTCCAGCTCCGCCGGCCGCATGCCCGCTTCGTCCATCGAAATCGTACACATCGCATAGCCGAGCTTCGCAAAACAGCGGTAGGCACTGATGTAGGTCGGATTTTCCATCGCCACTTTATGGCCACGCCCTAAGATCACCGAAAGCAGCATCAGCAGATAATCATTTCCCGCTCCGACGATGATCTGCTCCGTGCGGCAGTTCACGCCGCGTGCGTGGTGCAGATAGTCGCGGATTGCCTCCCGAAGGCCGTGCTCGCCCTTCGCATCCCCGAGCTGGAACAGGCTGTCATCTGCGTCCAGCAGGACTTCTTTCGAGATCTTCTTCCAGCTGTTCTGCGGAAATCCGCCCGGCGCCGTGCCGGTCACGGCAAAATCGTAGCGGAACGGCGTCTGTTCCGCGGCATCATCCTCTTTTGTCTCCTCTTTCTTTTCATCGAGGCGGTACAGCCCCTCAATCTCACAGACAAAGTAGCCTTTGCACGGCACACTCTCCAGATACCCTTCGGATACCAGCTGCTCATACGCCAGATCCACGGTACTCCGGCTCACCGACAGATAGCCCGAAAGCGCCCGCGCCGACGGCAGCCGCTCCCCTGCACGAATCCGTCCGCCGCGGATTTCCTCTCGGATAAAACCGTAGATCTGCTCATAGAGCGGTGTCTTCCGATGCGGATCCAGCGAAATCGTCAATTCATTCATCTTCCCATCTCCCCTGACAAAAAGAACAGCCGCTTGGGATGTCGGTTTCATCCAGGCGGCTGCTCTGTTCCATTTCAAAATTCTTATTTATTTCGCTGCCGGTAGCTTGAAAGAGCTCTTCAGGGATACGATACGGTTGAACACCAGCGCATCCTCTTTGGAATCTTTTGCGTCTACACAGAAGAATCCGTTTCTGACAAACTGGAAGCTGTCGTATGCTTTCGCATCTTTTAAAGACGGCTCCAGATAGCACTCTTTTAATACAGTCAGGGAATTCGGATTCAAGTTCATGGAACCATCCTCGTTGTAAACGCCCTTCTCCTCGTCGATCAGGTTTTCGTACAGACGGCACTCTGCTTTGACAGCGGTCTTTGCTGCTACCCAGTGGATTGTTCCTTTTACTTTTCTTCCGTCCGGGGAATTTCCTCCCTTGGACTCCGGATCGTACGTTCCATGGATTACGGTGATATTTCCGTTCTCGTCTTTCTCGCATCCGGTGCAGGTGACGAAGTATGCGTTCATCAGGCGGACTTCATTGCCCGGGAACATACGGAAGTATTTGCGGACCGGCTCCTCCATGAAGTCTTCGCGCTCGATGTACAGTTCTCTTCCGAACGGTACCTGACGGCTGCCAAGCTCCGGATTTTCGAGGTTATTCTGTACTTCCAGCATCTCAATCTGGTCTTCCGGATAGTTGTCGATGACAAGTTTCACCGGATTTAAGACTGCCATGGTACGGGCTTTTTTCAGCTTCAGATCCTCGCGGATGCAGTACTCCAGCATCGCATAGTCAACGGAGCTGTTTGCTTTTGATACACCGCACAGATCTACGAATTTCTTGATGGACTCCGGTGTAAAGCCTCTGCGGCGGAGTGCTGCGATGGATACGAGACGCGGGTCATCCCAGCCGTCTACCACGCCGTCCTCTACCAGCTTTTTGATGTAACGTTTTCCGGTAACCACGTTGGTCAGATACAGCTTTGCAAACTCAATCTGGCGCGGCGGCATCGGATATTCCAGCTCGCGTACAACCCAGTCGTACAGCGGACGGTGGTCCTCAAACTCCAGCGTACAGATAGAATGGGTAATGCCTTCGATGGCGTCCTCGATCGGATGCGCGAAGTCGTACATCGGGTAGATGCACCAGGTATCGCCGGTTCTGTGGTGATGCATATGGGCTACACGGTAGATAACCGGGTCTCTCATGTTGATGTTCGGTGATGCCATATCGATTTTCGCACGGAGTACTTTGCTTCCGTCCTCGAATTCGCCGTTTTTCATGCGCTCGAACAGGTCCAGGTTTTCCTCCACGGAACGATTGCGGTACGGGCTCTCTTTTCCAGGCTCGGTTAAGGTTCCGCGGTACTCACGGATCTCCTCTGCGGACAGATCGCAGACGAATGCTTTTCCTTTTTTGATCAGTTTTACGGCTGCCTCATACATCTGTGGGAAATAATCGGATGCGTAGTACAGATGATCTTTCCAGTCTGCACCAAGCCACTGGATATCGGCTTTGATGGAATCAACAAACTCGGTTTTCTCTTTCGTCGGGTTTGTATCATCGAAACGCATGTGGAACTCTCCGTTGTACTCCTGTGATAAACCGTAGTTTAACAGGATGGATTTTGCATGTCCGATATGAAGATAGCCGTTTGGCTCCGGCGGGAATCGTGTGCATACATGGTCGTAAACGCCCTCTGCCAGATCTTTGTCAATCGCAAGCTCGATAAAATTTTTGGAAACAACTTCTTTTTCTTCCATAATAAGGTCAGGCCTCCCTCGAATCTTTTCGTTTGGAGCACTGTCCCGAAAAGGGCGCAAAATGCTCTGTGTATTCTATCACTATAACACAAAAGCATTCTCCTGCAAAGCATTTTTTTCGGTACACAAAGCCGCCGGAGCGGACCGGTGCCTATTCTTCTGCCTCGTGTGCGGTCACCTGGCGGTGCTCCACGGAGGTCGAGAACACGATCTGCGTCCGCGTCCGTCCAAAATGCTGCAGCTCGCCGATAAACTGGTCGAGCTCAATGGTGCTAACAAAAAGGCCCTCAATGAGCATGGAGTAATCACCGGTAACGCAATTACATTCCACGACATTGTGGACCTTTTCAATATAGGGATAAAATTCTTTTTTCTGAACCGGCTCAACCTCGAGGTTGATGAACGCTTTGATCGGATATCCCAAAAGCGCCGGATTTAATTTGACCTGATATCCTGTAATGTAGCCCAGCTTCATGGGGTCCACAAACGCGTGGTAGCCCGCGATGATCCCGTCCTTCTCCAGCCGCTCAATTCTGGCGGAAACTGCCGGGGAGGATAAAAATACGTGTTCCGCGATTTCTTTCAGCGGCATCCTGGCATTTTCCCGAAGGAGATTCAAGATTTTTGCATCGATGTGATCGAGCTCATGGCGCATCGCATCGTTCTTGCTTTTTTCATGTTTCATACGCTGCTCTCCTGTTTTTTCACTTTTATACTGTTCAGCATATCACGTTCGCCGTTTTTTGTCTACGAAAACGTGTCCTCGCGGAAACTGCTTTCGAAAAATAAGTAAAAGTGCCTCTTTCCCTTGGTATTTAAAATCAAATACAAAAATAAATAAGATTCCACAGTTCTTCGGCGGCGGTATTTACAAATTTCTGCCCTGGTGTTATTCTTCCGGTATCGAAAGGCAAAGCAAGAATTGTTTCAGACAATATACACAACTCAATGCGTGCAGAAAGAAGGAGATTATTATGAAGACAAGAATTGAAGCAGATTCCATTGGTTCCCTTGAAGTCCCATCCGACGCCTACTACGGGGTACAGTCCCTGCGGGCAAAACGGAATTTTCCCATCACGGGAACGTCGATCCACCCGGTCATGATCCAGAATCTGGCGAAAATTAAAAAGGCAGCTGCCATCTCCAACCGCGAAGCACAGAGACTGCCGGAGGAAAAAGCGGCTGCCATTATCTATGCCTGTGATGAAATCATTGCCGGCAAATTAAAAGACCAGTTCATCGTTGACGGCATCCAGGGCGGTGCCGGAACGAGTGCCAATATGAACGCAAACGAAGTCATCGCAAACCGCGCCATCGAAATCCTGGGCGGCACCAAGGGTGATTATACCATTGTCCACCCGAATGACCACGTCAACATGGCACAGTCCACAAACGACGTTATCCCAAGTGCAGGAAAACTGACCGTACTCGATCTGCTCCCGGATCTTCTGCATGCGCTCGAGTCACTCCACGCAGCACTGCTCGATAAGTCCCAGGAATTTGACCACATTTTAAAGATGGGAAGAACCCAGCTTGAGGATGCCGTTCCGATGCGTCTCGGCCAGAGCTTCCACGCTTACGCAACGATGATCGAGCGTGATATCCGCCGGATCGAATGCGCCAGAAAAGAGCTGTTCACCCTGAACCTCGGCGGAACAGCCATCGGTACGACGATCAATGCTTCCGATTACTATCTCCACCACATCGTACCGACCCTCGCTGCTGTGACAGGCTATCCGCTGATGCAGGCGGACGATCTGTTTGACGCGACGGAGAACCTCGACGGATTTGTGACGATCTCCAACACGTTAAAGACCTGCGCCGTCAACCTCTCCAAGATGTGCAACGACCTGCGCCTGCTGTCCAGCGGACCGCGGACCGGATTCGGCGAGATCAACCTGCCGCCGATGCAGAACGGATCCTCGATTATGCCGGGCAAGATCAACCCGGTTATCCCGGAGGTTGTGACACAGGTTGCCTTCCATGTCATCGGAAACGACACCACAATCACGATGGCGGCTGAGGCTGGCCAGATGGAGTTGAACGCGTTTGAGCCGGTTGTCTTCTACTCCCTGTTCTCTTCCATCACCTCGATGACAGGCGCTGTGAATACGCTTGTGAAGAACTGTATTCTCGGCATTACCGCAAATGAGAAACGATGCGAGGATCTCGTTTCGAAGAGTGTCGGCATCACAACGGCGCTCTGCCCGTATATCGGATACCAGAAAGCGGCCTCGATTGCAAAGAAATCGCTGAAGACGGGCGAGAGTGTTACTTCTCTGGTTCTGAAAGACGAACTGCTGACACAGAAACAGCTCGACGACATTCTCGATCCGTACGCTCTGACCGGACCGGAACTGCCGGCAGAAGACGATCTGGCTGGCTGAATGTAACTGCTGCTTTCCTTCATAATTTCTTAACGATACGCAAAAAGGCTTCCCGGATTTCCTTGCTGTCCGGGAAGCCTTTTTCTGTCGTTTTCTTTTGTATCAAACTCTGTTTAGATTCTCGCTACGCCGCTCTTTCTTGCTGCCTCTGCAACGGCTGCTGCCACCGCATCTTTGACACGCGGATCAAAGGCTGCCGGGAGGATGTAGTCTGCGTTCAGCTCTTCATCGCTTACCAGGCCTGCGATTGCGTAAGCTGCTGCGACCTTCATTTCATCGTTGATATCAGATGCTCTCACATCGAGCGCTCCGCGGAAGATGCCCGGGAAGCAGAGTACGTTGTTGACCTGGTTCGGGTAATCGCTTCTTCCTGTGCTGACAACGGCTGCTCCTGCTGCTTTCGCCTCGTCCGGGAAAATCTCCGGCGTCGGATTTGCGCAGGCAAAGATGATCGGCTCTTTTGCCATCGTACGTACCATATCGGGAGTGAGCGTACCCGGCGCAGAAACGCCAATAAAAATATCGGCTCCTTTGATTACCTCTGCAAGCGTGCCCTTCTCATGGTTGTAGTTTGTGATCTTCGCCATCTCCTCTTTGATCGGGTTGAGGCCGTCGCGTCCCTCGTAAATCGCACCTTTGCGGTCTGTCATGATGACGTTTTTGAGACCCATCGAAATCAGCAGGCGGATAATGGCGATTCCGGCTGCACCGGCTCCTGAGGTAACAATTTTGACTTCATCCAGTTTCTTTCCAACCAGTTTCAGCGCATTGATGACACCGGCCAGTGTGATCACGGCTGTTCCATGCTGATCATCGTGGAAAATCGGAATATCACAGCATTCCTTTAATTTCTTCTCGATCTCAAAACATCTCGGTGCGGAGATGTCCTCCAGGTTGACACCGCCGAAGCTTCCTGCGAGAAGACGCACGGTATTGACAATATCATCCACATCCTTGCTGCGCACGCAGAGCGGGATTGCATCGACACCACCGAATTCTTTAAACAGCACGCATTTTCCTTCCATGACCGGCATGCCGGCCTCCGGGCCGATATCTCCAAGTCCGAGAACTGCGGTTCCATCTGTAACAACAGCTACCGTGTTCCATCTTCTGGTCAGCTCGTAGCTCTTGTTGACATCTTTCTGAATTTCCAGGCACGGCGCCGCCACACCCGGTGTATAGGCAAGACTCAAGGCATCTTTTGTATCTACGGCCGCCCGGGAAGTGACCTCAAGCTTTCCGCGTAATTCATAGTGCATCTTTAATGATTCTTTTGCGTAATCCATCGCTTTTTTCCTCCATTTCATGTGTGACTGCGTCTCATTAATAATAGGAAGAGAGATTCACGCGTCACACGGGATGTCTGTTCGCTGCACCCCTATTATAACAAGCGTTCTCTAAATTTCAACCGGTGTTTTGATTAATGAAAAAATTTCCACTTTTCCACCAAAAACAGCTGCTTCATTTGCGAAATTTTATCAAAAATACTCTTTTTCTTTCTCTCAGCCGCAGTCCGATCCTGCCCGGAGGGCTTTTTTTGCTTTACAGTAAAATTCAACAAAGTTTTTTATAAAGCAAAAAATCTGCCCGCCTCCCATCCTTTTCAGACTGGAAAACAGACAGATTTTTTTCTTTACTCCGCCACAATATTCTGCAGCCAGACTCCTTTCTTGACAAGGACAAATCCAATCACGCACTTGATCAGGTCAACCGACATAACCATAAAGTAGATTGCGTAGATCGAAAGTCCGGTAAAACGGCTCAGGCAGAAAGCCACCGGCACACTGACAACCCAGATGAAGACGCTGTCGAACAGGAACGTGATGATCGTTTTTCCACCGGAGCGCAGGGTAAAGTAGCTTGCATGCAGGAATGCATTGACCGGCATGAACATGGCCACTTCCACGATGAAGATTGCCGCCATGTGGCGTACTTCGTCCGTCGTGTTGTAGAGGCGTGGGAAGATTGGAGCCACGAGCGCCATCAGCGCGCCGATCACAATGCAGAGTAATACGGAAAACGTGATCAGCTTCGTATCGGTATCCTTTGCCTCTTCCATCCTTCCGGCTCCGAGGAGCTGTCCGACGATGATGGCAACGGAATCGCCGAGTGCGATGAAAACGACGTTGAACAGGTTCGAGATCGTGTTGGAGATATTCATCGCGGCTACGACATTCAGTCCACGCACGGAGTAACACTGCATCAGGATCGCAACGCCGCCTGCCCAGAACGTTTCGTTCAGCATCAGCGGTGTTCCTTTGATAAGGATCTGTTTCGTCAAAGCCGCCGGAACACGGATCGTGCGGTACAGATGCTTCGTAAAACGATATTTTTCTTTGTTTCCGTGCGTGCGGATCAGCACGATCGCCATCTCCACGTAACGGGACAGCACCGTTGCAACTGCCGCGCCGACAACTCCGAGCTGCGGTGCGCCGAATTTTCCGTAGATTAAAATATAATTAAAAATCAGATTGACAAATACGGCTGTGATACCGGCCTTCATCGGAAGCATCGTCTCGCCGCATTCGCGCAGCGTGCTGGCATAAAGCTGCACAAACAGGAACGGCGGAAGTCCTACCAGCATGACCTTCATATAAGAAATGCCATAGGCTAATGTCGCATTCATGTCCTGGCTTCCCTGATCTCCTGTCAGGTAGAGACGAATCAGAGGCTCGTGCGCACCAAGGAAAATAGTGATTGCCGCTGCCGTCAGGATCACGCCGATCCAGAGCTTGAAGCGGAAGGTGTTTCGCACACCCTCGTCGTTGCCCTGTCCGAAATACTG
>ENA-ORUF01002974-ORUF01002974.1-human-gut-metagenome-genome-assembly--contig:-NODE-2974-length-13291-cov-3.753173_pt1 | contig 13291 bp, 6 predicted proteins | sample MGYA00242077_ERZ509203 | MGnify/ENA primary metagenome ERZ509203 (study PRJEB26280, sample SAMEA2338834) | human gut metagenome | biome: human gut; feature: human-associated habitat; material: faeces...
TTACAAGCTGAAAAAACGGGAGAAGTGTCATTCAACTTCAAAAAACTGTATAAGGAGTAGCATTTGCGGATTATACCACAAGTATAATGACAACCAGAAAAAAGTATGCTATGATACTGACATAAACAACAAGGGACAAAAATCAGAAAGAAAATCCCGGAAAGGAAAAGAACTATGAGAAAGAACATGTTTGCATTGTCATATCTGTATAGCCTCAGTCATTTATCACTCGAACATAGTTACGAGGGATTATTTGAGATGTGCTCATACAGGTTTCAGACATTATGCAAAGATGGGTCTTTAGGTCCGGGCATTTAAACTGCAGCGATTTAAGTATCGTCATGCATGATAAATATCTTTTTCGCATAAACCGTTTGTCCTGATGGGCAGACGGTTTTTTAATGTGAAAAGGAGAAAACGAAATGCCTACGATCGATATGACAGCAACCGGGAAAAATATAACCAGAATGATGAAAGCCGCAGGAATGACGGTCAAAGACCTGCAGGAAATCTTCGGATTCGCAACACCGCAGGCCATTTACAAATGGAAGAATGGGACGGCCATGCCGACGATAGATAACCTGGTTATCCTGGCAGTAACCCTTGGATGTAAAATTGACGATCTGTTGATCGTTGATATGCCCGCAGAGGGCAGAAAAACAGCATAACGGGACGCGAAGCGCGCCCCGGATATATAACGGTGAGTGGCCCAGTAGCGACGGCACCTGACTGTAAATCAGGCACATGAGAAACACGGAGGCGCACATCCTCCCTCACCGATTTATGGCTCCATAGTCAAGCGGTTAAGACGGCGGCCCTTCACGCCGCAGGCACGGGCCCGATACCCGTTGGAGTCACTGTGGCCATAGTTCAACGGCAGAACGGCAGATTGTGGATCTGCTCATCGGGGTTCGATTCCCCGTGGTCACCCCACGGTCCCATAGTCGAGCGGTAAGACAACGCCACCTCACGGCGTAAACTCGGGTTCGATCCCCGATGGGATCACTGCACGATGGCGAAATGGGAAACGCGTAGGAAGCAATGGGATGTATGCAATGGCGTGCAGAAATCGTGTCCATAAAAACAATTCGTTGTTTGGACATGGTGATGCGGAGCATACCTGCAGAGTTCGATTCTCTGCTCGTGCAATAAATGCTGATGTGGCGAAATGGCAGACGCGGTTGGCTCAAACCCAGCTGGAACAATCCATACCGGTTCAAGTCCGGTCATCAGTATCTGTGGATCTGGCTCAACTGGTACAGCACTGGTCTCGAAAACCGGCAGGCGAAATGGTTCGTCGTGAGGGTTCGACTCCCTCGGTCCACGCTTTAGGCCGTCATGGTGGAACTGGTATACACACTTGCCCAAGGAGCAAGCGCGAAAGCATGTGGGTTCGAATCCCACTAACGGCATTACGGAGATTTGGCGGCAGCCTTGAAAACTGCAGACCGGGAGATCTCGGTTCCTGGGTTCAAATCCCAGATTCTCCGCTTACATAAGAAAAATGCCGCGATCGTTTTGGCAGATGTGGCGTAATTGGCAAACGCATTCGGCTTAAACCCGGATGGGGACACCCGTGTCGGTTCGAATCCGACCGTCTGCACTAAAAAATAAAAAATATTTTAAAAAGATACTTGCATTTCGAACACCAGACTCATTTTCTGGTGATAGCGGGTTCGACTCCCGTTCCCACAAATCTGCCCGTCGGTCGTCCGGCGGGCTTTTGCTTTTCTTGGCGGATAAAGGTTATACCGCCCCGGTTACCTCGGCCGTGACCCTACTCACAATCTGTTCGATCAGGTATTTCGTGATGTCGGACTGCGTGTGGGCATCATTTGCGTAACCCAGGATCTCATCCGTCAGAAAGTCCGGATTAACACTCTGCATATATGCCTGTATCATGGCTTTTCGCTCTTCGTACTCAAATGGAAGGAATTCTTCCTGGCGCTGGAAACGTCTTAATAATGCCGGATCCAGACGGTCGCGGCGGTTCGTGGCAGCGATGACTACCTGTCCGTCAACCAGACTGTCCAAAGACTGCATCAGTGCGATCGTCGTTCTTCCGAGTTCTCCGTCCACGCCATGGTCATGCCCTCTTGCGAGTCCGATGCAGTCGATTTCATCAAGCATCAATACGCATTTCTCTCCCTTGCAATAATCAAATACCTGATTCAGGTTCTTGGCCGTTTTTCCGAGGTAGGAATCGATTAGGCAGGAAAAATTAAGGTAGGCATACGGCAACCCGAGCTTAAAGGCAACGTACCGGGCAAACTCCGTCTTTCCGGTCCCGGGGACTCCGTGTAACAGCGTACTATTGGTGTATGGGATGCCATACGCCAGCATTTTGGTCGTCACATCGGCTCCCATCTTGATCTGGCTGTACAGAGCCCGCTGTTTGGCACCGAGATAGTACCTGGATTCATTAAAATCGGACACATCCTGCATCAGTATCAGTCCTTTTAAGTTTGCCGGCAGCTCAAACAGGGTTGTTGTCCCGTTTTCCAATAATTTTTTATAATATCCGGTTTTTCCTGCATTCTTTTTGGTTGTATCATTCACGCAGCAGGCGATCGCTGCCTGTTTTGCGTCCTGGATACGGTTTTCCGCCAGGGCGCGGATGCATGAAAGCATAAGATTATCCATTCCCATGTCCATTATCCTTTCTATTCTGTGATAAACAAATTATGGAAGTGGGATAGAGAAAATCAGGTGTGGTTATATAGAATAGCTTTCAAATTGCTAATATTCATTTAGCATTTTGAATTTGCTAGTAAGTTAACGTTCTTTATATGCCAAAATTTATTTCGGTCACAATGTTAGAACGAAGCATTTTTTCTTTTTCTAAAAAGTTAAGAGTCCTATAAGTAAAATATGGTACATTGTTTACTTTCGGTATAACGTCTCACCTCCCATTTCCCCATATCAGCCCAAACCACGCACTCACCCTTCGTCAACACAGTCGCAAGATCATATATCCGTAGACTCCACCCATTCCATCCGCCTGTTGGCAACACCAAGTCACCATCCATCAACATTCCTCGGCCAATGCACCAATGCCAAACCAATATCAGTAGTAAAAACAAAGAATAAAAAGAGCCAAAAAAGAAAAATTATTTATTTCATATCCGCAATTTACATCCAATCCCATATCAAAAAAGATTATACAGTGGTGCATACCAACAGACAAAATATCAGAAACAAAATAAAAACCAAAAAGATATCAGCATACGTGATAACAAGTGGGCTGCGGATATCAGTATACGTGATAGTTACCGGAGCAGAAGATATCAGCTTCGTGATAATCAGCGTACCGGAAGATATCAGCTTCGTGATAACAACGAATTCCACAATACTATCACGTATGTGATAGCTTTCTCTGGATATGCAAGAAATCAATATATCAGCTTACGTGATAACTTCCACGCAAAAACCAGCTGCGAAAGGTCCATAAAATGACGTATTTAGGTCTTCAAAAAAGCCAAAAAATGGGCCGATTTTTGGCCAAATACGTCAAAAGTTGGACCTTTCACGTCATTTGTTGGACCTTTCGAGATCGGGAAAGAACCCGGAAACCCGCACAGCGTAAGGGTTTTCGCGCAATAAGCGGCTGCGCCGTAAACAGTATTTATAAACAACACGAAAAAATTTCGTGGCGGAAAAAATTTTCCGACCGCCAAAAAGTTTAAAAAAGAAAAAGAAACTCGTAAGCAAAAACTATATCGTAGAACAAACCACAAATGGACTCCGCTGCGATAAGCTTACGGAGCCGGTTCCCCATAAGCAGAACCGACCGACCCAGCCACTGTTAAATGACCCAGTAACAGTGGCGACTCTCGGAAAGGCATCAGCATCCTCTACATACTGAACCCTTTTGGAGAATGTGGATTGTCTATGGCGAAGTTACTGGAGAAGGACAACGTAGTGGCAGAGATCACATATCCTTTTTTGAAACGCATGGACGGACCGCCACAATATCCCATCCGCAGTACAGATGCAGGTATCGGAATACAGAACCATACTGGTTATCAATAACCGAGTCGTATACGCTGCCTCCCATCATGTGGAGAGGTGGAACTGGCATTGTGCAATGCATCGGTTAACAAGAACTGTATCGGCAGAAATCACATCCCTTACGGAAAGGCTTTGTATACATCAACCGGTTGTCTTCTTTGCCGATGTATGGGTTCGGATAAAAAAGAATACTCCCGTGGTTCGGAATCAAACGATCCATGTGAGCGTGCGGAACCACTGACGGTTCATGCAGCCCAAGCTACGCAAGCCCGATGGCTCCGCATATCGCTCTGTCAGGTTCGCTCCGGTTTCGTGGAATCACTTTCGGTTAAAACGAAACAGAATCCCATCGTTTCCTACGATTTCTCGGCGAAGTGCTATAAATTCCCAAACTACCTTCGGCGGGCGGCCATTGTGGAAGCGTTTGGTAAGGTTTCATCCTACCGGAGCAATCTGGCGAACTGGGAAGCAGCGGAGTCGGTAAAACGCGGGAAGCACCCGTCACTGCCGCAGGTGGGATACGTGTATCCGGCCATGTACCGTTCCGGTATGTTTGTCTGTACCGAGATGTATCGGGCAACGGTAAATGTCTTTATCCGCAATACCTGGGACTGGGTTCTGGTAGATTTCAGAAAGAGTGATGCGGATTACATTCTCCGTCGCTGTAAGAACTGCAAGGAATGTGTCCTGGCCTTGCAGAAACGCGGAAAGAAGTGGTTTCTGGACTTCGTATTCCAGACATCCGCGAAGCTTCCGGATGTTCCCATCAAAGATACCAGTATCCTGGCAGTGGACTTGGGACTCAACAGTGCGTGTACGTGCAGCATCATGACCCGGAGCGCACGGTCCTCAGAAAGAAATTTCTTTCCCTTCCGGGAGAATGCGACTCCCTGGAATATGCGGTAAGCCACATCAAGCACGCACAGCGGTTATCTGCCCGGCGTACTCCAGGACTGTGGAAACAGGCGAAAAGCATCAATGATGACATTGTGGTCAAGACCGCACGGTTCATCGTGAATATGACAGTTAAGAAAGCAGCGGGGGCATGCGAGGTAAGGAAGCGGATCTTCTAAGCTACAGCCTCTGCCGGTTTCCAACCGGGAAGTAGTACAACTGCGACCTGAACGCGTCTTACAACATCGGTGCCCGGTATGATATCCTGGAACTCTTAAAGACCCTCCCGGTAACGGCGGGCAGGCGGTTGCAGCAAACGTACCGGAACTGACCCATCGAAGTCAGCGTACCTTATCCTCGTTCATTAAGCTGAATGCGGTGCTTGCGGCATCATGCAGCAAAGCACTGAATCCAGTCTGTATGAAGGAAGGACCACCGGAAGTCCTAAAGAGTCCAACCGGGCAGGAAATCCATCTGCCGGAAGCTCGTGACTTCAGTCAGGAGAAACAACTTCGCAACATCAGTCAAATTATAAAAATCCATTTTCACTACATATCTTTCCATAATTGTCATAAGAAATTTGAGAAAGGAGAGTTACACATGAAAAACAAGATGCGTTCCAGCCTGAAACGCTTCCTCGCGTTATGCTTGTCGGTCATAATAACATTTACAAATATTCAGTGGCAGACATTTGCGGAAGGCGTCACGGATCATTATTCCAATTATCTGGATGGCTGGAAAGTTGATGTGGCGTGGAGTACGCTATCGACGGATTATGAATGGAACGCAGCCGGGGATTCGACGAGGCAGCCCAAAATTGTTGTCACGTACCGGATCGAAAATGCAGAAAAGGATTATCCGGCTGGGAGTATGCATTTTGCCATTCCGGGTATTGGAAACGCCAGCCGCAATTCCACGGCAAAAGCAAGCAAGCTTGCAGCAGACCGGTCAGATTCTGAATGGAGCTATGACTGGGATCAGGGCAATGACTTGTATACCTTCACGAACCAGTTTGACGTAAAAACAGGCCAGTCTGTATCCGGCGGATTTGAACTGATGTGGAATTTCAACGCAAGAAATTGCGCAAATGGGTTCGCTCAGACAAAAAGCCCGTATTTTTCCATTGACGGAGATGGCAGCATTGTGATGGAACCGTTGTCTTACAAATTCACTTCCGCAAAAGACCGGTACAGAATCTATTTGTCTAAGGAAAATCTCACAGGGGAACAGTATGAGAATGCAGATCAGAATTATGTCTGGTATGATTTCACAACCCGCTTCGATAAGGATGTTCTTTCCAGGGGCGTTTACAAGTCCACGTATTTTGTAAGCCTGGATCTTCCGGACGAAGCCAAGACTTCGGACGTTAAGGTCTTACAGGGTAAAAAAACTTTGACACTTACCAGGAATGAGGACGGAGAAACCGGTTTCTATCCGTTTAAGGAACAGTACGGAGGACCGGAAACATACCAGTATTTTTCGATTGGATTTAAAAAGACTGCCCTGGATGGAAAACAGGTAACGGTCCATGGTCATCTGGATAGAATGTATCAGGATGAATCCACTTGGACAAAATCCGCTGCTTCCAACGAAATCGTGGACGCGGAACAGACCTTTACCGTAACCAGTTATTCCTTTATACACGAAGGCTACACTTACGGTATTGATTCCAAAAACACGTATGAAAGGTTCGATCATACAAATCCAAACAACTATGCAGACCGCCTGCCGGCGACCAATCTCTACAATGGCAAAATCATAGATTTTACCATCAGTGGAAAATCACAGCGTAAATACACTGCTTCCCAGCGTCGTCGTGCTGCCAGAAAAATGGTGGCAACTGCATCGGATGCGGATATGATGTCCCTGGAAGATATCAGTGTCGGAGATATGGAACTCTCTGACTGGGATGATTTAAACTGGAATGAAAATGGTCTGTATGAACCGGAAGAGCTGAATGGCATGACATATGGAGATTTGTATGCGGATGCAACTGCAGATCCGGAACTTCGGGATATTGATATCGAAGCCGAAGATACCACACAGCCTGAAACTTCAAATTCTTCCAAATCCGAAACAGATGAGACGCAGGAATCAGAAACTAAAAAAGGCGAAAAAGACACAACGGAAGAAACAAAAGAAAGTGCAAAAGAGACTGCCGAAGTAACCACGGAGGAAACTGTGAAAGAAACGGAAAACGTGAATTCCACGGCAAAGGAAGATTCTTCCAGTGATAAGACAGAAAGTAAAGATGAAAAAAGTAACGCCGCTGCAATGGAATCCGAGGAAGGAAAAGAAAAGATAAAAGAAACGGAAAATAAAACCGAGATGGTAGGTAAAGCAAAAAATGCAGATGAAACCACTGTGAAAACACAGCATCCGATTTCCTCCGTTTTTTCAAAGCTTTTGAAAGCAGTACCGGCTAATCTTTTCTCCCTGACCAGCTACGCAAGCAATATCGCAACACCGTCTGACATGGATGATAAAGATGCAACGGCACTTACAGTGGCATCCGAAAATGCAACAAAAACCAGCCAGATCGGTGCCGACCAGGAATACTCCTTAATCATCGGTGATGACAAACTGGCTGTTACCTTAAATGACGGCAGCATGAGAACGTTGGAACCGGATGAATACGATATTGCGTATGTACTCATCCCAAACACTTCAAAAAGTTATGGATACGAAATTTTCGGAACCAGTGGGGATCCGGACGAAACACCTCTTGACTCCTACGTCCTTATCAGTTCCGGAACCACCGGTTCCTATACAGCCAAACAGCTTCCGGCAGGTATCAAGGCCGTTTTCGTTCGCGTGAACGGAATCACCGGATCGTATGATTATAAGATCAATGTCGGTATAAGATTCCACCTCGACTGGAATGAGGAACAGGGAAAAACAGAGGAAGAACAGGTGGACCGAGAGAAGGCAGTTGTAAATTTCTCTTATCTGCGTTCCGTATACGTGGACGAAGACAATGAGGAAGAAGTAAACGACTGTGCCCAGGAAGCAGGCAGCTATGAAGGCGCATTTGGAGAAGAACTAAGTGAAAGAGACCAGAACCTCTATGGGGAGTGTCTGATGCGAGACTGCACGAACGTCTGGTTAAGAAATCCGGTCCTGACCTTAAACGCAAGCATGCTCGTTCCGGCAATGGAAGGAAACGGTAAGACCGGTTTTAAAACATCCATTACTTCAACAGGCACACTGCAGTCCGATAACCATGGGGAATTAAAGAGATTTTCCCTTTATACGGAAGTGCCGGATGGAATGACAGTAGACCTGGACGAGGAAGGGGTTGAAGTAACCGGAAGCGCTACGGACTTAAATGGTAACGAGGTTACAAACTTCGGGGATTACATGACGGCAACGACAAGGGAAGTGAATGATAAGACAGTAGTCGTATGTGATTTCGATTTTTCAGATTCGCCGCTGGATATTTCAAAGCTCACCACGGCAGAAATGACCTTTAATGTCTACCTGGCTTACGCAGACTATACCGTTTATGGCACCCATTACAGCACAGCCGCTTACCTGATGCCGCATGATGAGGGTCTGGATAAGGTTGGCGGATATTCCATCCGGGCAGATGAATATGATCTGGATGAAGATGGCCGCACCGATAATAAAATGGCTTACGCATGTGGAAGCATCAACGTACAGGATAATGCAACGGAATGGCGTGAATTTGTTTCCAAGTATGTGAAGAGTTATTACTCAAACGGTTATGTGGATGACACGGTTGCAAGACTGTATGACAGCAAAGATACCAAAGAGAATAAAGAAAAATCCGATTATTCCTATCGTCTGGATTTTGGTCTTGGTTCCTCAAACGCGAAAAATATCATTTTCTTTGATAATATCGAGCAGGGCGCGAAGATTGAAGAAACGGACGGAGATGGAAACAGTAACTATAAAAACATCAGCAGTGCATGGCAGGGTACCTTCGTATCCATTGATACTTCCGCAGTGAAAAAACTGGGCCTGGTACCGACCGTATACTATTCCGAGGATGCAAGTCAGGAATTTGATTTAACTGCGTCCGGATGGACAACAACGCAGCCGGGACAGGTAAAGAGCATTGCTATTGCGCTGGACACATCACAGATGACTGATGGTGTCATGAAAACGCAGCAGATGGCATACGTGACTGTTAACATGCAGGCACCGGCGGACCGATCCACGATCGATAAGAAAGCGGTCAACCAGTACACAGTTCAGTATGATGCATACGGACTGACAAGCGGGTTTGAAAAAACATACACCCTGCCGTCAGCGGAAACCTATGTAAAATGCCTGGATAATGTCGGAAAACTGATCCTTCAGAGTGTGGATGCGGACAACATTCAGAAAACAGACGAAGACGGTACTGTACATTACACCTCCCTGACCGGAGGAAAAGTCCAGATTTACAATCCGGATGGAACCGCTCTGTTTGAGAATGGTGGCAAAGAATTAAATGTCCTTGGCCGCGTTATTTTAAACAACATCCGCGGCGGAGAGTACTCCTGGGAAATGGTGCAGGCGCCGGCCGGATACCAGAAACTGAGCGGCAAACACACATTCACGATTACGGATATTCCGGAAACGGTTCTGATTGAAAACCACAGAATCCCGGGAAGCATGACACTGACGCAGCGGGATGCGGACGATGAGACCCATGCCCCACTCGCGAATGCAAAGTACCAACTTTTTAAAGCGGACGGAACGCAGATATTCCTGACAGAAGAAAATGGAATGTATGCTTACAGCGAATCCGGCACAAAGGATAGCTTCATGACCGGAAGCAATGGAACCGTCACGATATCAAATCTGCCATGGGGCAGTTATTACGCGCAGGAAACGGAAGCTGCTGCCGGGTATGAGTTGAATACCAAACAGCTTTCCTTTGAAGTTGGTAAAGCCCAGTATCATGCAGATTCCGATACGGTCAGTACCACACTGGAGGCAAAAGACACAGAACTTCCGGCATCCATTTGCCTGACAAAAACGGATGCCGAGGACGGAAAGGTATTAAAGGATGCATATTATGACGTAGCAGTGAGAAAACCTGACAGCACCTATCAGAAGTTATACGAATATTTAAAGACCAACGCTGCCGGAGAACTGACAGTGGAGGGGCTAAAGTTTGGCCATTACCGGTTTACGGAAGTAATACCTCCGGCCGGATATGCCCTGGCGGCAGACCCGGTAGAAGCAGACCTTGACGAGACAACGGCAGGCACCGTGGTAACGATCAGTCAGACCGATGACAGAAAAACCGGCTCTGCAAGGCTTAAGAAAAACTCCACGGATGGCATGCCGCTTTCCGGTGCGGAATTCGCCCTATATAAAAAGGAGGAGACCACAGACCCGGAAGAGAATGCGAATGCAGACACTCTGGTAAAGGAAAGACTTGTGACCGAGGAAGACGGAACCACAGGTGCTGTAGAGCAGCTTGCCTGGGGAACGTACTATTTCCTGGAAACCAAGGCTCCACAGGGCTATGAAATGTCTACGGAAAAACATACCTTTACGGTGGACGCTTCCAACGCCGGCTCCGTACAGACCATCCAGGTATCAAATGAAAAAATCAAAGGATCCGTAGCTTTAACCAAAATGGATGAAGCTACAAAGACCAAGAAGCTTCCTGATGCACAGTTTAACCTGTATAAGAATGACGGAAGCCTGATAAAAGAAGGCCTGACCACTGATGGAAACGGCACCATCACAGTGACGGATCTGGAGTGGGGCAGCTACTACTTCGAAGAGATGAAGGCGCCGGCCGGATACGGCATCAGCCGGGACAAGGTCCGTTTCTCGGTCAATGAGGCGAATTGCACGACCACACAGGCGCTGACCTGTTATGACCCAGCCGAACAGGTACAGATTACGATCCGGAAAGAAATCAATGAATGGTACGAACCATTTGGAAACGCAACATTCCTTTTTGAGATCACCGGAACAGACGTAAACGGAATGGCCCATACCTGGAATAAGAGCATCACACTGGTAAATGGCGCCACAACCGGCAGTACCATCCTTTCCGGGATCCCGGCCGGAACCTATGTGATCCGGGAACGGGGTACGGAACGGTATAAACTGGATAGCGTTACCGCAGGGCCCAACGTGACGGTATCCGGCGATACGGCAACTGCAGTCCTCGCATCCGCAAAGGAAGCGGAGGTGACGTTTGCTAACAGCATCTCACAATATGAGAAGTTCAGCCATACCGGCAATGCCACAAACGTGGTAAACGCAAAGACAAAGCTGACCGGACTGCAGGTAACCTATAAAGGGCCTGCCACGATCGAGTCCGAAACGGAAAACAGTTACACATTTACTGCAGACGATCTGGAAGCAGTGGCTTTTTATGATGATGGAAGCAGTAAGGCCATCGCCTTTTCTGACTTGGAGCTGGACTCGGCCACGGTGACCGGAAACAATAACTCTTCGGGTGCCGGTTATACCGTAAACGTCTCCTATACGGAAAACGGCATGACAGTATCCGGAAGCTTCAGCGTGGAAGTAAACTTACAGATCCCGCCGCAGCCGTTTACGGTCACCTATGACGCGAATGGAGGATATTTTGGCGATGATACTTCCAGTACGTTAAACCAGGTAACCTATGTGATGGGCGATAAGGCTCGTGTTACAAAGGTTGCAAAAACGGATAATGTTGGTGAAGATGGCACACAAACTTCCGGATCATACGGAAATAATGTGGCAAAAAATCAGGTTGTTACGATTCCGGGAGCGGAGAGCCTGAAAGTGACCATCACATACCGGACGGAAAGTACCAGCTACGACTGGGTATGCTTATATGAAGGCCTGGATGTAACGCCGGATCGATACAACTATAGCCAGTCCAAAAGCGGAAAACTGGGTGGAACAACAAAGACCACAAAAGAATTTACCATCCAGGGAGAAACGGTACAGATCTTTTTCCGGTCAGATGGCAGCGGTAGTAATTACTATGGATTCTATGCTGTTGTGGAAGCGGAAGTCCAGAAAACAGAGGTTGTTGCCGGCAAGGAAAAACAGCCAGACCATGTAATGAAAACATTCGCGGGATGGTATACGAATGCGGCGTGCAGCGATGGGAAGGAATTCACGTTGCAAAACTGTACGGAAAGTACGATCGTATACGCAAAGTGGAAAGACCCGACGGCAGTTTTATTGGATTCCGGTTATAATACGGGGCTTTCTAAAAAATTTGCGGATATTGCAGAGACCCCAGAGACAATCACGGCATTTCAACGCTCTGCGATCATGCCGGACGCGAATGTTACGAATGAGGCACACTGCATTTCCACAGAGAATTCAGAAGTACCGGTTTATTTATGGAAGGACGGGACAACTTTAAAATGGTGGTCTAAGGCTGTAAAGCCTGAGGCGCAAAGTTTGACATATTTATACAACGGCTATTCTGATTTGACGGATATCAGTGGACTTTCCGGCTATGATACATCAAATGTCACCGATATGGGCGGCATGTTCTATGGTTGTGGTAACCTGACCAACCTGTCTGCACTTTCCGGCTGGAATACGTCAAGGGTCACCAATATGGACTCCATGTTCGATAGTTGCAGCAGTCTGACTGGCCTGACTGCACTTTCCGGCTGGAATACGTCAAGGGTCACCAATATGGACTCCATGTTCTGTAGCTGCCGTAGCCTGGCCGACCTGACTGCACTTTCCAACTGGAATACGCAAAAGGTCACCAATATGAGCGCAATGTTCTGGCGCTGCCGTAGCCTGGCCGACCTGACTGCACTTTCCGGTTGGGATACATCAAAGGTCACCAATATGAGTCTCATGTTCTCTGAGTGTAAGAGCCTGGCCGACCTGACCGCACTTTCCGGTTGGAATGCGTCAAATGTCACCAACATGGGCGGAATGTTCTATAATTGCAGCAGTCTGACTAACCTGACTGCACTTTCCAACTGGGATACATCAAATGTCACCGATATGAGCACCATGTTCTCGAGTTGTGAGAGCCTGACTGACCTGTCTGCACTTTCCGGTTGGGATACATCAAAGGTCACCAATATGTACGCCATGTTCTCGGGTTGTGAGAGCCTGACTGACCTGTCTGCACTTTCCGGCTGGAATACGTCAAGGGTTACGAGTATGGACCACATGTTTGCTTTTTGCCGTAACCTCACGAATTCCTCTGCTATCAATGACTGGGATATTTTAAAAGTGACTAACTTTACATACATGTTCGTCAGTTGCTCATCTCATCCGGAGTTTACCAAACGATCTGGTACCTGGAACGATGGTACATTTACTCCAACTTCATAACGCAATTAATTTTGCAGAGAGGACTGGCACCCGTCAGCCCTCTCTTTGATAACATCAGTTGCCGCATACTCGCGACTTCAGTCGTGAGTTAGGCACTGCC
>ENA-ORUF01002989-ORUF01002989.1-human-gut-metagenome-genome-assembly--contig:-NODE-2989-length-13222-cov-3.080808_pt1 | contig 13222 bp, 8 predicted proteins | sample MGYA00242077_ERZ509203 | MGnify/ENA primary metagenome ERZ509203 (study PRJEB26280, sample SAMEA2338834) | human gut metagenome | biome: human gut; feature: human-associated habitat; material: faeces...
GCGGTCTATCCAGCATGGGCTTGCTCAGGCCGGCATTGTGGAGAGCCTGCGCGGCGTCCATGGCGGCATGCGTCTCAAGGCCGATCCTGCCGCGATCACGCTTTGCGATATCGTCGAAGCCGTGCAAGGATCGTTCTGCATCAACGAGTGCACCGCGCCTGACGCCGACTGCTCGCGTATGTCTACCTGCTGTCTTCATCCGCTTTGGCTGGGAGCCGAGGCTCTTATGCGCGATTACCTCAGCTCCATCACGCTGCACGACGTTGTGACGTGGAGCCGTTTCCCCGCCGTTGACGCGAAGTTCACCGATCGCAGCGCATTTGCCTCGTATGCCGATTGCGCGTCGCTTCGCCGTCATATCGGCGCGTAGGCTGGTACATGGTTTCAGAGGAATTTCGCTCGCTCATCCGCGTCGAGGGTGCGCGGCTGTACCGAGACCTTCCATGGCGCCGCACGCGCGACCCCTATCATATCTGGCTCTCGGAGGTCATGCTTCAGCAGACCCAGGTGGCACGCGTCGAGACGCGCATGCCGGCGTGGCTCGAACGTTTTCCGAGTGTCGAGGCGCTGGCCGAAGCCCCCACCTCCGATGTGCTCGAGGCGTGGCAGGGTATGGGATACAACCGCCGCGCGCTGGCGCTCAAGCGGGCGGCGCAGGAAATCATGGAGCGCTATGACGGCGCGTTTCCCCGCGAAACGAAGGAGCTCGTTGCGCTGCCGGGCATAGGTCCCGCGACGGCGCAGGGTATCAGGGCTTTCGCGTTCGACCTGCCCGGTGTGTACCTCGAGACCAACGTTCGTACGGTGTTTCTGCATCACTTCTTCCCTGATGTTCCTGCAGTGCCCGACCGGGAGCTCACGCCGTTGGTGGAGGCGACCTGTCCCCTTGCCCCGGAAGGTATTGCGGCGCGGACGGATGGGGCTTCTGGGGCGGAGCGGTTTGCCGTTCCCCAGGATGCTGAGGACACGCCGCGGGCCTGGTATTATGCGCTGCTCGACTACGGCGCGTATCTCAAAAAGACGCTGCCCAACCCCTCGCGTCGCTCCGCAGCGTATACGCGACAGTCCCGTTTCGAAGGGTCGCGTCGCCAGAAGCGCGCAGAGGTTGTCCGGATGCTGCTCGATGCGCGCGATGCAGAGCCAGCGGGCCTTACCTTGCAGGATGTTGTGCGCGAACTCGACTGCTTTGAGGCCAAGGCAGGGCGCGGCCCGGTGGACTCCGGGCTTGCTGCTTCGATTCTCGACGCCTTGGAGCAGGAAGGGTTCTGTTTGGCCGTCGAGCGCGATGGTGAGCGCGTTTGGATGATCGCGTAGGGGCTGCTGCCCGCCGGCTTGAAACCCGGTTTATGCCTTCGGTTGAAGCGGGAAGTATCTCGTCGGCACTCTACCAGCGCTTTTGCTGTAAGAAATCCGAAATCTACGTTCGGCTGCGGGAGCGTGTTGGGTTTTATCGTGCTGTAGCATTGCATGGGCACCGACCACTTTCAACTTTTGGGCACTTCATGAGGGGCCTGCAAAGTAGACAAGTTTTCTGCGAGCAATGTACCTGCGGTTTCTCCGGAAAAAAGTCGCTCATACTTCATAAGGCAGGAAAGAAGTGCCCAAAAGTTGAATAAGCTTCATCTGGCTGGCGCAGTATATGCGATTCTTTCGTTTTATTAGAATTAATTCCTAATAAGTAAGAGTATAATCTACCGCCGAGGGTATAACCTCAGCATAGGCGCACCGTGAGTGCGCGAACAACGACTGCTGATACCAGCAGGAGGGGAGAGAGTCCAATGGATTTCGAGAACTCGCAGACTAAGAAGAACCTCGAGACCGCGTTCGCCGGTGAGTCGCAGGCGCACACCAAGTATCGTTACTACTCTTCGCAGGCCAAGAAGGACGGCTACGTCCAGATCTCCGACATCTTCATGGAGACCGCCAAGAACGAGTCCGAGCACGCCAAGCTGTGGTTCAAGTATCTACACGGCGGTGCGGTGCCGGGCACGCTCGACAACCTGAAGGACGCCGCCGCTGGCGAGAACTACGAGTGGACCACGATGTATGCCGAGTTTGCGCAGACCGCCGAGGAGGAGGGCTTCAAGGAGATCGCCGCCAAGTTCAAGGGCGTTGGCGCGGTGGAGAAGGCGCACGAGGAGCGCTATCTTAAGCTCGCCGAGCGCGTTGAGAAGGGCGAGGTCTTCGAGCGCGAGGGCGTCAAGGTTTGGAAGTGCCTGAACTGCGGCCACCTGCATGTTGGCCCCACGGCTCCGCAGCTTTGCCCCGTCTGCAACCATCCGCAGAGCTACTTCGAGGAGCAGGCGATCAACTACTAGTGTAGACTGGCGCTCCAACGCGTCGCCTAGGTTCTGGGGCCGCCCATGCCGTTTGTTGCATGGGCGGTCTTTTGCTTGGCGTTCCTTTGCATGGCACCCCTTTGCATGGGCGGCCTTTTGCGTGATGGCGTTTGCGTTGTGCCCTATTTGCGCACGGCCATTTTTTGCATGGAGCGATCTGCCCATGAGGCGCATCTGCCGTGTGACGCGGCTTGGTGGGGTTGCCACCGCGGTCGTGCTTGAATCGTGGTTGATGGAGCGAGCTTTCGCTCGGCGTCCTCGGGGCATGCCGTTTATCGATTTCGACGCAGGGCACGCTTGACGTAGGCTAATCTCCGTGCCATGCTTGGCCTACCTTTCCATGCATGCCTCTCCGAGGAGGATGTTGCATGGACCTTTTTATCGAGACTCCCAAACAAGTAAATGACCGGTTGGAGCGTGAGCGTCGTTCCCAGGACGCATGGTTGCGCGCCATGCAAGAGCAGTATGCCGCGCAGCAGGCCGGGCTTGGGGCGCCTGTCGTGCAGCAGGCCGGGTGCCGGGTGCCCGTCGACCAACAGATTGGGAGCGATGCGCCCTCCGCGCAGCGAGCCGGGCACGAGGGGTCTTCCGAGCGGCGCCGCGCGTGCGAAACGTATGCCGAGCAGCGGGGTGAACATGAGGCCTCGCGCACACCGTCTCAGGCGGGCGATGGCTATTCGGTCGCGCAGGATGCGTACCGCGAAGAGCTCGCCTTCCAGCGCCGCCGGGCGCGTCATCGTCGCATCGGTGCTTGTCTGCGCGTGCTCGCGCTCATCGTGCTCATTCCCCTTGGGCTCGCAGCGGTGTTTGTCGGGTCGTATGTTCTGACCTGCATCATCAACGGGGCCACGCCGGAAGAGGTGCTCGATGTGCTTGCTGCCATGCCCTCGCGTGTGGAGTCGTTCGTGCGCTCGGTGATGGCGATGTGAGTAGGGGCTATGGGCGTGAGCTAGGGCTCGCAGCGTATCCTGGGCAAGGGCGTGAGCTAGGAGCTAGCAGCGCACGCTGGGGCAGATATCCGAGAGGGGGCATTCGCTGCAGAGCGGCTTGCGCGCATCGCAGATTTCGCGCCCGAACTTGATCCATTGGTGATTCACGTTGCGCCAATACGCTTTGGGAAGAATCTTGAGAAGGTCCTGTTCCGTTTTGAGCGGTTCCTTCTCATGGGTCTTGGGCGAGAGCTTGAGCCGGTGGGCGATGCGATTGACGTGCGTGTCGACCGCGATTCCCTCAACGATGCCAAAGCTCACATTGAGCACGATGTTGGCCGTCTTTCGCCCCACTCCAGGGAGCTTGACGAGCTCTTTCATATCGGCCGGAACGTGGCCGCCGTAATCGGCAACGATCATCTGAGCAGCCTCGACGCAGTGCTTGGCCTTCGTTTTATAGAAGCCGAGCGACTTGATCACCTCGGCGATCTCTGCGGGTGTGGCACCAGCCATGGCCTCGGGAGTGGGCCAGCGGCGGAAAAGCTCCGGCGTAACTTTGTTCACCTGCGCATCGGTGGTTTGGGCAGAAAGGAGGACCGAAACGACGAGGCGGAAGGGGTTCTCGTGGTCGAGAAAGCACTCGACGGGGCCGTAGCGCCGATCAAGCCGTTCACAGACCTCAATTGCGCGCTCGCGCTTGGCGGCGTTGGTTTCACGGGGCATGGCGAGTCCTCTCTGCATCACTGCCTAACATGCAAGGCATCGTGCTCAGCAAAGTTGTGATGATATGGCCATCTTACCAATGTGCTTCGCCTGTTGCGAGTAGGCGACTATGCGGACGATCGGGCAAGGGCACATGGCCATACTCGGTCGGAGGAGCTGCGACGCATCGTGGTGGAGGCAAAGAGCCGCGCATCGGTATAACCGTGTGCAGCGTGAATGGGATTCGGCATCGATAGGGCGTTAGGAGGTTGCGCCGTTCCCGTGCTCGTTCCCATTGGCAGTGTCTAGCGTCTCTGTGCTTGAATGAATGGGTTCTAGGATTGCGCTCTCATCTAGAGCCTTGGCGTAGGAATCACCGTGCTCGGTACTCGCTTCAATCCCAAGGACCTCGGCGGCATCGTCGTCGGCAAGGGCGCTGATGTCGTTGAGCTTGCGTTCAATGACATTGGTGCGCGTCGTGATGATGCTGTCGACCGTGCGGCCCGCTGTGTCAATCTGCTTGCGGGCGCGGCGAAGCGCTTCTTGGTAGTTGGGAAGCTCAGCCTTAACGGCGGCGAGCACGCGAAGCACGTCGTCGGTGCGTTTTTGCAGGCGGAACGTCTGGTAGCTCATCTGCAGGCTGTTCAAGAGTGCCGCCATGGTGGAAGGCCCCGCCACGTTGACATGGTAGTCTCGCTGCAGGACCTCGACCAGCCCGGGACGGTCGACTACCTCAGCATAGAGCCCCTCGAAGGGCAAAAACATGATGGCGAAGTTGGTGGTTTCGGGCACGCTGAGATACTTGCTCGAGATATCTTTCGCCTCGCCCTTAATGCGTGTCTCGAGCGCGCGCCGCGCCGCGGCGATTGATTCAGCGTCGCCGTCGTCGAGGGCGTCGCGCAGGTGCTCGTAGGTGTCGCCGGGAAATTTGGCGTCGATGGGCAGCAGAATGGGGTCGCCGCTCTCCACGGGAAGCTTCACGGCAAATTCGACGCGCTCGGAGCTTCCAGGTTTCGTCGCCACGTTTTCCAGGTATTGTTCGGGGGCGAGGATGTCCGAGAGGATGGCGCCAAGCTGCACCTCGCCGAGCATGCCGCGTGTTTTCACGTTGCTCAGCACGCGCTTGAGGTCGCCCACGCCAGAGGCGATGCTCTGCATATCGCCGAGGCCCTTGTAAACAGCTTCGAGCTGATCGCTCACCTGTTTGAACGATGCCGAAAGCCGGTCGTTGAGCGTACGGGAGAGCTTTTCATCTACCGTGGCGCGCACCTGGTCGAGCTGGCGCGCGTTGTCGGCGCGGATATCGCCCAGTTGCCGGTCAACGGTCGTTCGCATCTGGCCCAGCTGACGGTCCACGGTTTCGCGCACTTGGTCGAGGCGGCCCTCGATGTTCTCGCGGTTTTGCCCGAGCTGCTGCGTGGTCTCGCGGCGAAGAGCGTCCATCTGGTCCCCGGTGCGGGCGATCTGCTGTGAGACCGTATCGAAGCGCTGCTGCATGAGCGGAGTTGTGGCGGCTGCATGCTGAACGAGCGCACCGAGGGATTGCTGGGCGCTGTCGAGCGCGCGCTGCGTTTCCTGCGCATGGCTCGCTGCGTCCTGCGCGCGGGCCTCGGCTGCGGCGCGATCGTTTTCTGCTTGTACGGCGATGCGACGCACGGTGGCGAGGCAGGTGAGCGCGGCCACGGCGGCGATGGCAGCGGAGACGGCGGCAACGAGGGCGCATATAAGTGGGAGGTCCACGGCGGTCCTTTCGGCATAACCAGTTGTGTTGTGAATCATTATACGGTGCTGCTGATATTGTCCTTTGCGGCGTGTCTGCTGCCAGAGTCTTGTTCGTGCGAACGGGTGCGCTCGCATAACGGCAAGGTTCGAGGTTACAGGTCTTGCCGCACTGCCATGGAATGTCCGAGCGAGAAGCTGCACGTGGGTCGCGAATCTTGTTGCCAGCGTGTGGGCCCTTTGTTCGTTCCAGTTTTGGGAATATGTTTTACGCCTAGCGCTCGATAGCCCTTGCGTGAACAAGGAAATCCTGCGCTTTTTCTGGGCAGCGGCTGGCTTATGGCCAGCAGGATAAAAAGATATTCCCAAAAGTGGAACGAGCGTACCGTTGGCGGCGCTCGCATGAGCGAAGTGCGGTGGGGCGGGCATGGGCAAGCGTTGTTTGAGCGAGTGTTGCGTGCGGTTATCGGGGTATGAGCGCGGGCGAGCGCGATGCCCTGGCGCACTTGCGGTACCATACAAGCTCACAGATAATCGTTAGACCCGCTGGGGCTTGCCCTGGCGGGTTTTCGGCGTGGAAAAGCGGGCCGGGTAGCTTGATAGCCGGTCTTGCCCGCCGCCGCGCCGGGGAAGGTGCCCATGCTCATCCATCGCATTGCCGCACAGCTCTATACCGCCGAGGCGCCGCAAGTGATCGAGGCCGCGCTCGATGCGGGAAAGGACGCCACGCTCGCCGTCTCGCAGTCCGGCCGAGTGCTCATGCTCGCTGCACAGTTCGCTCGTCGGCCACGGCCTGTGGTCTATATCGTTTCTGGCGAGGAGGCCGCCGACCGCGCCGCCCGGGCGCTCGCGGCCTACGTGGGGCTCGAGCATGTGGCGCGGTTTCCGGAGCGCACCGATTATCCCTGGCAGGACAAGCAGCCCGACGACGCGATCGTGGCGGCTCGATGCGCTGCGCTCGGTCGCATCGCGCGGGGTGAGGCGTGCATCATGGTTGCTTCCGCACGCGCTCTTTTGCGCTGCGTCCCGCCGGCCGAAAGCCGGTACTGGGCCTCGACCACGTTTGCCGTGGGCGAGGAGCGGCCGTTCGAAGATGTGCCGCGCGTGCTTGTGGGCATGGGGTACACCGCGTCCGACGCAGCCGATGTGCCGGGGCTTTTCCGCGTTCACGGCGACAGCGTAGATATCTTTCCTGCGCAGGCGCGGGAGGCGGTGCGCATCGAGTTCTTCGGCGATGAGATCGATCGTATTCGCAGGATGGTCACCTCGACGGGCCAGACCATCGGCGACGAGCAGCAGGTCGAGGTTTTCCCCTGTAGGGAACTAGCGCTTACCGACGACGCGGTGCATCGCATGCATGTCGCGTTGTATCAGGCTTCACGCGACGACACCGCGATCGCGGCGCTTCTCGAACTCGTTGACGCGCGGGTGGTAACGCCGGAGCTTGATCGCTTCCTGCCCATCATGTACGAGGGAACCGCGAGCCCGCTTGCGCACATGAGCCCAGACGCGCTCGTGGTGCTTTCCGAGCCGCGTTCCCTGTTCGACGATTGCACGCGCGCCTATGAGGAGCTTGAACGGCGCGCCGGAGAAGCGGGGGTGAGCCATCTCGACGGGCTCTACGTGCGCCCGCAGCAGCTCGATTTTGGCAGGCAGCAACGTTTGAACTACGTTTCCATCATCCGCGCGGGCGGCGCGGTTACGGCCGAGCTCAAGATCGAGCAGCCTGCGATCGCTGGGTCGGACACGCGGTTCATCTCGCGCATCCAGGAGGTCACGGCGAATCGCTTCGCGTGCGTGTTTGCCGCTCCGGATCGCGGCGCGCGCGAGTCGCTCGAGCTCTCGTTTACCGATGAGGGCATCCCCTTCGAGGAGTCGCTGCAGACGGCCCCCGAGAACGAGGGGGCGGTGAGCCCCGCCATCTCTGTGCGCGTGGCCGATCGTCTCAACCTTAAGCGCATCGAACGCTCGGAGAGCGCGCCGGAGCAGACCCGCCATGCCGCACCGAACGAGGCGCGCGGTCCGCATGAAACGCAGACACCCGGTGCCCAGCAGTCAAAGCATGAGTCAAAACGAACCCGTCCCAAAATGGATCAGCGTGGGAGTGGCGTGGCCGTTCCCACGCTTACGCGCGGTCGTGTGACCTTCATCGACCTGCCGCTTCCTTCTGGCGTGGTGGTGCCCGAGGCGCATCTCGCGGTGTTCTCGATAAGCGACCTCAACGCTCGCATGGACGCGCGCCGGGGCCGCCGTACGGCGCGGCGCGTTGACGTTACGGAGGTCACCTTCCCCTTCAAGCCGGGCGATTATGTCGTTCATGCCACGCATGGCATCGCGCACTTCGCGTCGATCGTGCGCCAAGAGGTGGCCGGCAAGGAGCGCGACTACTTCCTCTTGGAATATGCGGACGGCGATAAGCTTTACGTGCCGCTTGAGCAGGTCGACCGCATCAGCCGTTACGTTGGGCCAGACGGGCAGAACCCCAGGCTCACGCGCCTCAACACCGCCGACTGGAGCCGGGCAACCAAAAAGGCGCGCAAGTCGGCGAAGAAGCTCGCCTTTGACCTCGTGGACCTGTATACGCGTCGCAGCTCGATCACGGGTGTGGCCTGCCCGCCAGACACGCCCGAGCAGCTCGAGATGGAGGCGAGCTTCCCGTACGAGCCCACGCACGACCAGCTCGATGCCATCTCCGACATCAAGGCGGATATGGAGGCGCCCAAGCCCATGGACCGCCTGCTCTGCGGTGACGTGGGCTTCGGAAAGACCGAGGTCGCTTTGCGCGCGGCGTTCAAATGCGTGGACAGCGGCCGGCAGGTCATGGTGCTCTGCCCAACGACGATTCTGGCCCAGCAGCACTACCAAACCTTCTTTGAGCGCTTCGCCCCCTTTGGCGTGGAGGTCGAGGTCCTCAGCCGATTCCGCACGCCCGGGCAGCAGAAGCGCGCGCTCGCGGCCTTTGCTGAGGGTAAGCTCGACGTGCTCGTGGGCACGCACCGCCTGCTATCGAGCGATGTAAACCCGGCGAACCTCGGCCTCGTCATCATCGACGAGGAGCAGCGCTTTGGCGTGCAGCACAAAGAGCAGCTCAAGAACCTGCGCGAGCAGATCGACGTGCTCACGCTCTCGGCCACGCCCATTCCGCGCACCATGCAGATGGCGATCAGCGGCGTGCGCGACATGAGCCTCATTACCACGCCACCCACCGGGCGCCGGCCGGTCATCGTGCATGTGGGCGAGTACGACCCGGACGTGGTGAGCGCGGCCATCCGGCTAGAGCTCGGGCGCAAGGGGCAGGTGTACTACGTGAGCAACCGCGTGAAGACCATCGACGATGCGGTTGACCGTGTGCACGAGGCCGTGCCCGAGGCGCGTGTGGGCGTGGCGCACGGCAAGATGAGCCCGCGCGAGGTTGAAGACGTGATGATCGACTTCTCGATGGGGCGCATCGATGTGCTGGTGGCGACGACCATCATCGAGAGCGGCATCGACAATCCCCGTACGAACACGCTGATCATCGAGGACTCGCAGCGCCTGGGCCTCGCGCAGCTCTATCAGCTCAAGGGGCGCGTGGGCCGCAGCGCCACGCAGGCCTACGCCTACTTCATGTTCCCTGGCGAGCTTCCACTCACCCAAGAGGCCACGGAGCGCCTGACAGCGCTGAGCGAGTTCCAAGAGCTCGGGAGCGGCATGCGCATCGCCATGCGCGACCTGGAGATCCGCGGCGCCGGCTCGCTTGTGGGCGCGGAGCAGCACGGCAACCTGTCGAGCGTGGGCTTCGACCTGTTCACGCAGATGCTCGGGCAGGCCGTGGCGGAAGCGCGCGGCGAGACTTCGGGCGAGGTCGAGGTGGCGAGCGTGGCCATCAACCTGCCGGCAGATTACTATCTGGACGAGGAATACCTGCCCGAGGTCGATCGGCGTGTGCTCGTGTACCGCAAGGTCGCCGCGGCCGATACGCTTGCCGCGGTGGGCGAGGCGCAGCGGGAGTGCGAAGATCGCTAAGGCGAGCTGCCGCTTGCGGCGCGGAACCTCTTCGATCGGGCGCGCCTGCGCATCCGTGCGGAGCGCCTGGGGCTTGAGAGTATCGCGCTTTCGGCTGGACGGCTTGTGTATCAGGGGGTTGATGTGCCAAAGGCGGTCGCCTTCGATTTGCGCGATCGATTGGGCGCGGTGAACTTTCCCAAGAGCCGCAAGCTTTCGGTTCCGTATAAGGCTGGTGCGGGCGCCGGGACCGGTGTGGGGCGGGGGCTCGACGCCAACGATCCGGCGGGGCCCGTCGCCGCGGCACTCCGTGTGCTGGAGCAGTTGGGACCCAGCGGGGATGACGACTAGCGAGGGCGCGCGGCGTACCGCAGTTATGCTTTGCGGCTGCGGCAGCTGCGGCAATCGCTGCGCACTTCCGGCGCGATCGGCGTCCGCGAAGCGCGGAAGTCATCGCTGAATATGCATTCTTGCGGCAATAGTATTCATGCCTGAGCTTGCTACTTATGGGTCAATGAAAAAAACGGTTAAAACGGCGGAGTTTTGAGTACCGAGCTCAGGCTTTCTACCTGCAAGAACAGTATAAAACTGCAGGTAAATAGCCTGATCAAAAGTATTGCGAAATAACTGGTTTTTCACCGCCGCATAAAGTAGGTCCCATAACCCTATACAAAGCGATGCGCTTACGGGAGCATCGGGCGCACGTTCTATCTTACTCGGCCGCTTGGCGGCGGGAGAGGTGGGCCCTCGAGCAGAACAACAGTGCCCTTTTGGCCCTGCTACCGCCCGTCGTCCTGCATGAGTCCCTGGCGGGAGCGCCGTGCCGCCTCGCGGGCCCGGAGCTTGGCAGGGTCGGGCACAGCGGTGGGCACGGGCTCGTCCACGTGGCCGCCCCACCAGCCGCCTACGAAGTTGTCCGTGCGGAACACGTTGATGACAGCGCCGGGGTCCACCTCGCGCACGAGGCGGACGATGTCCTCGGATTCGTAGGTCGAGACAACGGTGTGCAGCAGGTACATGCGCTGCCTACTGTAGCCGCCGATCACCTCGGCGCAGCTGATGCCGTGCTGGAAGCTCGCGATGTACGCGTCCATCACGGCGTCGGCGTGCCGCGTGGTGATCTGCAGCGTCACGCGGTCGTAACGGTGGTAGAAGCTGTCGATAGTCTTGGTTGCGATGAACTGGAACACGATGGAATACGCCGCATGCTCCCAGCCGAAGAGCGCGCCGAACACTACGAGCAGGGCGCAGTTGCTGGCAAAGATGAAGCCCCAGATGGTCTTGCCGGTGCGGTTTGCCACGAGCAGCGAGATGAAGTCCGTACCGCCTGTCGATGCGCCCGCTTTGAGCGCGATGGCGATAGAAAGCCCCGAGATAAAGCCTCCGAAGACGACGAGCATGATTTGATCGTCGAGCAACGGCTGAAAATCAAAGATGCGCAGGAACGCAGCGGAAAGCGCGACCTGCATCATGGAGAAGAAGACGAAGCGCTTGGAGATGCGGTTCCAACAGATGAAGGCGAGTGGGATGTTGAGCGCGAGCATGCCGAGGTCGGTGGAGATGCGCACGCCGAAGAGCGCCGTGATGCGGTCGATGAGCACCGCGATGCCGGTGAAGCCGCTGGGGAGCAGGTTTGCAGGGTTCACGAATGCCTGGATGAGAAAGGCCTGCAACAGTGCGGATGCCACGACGGCACCAGCGGTGATGATGCGGCGAACGAGGGTGAGCCGTGCGAGTTCGAGGGCGCGATCGCTGAGCGATCCGGGCGCGGTGGTCATGGTGGCCTCCTTTGCTGGAACAGGGGTATAGGAGCTTGGTGGTTGGAGCGGCCTCAAGGGCGTGTGCACGCTTGACCTTGGGCGGCGGTCATTATCGCATGCGCCGCCCCGGTATGCAGAACGGCAATAAATCTATACAAATGCGCAGGCTAGAACTGAGCGCGCGCGGGTGCGCGGGCGAGTGGAAAGGACGGGTCGGAGGGGCGGGCGAGTGGGCGGGCACGCGGGAGGTCGGATGCGCGGGAGCGGAGGGTGAGAGGCGGGTGCGCATGCGCGCGGTGGCTTTAGCGCCCCACACGCACGAAAAAAGGGGACGAGCCTGCTCGTCCCCTTCCGGCATATGTAGCGCATGCGCGCAGCTGTTAGGCGGCGCCAGCCGACTCCTCCTCGTCCTCTCCCGTCGTTGGAGAATCGGGCGAGGTCGCGGGGGTATCGGGGGTGCTGGTGTCGGGCTCCGGCCCACGCGAGATGGTGATGGTGATGGTGGTGCCAGGCATGGCAGAGCCGGTGAGGCTCTGGCTTATGACTACGCCGGCATCGACGCGGCTGCTGTACTCGTATTCGCGAGACACCGAGAAGCCCGCATCCTCGAGCGCTCCGGCGGCGCTGTTCTCGCCGTCGCCAACCACATTGGGGATGCTCACGGTGCCGGGGCCGGTGGAAACGGTGTAGGTGACCGTCGAACCCTCCTCGACCTCTTCGCCCTCAGCGGGGCTCTGCTCGAAGACGGTGCCCTCTTCAGCGTCGTTGGACGCCTCGGAGGCAACGCCCACCAAGCCGGCCTCTTCAAGAAGCTTCTCTGCCTCTTCGCGCGTCCTGCCCTTTAGATCGGGTACCGTAGTGGTCTTTATCGGTTCGGGGCCACGCGAGATTTGAATCTCAACCTCATAGCCCTCTTCGACCTGAAGGCCGCCGCTCGGGGTCTGGCTCATGACCTCGCCCTCTTCGTACTCATCGCTATATCCGGACGAGGTTTTAACGCCAAGGTTAAGCGACCGAAGTTCCTCGGTTGCCCCCTCCTGGGTGTAGCCCAGAACGTTCGGCACGGTGACCGTCTTCGCTCCGCTGTTGAGGGCGCTGAAGGCAGCGAAGGCGATGATGCCGATGATCGCGAGCGCGGCCACCACGCCGGCAACGATCTTGCCCTTGCCGCCCTTTTTCTTTCCGCCGTATGGGTCAGCTCCGCCCGAGGCGCTCGAGCTCATGCCGGATCCGCTGCGCACCGCGGTGTTGCCGATGCCCGCCGGGCGCGCCATGGCCTGCGTCTGGTCGCTCATCACGCGCGTCTCGGTGGCGCCGGCGCCGCCCGCGGGCACCGCGCCGATCACGCGCGTGGGCTCGGGGACATCCACCTGGCGCCCCGCGAGGTACGCATTCAGGGTCTGGCGCAGCTCGTCGGCCGTCTGGAAGCGGTTGGCGGGATCCTTCTCCATGCAGCGCAGGATGATGCGCTCAAGGTCGGCGTCGAGGTTGGGGTTGAGCTGCGACGGGGGAACGGGCAGCTCGTTAACCTGCTTCAAAGCAACAGAGATCGCGTCGTCGCCATCGAAGGGCACCTGGCCCGTGGCGCACTCGTACATGACCACGCCGAGCGAATAGATGTCGCTCGTGGGCCCAAGCTCTTGGCCGCGCGTCTGCTCGGGCGAGACATAGTGTGCGGTGCCGAGCACGTTGTTATCTTGCGTGAGGTGGCTGTTCTTGGCGCGGGCGATGCCGAAGTCCATCACCTTGATGTTGCCGTCGGGCAGCACCATGATGTTCTGCGGCTTGA
>ENA-ORUF01003006-ORUF01003006.1-human-gut-metagenome-genome-assembly--contig:-NODE-3006-length-13152-cov-2.542262_pt1 | contig 13152 bp, 7 predicted proteins | sample MGYA00242077_ERZ509203 | MGnify/ENA primary metagenome ERZ509203 (study PRJEB26280, sample SAMEA2338834) | human gut metagenome | biome: human gut; feature: human-associated habitat; material: faeces...
GCGTGAATCGCCATCTTAGCCACGTTGAACGGCAGCAGAATCGGCAGAATCATCGCGGCCACAGCTTGGTAGGTCATGTGCGCGTAAATCGGCGTGACAATCAGGTTGCTCACCAGCGCCACCACGATGGCCAGCACCGCACCCACCAGAATGCCGATGGCGGCACCCTTGCGCGTACGGATCTTACGGTAGATGAACGCGGCCGGCACAGACAGGAACAGCGCCACCAGCACAGCCATCAGCGAACCCCACGGATTGGCGAACATGTGCGGCACAAAGCCGAGCACAGACACGATTGCGGCGGCGGCCGGGCCATACGCAAAGCCGGCAATCAGGCAGACGATGCCGGACGGGTCGTACTTCAGCCAAGTGACCGGCGTAATCGGGAATTCAATGAAGCTGGTGACCATCGCCAGCGCCACGAACAGTGCATACATGGCGATACGGCGCGTGGACCAGCGGCCAGAATCGGCCACACCAGTGGTGTGTGAGCCAAGTTTGGCGCTGGTGCTGGCGGTGGACGTGCTGGCCGAACCCTCGGCCTCGGGTGCCACAGAACGAACAACTTGCATGCGAATACGCGAAGATACACTCATAATGAGCCCTCGTTTCTTCCATCCGGACTATACCGTTGGCTCCGGAATCTCACCGGATCAGCCGCTTGCGCGGGTCGCGGGCTTCCTGCCATCCCCGTTATGAAACCCGGGGTGCAGGTTACCGCCAGTAAGGAATTGCACCTTCCCTGAAACTGACAGGCTTATTCATACGCCATGCGCCGGACGTATGCAACCCGCGTTTCACTGTGCAGAAATTCGTCTTGTGCCGGTCAAGTGCAACAATGGGAGCCATGGCTGAAGTGAAGAAACCCAACAACACCATCGACAAGCTTGCCCTGATCGTCACCACCTACAAACGTCAGCAGTTGCTTGAGACACTGTTCGATTCGATTCTGGCGCTTGAACAGGCACCGTGGCGCATTGTCATCGTGGACAATGAGCAGTCCGATCAGACGGCGGACATGGTCGCTGCGTTTGCCGGCAAGGTGACCGGCCAATGGGGCACCACCGTGGCCGACCAGTCCGGTAACGAAGAACGTGTGGTCTATGCGCCGCAGACCGAGAACCTGGGTGGTGCGGGCGGTTTCTCCGCCGGCGTGGCCAAAGCCTACGAGCTGGGTGCCGCATGGTTCTGGGTGATGGATGACGATGTGGCCGTGCTGCCGGACGCCATTGCCAAGCTGTCCAAGTGGACCGACAAGCACGAGGTGATTCAGGGCTCCCGATTCGACTACGATGGCGGCCCGTTCTACTGGCAGTACGACTTCATTGTGCCGCTGGGCATCCCGAACCCGATTGCGCCCGCCGCATTCGGCCCGGCCGGATACCGAGTGATGGACACGCTGTGCTTCGAAGGCGGCCTGTTCAACCGCCGTGTGGTCACGGAAATCGGTCTGCCGGACCCGCGCTTCTTCATCTACTGGGATGACACGATGTATGGCTACCGCGCCAGCAAGGTCACCAACCCGATTGTGGTGCCCGACGTGATCCTGCGCCGTACGCGCGAGATCGGCAATTGGGATATCGCCGGCGTGCGCCAGCTCAACTCCACATCCGACATGAACCGGTATCACATCATGCGCAACCGCGGATACATGGCCCGGTACTTCATGACCTATGGTGACTTCCGTCCGCTGGTGTTTGGACTGGGTACCGTGCTCACCGCGGCCAAGGAAGTCATTCGCCTGGTGATGGTGGATCGCGAGCACCTCAAGACCGGTTTGGTACAGATTGCCAAGGGCTGGTGGGACTCGCGCAAGCTGATGCACGACCCCACCTGGAAGCCCATGCCGTCGCTTGAGTGACGGCCATGCCCCGGCCCGTCCGGCGCGTCCGCGTGATGGTCGCGTTAGACTGGGCGCAACCTTACGAACTGATGAAAACGTATGGAAAGGAAGGTCAACGATGATTGAAACTGCACAGGCTTTCGGTGTTGACATTGGCGGTTCCGGCATCAAGGCCGCACCTGTCGATCTGACCAAGGGCGATTTCGCCGAGCCACGATTGAAGATTCTCACTCCCGAGGTCTCCACTCCTCAGGCCGTGGCCAAAATCGTCAAGCAGCAGCTCGACCACTTCGAAGTGCCTGAATCCGCACCCGTTGGCATCGCTTTCCCCGCGCCGATCAAGCCCGGCCAGAAGCTCGACTTCATGGCCAACCTTGACCAGTCTTGGATTGGCGTGGACGTTACTGAAGTGTTCTCCGAAGCCTGCGGCCGCCCGGTCGTCGTGGTAAACGACGCCGACGCCGCCGGCCTGGCCGAAGTCCAGTTCGGTGCCGCCAAGGGCCAGGATGGTCTGGTCATCGCCACCACACTGGGCACCGGCATCGGCACCGCCTTGATTTACAACGGCGTGCTCATCCCGAACACCGAACTCGGACACATCATCCTGAGCGCCAAGCATCTGGACGCCGAGAAGTATGCCTCCTCCGCGATTCGCGAGAATGAGGAACTGGGCTACAAGAAGTGGGCCAAGCGTCTGACCAAGTACTACGGCCTTATGGAGAAGTACTTCAACCCGGACCTGTTCACCGTCGGCGGCGGCGTGAGCCGTCAGAGCGAAAAGTTCCTGCCGTACGTGGATATCAAGACCCCGATCGTGCCCGCCAAGCTGCGTAACCAGGCCGGCATCGTCGGTGCCGCCTACTATGCCAGCACCAAGCAGCAGTGAGCTGAGTTATTTCTGCTGGCGCAGGAGCCGTATTGACCATATGTAAGGCCGTCCAAGTATTTCGGGCGGCCTTTTTTAATGAGTAATTCGTTCATTAGGTCGATTATGTGTTCATTAGGTCACTCCCATTCCAAACCTGAATTGCAATGGGCTCGGAATGGCGGCGTTTCAAGCATCAACAATTGTGAGGCTCGACTAGCAGTGACCTAATGAGCGCGAAAATGACCTAATGAATGTAGCTAGGCCGTTATTCGATGTGGATTGAAGTCATAGTATGTCTGACGACTCCGCTGCCGTGCCGCACGATTGTCGTAGTGCTGGATGCTGGTGGATATGAGGCCTCGATATACCTGGCTCGGCAGGGGTGGTTTTATCGTGGAGGGTATGAGCGTGCATTTCTCTTCTCGTGTGGATATTTCTGCGCCGAATCCCATTGCGGCGGCCGAGGCGGCAGCCAAGGCAAACGGCATCGCACTCAGCAAACTCAACGATTCCAATCCGACCCGCCACGGGTTGGCACCCGAATTGGTGCCGAGCGTGTATACGGCCGACCCGCGTGGACCGCGTGCGGCACGAGAATCATTGGCCGCATTCCTCAATACGGCAAAGGCGGTAGACGCAAGCAGCCCTCAGTCGACTTCGCCCGCCGCCAGCGAGGGCGGGAACGAGCGCCATGCCGCTTTCAACAATGCGAATACCGCCATCGAGGGCGTTGACCCGGACGCCCTGTACTTGCTGAGCTCCACGTCCGAGGCGTATTCGTGGCTGATTAAGTTACTTTGCGATGCCGGCGACGCGGTGCTGGCACCCAAACCCGGCTATCCGCTGATTGAGTCGATTGCACGGCTTGAATGCGTTGACACGGTCGAATACCAGTTGCAATTCGACGGCTCCTGGTTCATCGACATCGCCGAACTCGAGCGGCTGCTCAGCGAGCCCGGTGGCGAACGCATCAGAGCATTGGTGCTCATCAACCCGAACAATCCGACCGGTTCGTACGTAAAACCAACCGAGCGTGCACGTATCGTGACATTGTGCCGTGAGCATGGCATCGCCCTTATCGCCGATGAAGTGTTCTTCGATTACTCTCTCGAACCTTTCCCCGGCAACGCACGGCTCGCGGGGGAGCGCGGCGTGCTCACCTTCGCCCTAGACGGATTCTCCAAAATGCTGGCCGCGCCGCACGCCAAAGTCGGGTGGATTCAGGTGTCCGGACCTGCCGAGGACGTTGCCGAGGCACAGCGTCGACTGGACGTCATCGCCGATGATTATCTGCCGATGAGTGACATCATCGCCGAACGGATTCCCGCATTATTGAACGCCGCGCCCGCACAGACCAGACGGGTGGGGGAGCGCGTGCGCAATAACCTGGCCAAGTTGCACGAGTTGCTTGACGCCGATCCCAACGGGCTGGTCAGCGTGCTACGGGCCGAAGGCGGCTGGAACGTGCTGCTACGAGTGCCTTCAGTCATCGATGAGAACGAGCTGGTGCTGCGGTTGATTGACGAGCACAAACTGACCGGACAGCCCGGCTACTTCTTCGACATGACTTCCAATGGATACCTGGCCGTTTCCCTGCTACCCGAACCGGACGAATTCGAGCGTGGCATCCGCGCCGTGCTCAATACCGTCGCCGCTTTGCTGCGATAGGCCGGTGTTTGCCGGCACCACGCCTGTACTCCACGTACAATAGCGGCATGGGATTCTTGTTTAGACCGAAAGAACTGCCACGCCCGGCGTCGCTGACGTTCACTTTGGATCAGGCCGGGCATACGTATGATGATGGGCACGTGGGACTTGCTCCCACGGACATCACCATCAGCGAGCTGCGGGTGGCTGTGATCGGACTGAACGGCGCAGGCAAATCCACATTGCTGGGTCTGCTGGACGGTTCGTTGAAGGCCAACGCCGGCACGGTGACCATTGCGGGCGGTGAGGAACGTCTTGACCCGGCTGTGAAGAAGGACGCGAAGCGCATCGATAATCTGGTCGGCAAAGTTCGCCGCGAGGAGATTCCGAACAGCTTTTACCAAGCGGCGAATATTTCCGAGGCTGTTTCCGAAGCGCTGAAAAAGCACAAGGTGCCCGAGTCAGAACGTCATGCGCGCATCGGCAATCTGTTCGCGCATTTTGATTTGGCGCAGGTCTCCAAGGCCAAGGCCAGCGAACTGGACTCCGAGAAACGGCACCTGCTGGCTATTGCGGCCGCGCTGAGCTTTGAGCCGAGTGCGATTGTGGCGGATGAGCCGAGCAAGGGATTGGATGAGATTGGCGCCGCGCATGTGGCCAAGGCGTTGTTCAGCTACAACAAGCAGGTGATTTTCGCCACGCATGACACGGATATGATCCGCCGGCCCGAATACGCCATCGACCGCGTACTGGTGCTGGACGAGCACGCGGTCGCGTTTGACGGAGCGCCGGCTGAGGCTGTGGCGTTTTATGAGGATCTGATTCGCCGCAAGTATGAGGCTGCGTAGCAGATAGGAATCGGCCGTTGGAGGATTGGCATCGGCCGTGAGGTCGATGCCAATCCTCACGCGAAGTAGAAGCCGCGGAAGCCGTACTGGTAGACGCGGTAGATGTATCCCGAACTGAGCACCATCTTGTACTGTGCCTTGAGGTTGCCGTCGGTGTCGGTGATGGTCAGGGTAATGGTGTTCTTGACCTTGGGGATCAGTCCCAACACCAGAAACTCGTGCTCGGTGGAGGCGATGTCATTGCTCGATACCGTGGTCGTCTGACTCGCCGTGCTGGTACCGCCGACATTGCCGGAACCGTCGGCGTCGCCGGCGGCGGCCTCACGGTATGCGGCGGCCGCCTCATCGCTGGTGATGGCGTTGGCCGTGTAATCCGGGTACCCCTCAGCGGAAACGGTGTAGCTGACGGTGGAGGCCTGATCGGTGGTGAAGTACACGTACATGGACGTGGTGTTGGTGCCGTACGGGTTCACCTTGGTGTAGATGCTGTCGACTGTGCGTTCTTTGGCGTCGCGCTCGTCGGCGATCTCGGTGTCCATCATCTGCTGGTATTCGTCGGTATAGACGTTCTCGATCTGGGCGTTGAGCCGCTCCACGCGGCGTTCCTTGATGGAGGCGCTGACGTCGTCCTGTGAGAACAGGCACAGACCAATGGCGATGGCTGCGGTGACGGCTGCTGCGGATATTTTGAAGACGCGACTACGGACGGCAGTGGACACGGGGAAACCCTCACGACAGTATGGGTAAACGATTAGTGAATTACGTCACATACATTATGCCGCAGGTCTTGGAAAACACCGGCCGGAATGCTGGGAGAATACTGAAGCTTGGCGGGTCGCCGAGCGGTCCGGTCCTATAGCAGGGTGAACCAAGACTGAACCTGATGCCAGAGCGTCGGATTGTTGGCGATCATCGAATCGCTGCGCGACTGCACGAAGCAACTTAGTATGGCTATGCCCAGCGCCCACAATACGGCCAGCATCACGACCCAGCGCATCAGCCAACGCCACGGAGTGACGCGGGCGATGCCATCGCCTGAAGCGGCGTCGTTGGCCCCCGCCAATGAGCGGCTCGGTTCGCGCCCATTGACCAGCCACAGTAGCCCCGGTATGGACGCCAGCGAGATCAGCCAGCCGAAATCGGCGGAATACCGCCATCCCAAACCGCCGACGCGGCTGTCGAATACGACCAGCACCGCCGCCACGGCCAAGCAAGACATCAGCCATGGCCGCATGCCGTGTGTTTCCAATCTGCGCAGCAGGGGCAGCGCCAAAGCCATCAAGGTCAGTGGCGTGGCCGTGAAAATCGCGCCGACCATCACCTCGTAATAACCCCATTGCGGCATCGGGGCGGGAGAGCCCGCCAGCCACGGGAAACGATCCATGAAGCGCAGCGGCAGGAACAGGTAATACCAGATGTTGGCGGGCATATCCGCGGACGGGGTGGTATACCGGGTCATATCGGATATGGAGAACTGATACGCATTGCCGAAATTGAACGGGGAATCGAACCGAACCATGTTCCACGCCATCAGAGGCGTCACGACGAGAATGGCGGGAATGATTACCGCCAGCGGCGCGCGCAACGCCTGCAACGGCTTGATGCGGCGTGTGCGCAGACCGGTGCCCAGCGCGCGAATCTGCGGCCAGAACAGGGGGAACGCAAGCAATGCGGCCAAGGTGAACGTCGGTCGGCATCCGAAATTCGCCGCAATGCACAAGGCGCCCAAGGCCAGTCGTGGCAGGGAGAGAGGCTTGGCATCGCCCGCCTGCCATCGGTCCGATGGTCTCAGCGGACGGCGGGACGTGTCCGCGCCGAGCCATAGCCATAGTCCCAGCGACGTCAACGTCAGCGATGCGGCGAACGGTATCTGATAGAAGTTCGTGCGATACAGCAAATACCCCATTTGCGCGCTCACCAACGATGAGACTACTACTAACGACGCGGCCGCCACCGAAGTCTTCGGCATCACACGATGGATGACGCGCAGCACCAGCAAGGAGAAGAAGATGATGAACAGCAGCACGAGAATATACTCGGCGGCGGATGTCGGCAGATTATGACCGGCCAGCAGACGATAGGGGACGAACAGCAGCACTGCGGGCAACACGCCAAAATAGGAATACCAGTGACCGTCATAATACGCGTAATCCCAGTAGAGCGGACTGGCTCCATTGGCGAGTAGCTGGGCACGTGTGGCTACGTCATAGGGGTGCTCGGTGGCGGCCAGTTGTTCGGGAACCGGCAAGTCGAGCCAAGGCCGGCCGGCGACCAGCGCATCGGCCACATGCCCATACTGGTCGAAATCATAGGTGTAATCGCCGGAAACGTGGAAGACGAGCGGAGACGCGTACCACAGTTCGTGGATGATGGATGCGCCGATAAGCAGGGTAGGAATCGCCATAAGCCCCACGAAAGCAAGTCGTTGCCGAGTGCTGGACGGGTCAAGCGTGATACGCCACAGGTGCGATCCCGGCCTCCAGACGGCAATCATCAGCAACACCAAGGCCATGGCGAGCACGCGCATCCAATTGATGACGAACGGTACGTGCACGTTGGCGCGGGAGTCGGTGACCGGTACGATCGCGCCGCGCTCTTCCTGAATCCAAATACGCACGATGCCGGCACCCGGTGCCTTGACATAATGGCTGCGAATAGCGTCGGGATTCATCGACTGGGCCTGGCCGGTGATGCCATCGACATCCGCGCGCACATGAATGGTCGCCAGCGGTTTGAAGACTTCCTTATCGTCGTTCGCTTCGGATTCGGCCTCGGCCTGCTCACGGGCCTTATCGATGACCTTGCTGCTCGCGGTATCGATGCGTAGGTAATCCGACGTGCCGTCCGCGGTCAGTTCAAGATAGGCCTTGGTCGGATCGGTGACGGTCAACATGCCATCATTCCGGCGCGTGAGACCCGAACCCAGCGTGTTATGCACGGCGTTCGTATCCGTGCTCGCTCCGAGCGTACGCCAGAACGGCAGGTTGAACACGATGCACTCCATGGCGGCGATGGCGGCGATGGCGGCCAGCAAGGCGATCAGCAGGCGCACCAAACGCAGCCGGTGCCGGGTATCCGGATGGCTGGGCAGGCGCCGTTCATGATTCGACGGCATCGGACGGTCTGCGCGAGTGTGGTCTATGGAATGCACGCATTTATTCTATAGGCTTTATTCGGGCTTGATGTCGGGCAAACAAGAGACAATGTGAATCATGCCAAAACGTACATCGGACCATGGGAAGCACAACCGCACGCCACTGCTGGGCGGACTGAAGGATTCGATGAACGCGCTCGCGGCCGATCTGGGACTGTCCAAGCCGAAGAAGCACGATACGAATCCGTTCGGCGATGCCTTGCGGGAGATCAGTGAGCGTAAAGGCGGCATTATCGACGAACTGACTCGCCATGCAGTGGCGCTGAGTCCTGTAATCAAGCGGCGCACCTTCCCCGAATTGGAGAACGTGCCGGAAGGGCTGGTGCTTGGATGGGCGCAGCTGCCCTCCACCAGAGGCCGTGGCTTTTCGCTTGGCATTTTCCCCGACCGCGATCATTTTGCGCAGGTGGCGTTCGCCGATACGCATGGCCGCGTATTCGTGGGCACCGACCCCGACATGGACGTGCAGGATATGCAGGCGCGATTTATGTTCGGCAAGGAAAAAGAAGTGACATTGCCGGACGGTGAGCGGCTGGGCGAAAGCGACGAGCCTCGTTCACGTTCCGGTTTCTCCCGTACAGACCGTGGCCTGGGAAGTGCGCTGCATCATGGGCGTGGTTTGGGGCGTGGCCTTGGTCATGGTGCTGACGGTGTGAAGGCCATTACCGGTGGCGTGGTGGGGCGTGACGACACCGGACGCATGACGTGGCTCGCCTCATGGCTCAAGGCCGGCAACCGGTACACGCTTGAGCAGATGCGTGCCAATCTGCCGCCTGCGATGCGTCATGATTTGGAATACCGCGATGCCATTACCATCGCGTTCTTCGCCACGTATATGTTGCCGCAGATCAATGGTCTGCTCATCGGATTCGGTTCCGGCAATATCTTCCGCCGTCTCAACCGTGAGGCGCCAATCGGTGCGATTCGCCGTTCGGTGCGTGACACTTTGGCGGCACGTGCCCACGGCATGCGGGCCTCCGGTCTGGAGGATCATTTCGCCGATCTGATGCGCGAAGCCGGCGCTCTCGACACCACGCCGGGACTGGAAGCGGTGCATGGCGCCGAACCATTGCACCTGTACACCTCGACGTATTCGAGCGGCTATTTCTTTACGTGGGATAAGTCCTTGGCATTCGGGCAGGCGCTGAAATCCTTGAAGATCGAAGGCAACCTCAACCGATTCGCTGCGGTGAGCGCTTGGTTGGAGCGCAACGCTTCCTTGGGACGCAACCCTACGGAAGATACGGTGACCCGTGCCGAGGCCGCGCAAATCGACATGAAACTCATTGAGAACCCTGCGATTATGGCGCTTGACCCGTATGATGGCGAGCAGGAGCGTCGGGCCGTGCTGAGCCTGATCGATATCGCCGCACGCACGGCTGGACAGATTCGCAGTGAATTCCCCGATCCTCGAGATGTGCTGACCCAGCAGAACGTGCCGGATTCGGGTGTGACGAATGCTGCGGGCGCTGAAAGTACTGAGAGTGCTGAGGGCGCTGTAGAACGGACCGATAAGAGCGACACCAACACTCAAGCCGCTCGTCCTTCGTATTCGCCGGCGAGGAGCGACGAATGGGTGTATCGTCAGACCCTCTCCTCACTGTTGCGCCGGTTACGGTTGCCGTATCGGTTTGACGTGGAGTTCCGGTCGCGCTTGGATTCGGGTGAAGTGGCCATTGGCTTCACCACCGCCGGCACCTCGATGATGCCCGATAGCCGGTATGACACCACTCGACGTACGTGGCGTGCGCTGAGCAGCGCCGAACGCGCGTCGATGAGCGCCGCCTACAACCTGCGTGTCGGCCTGATGATGGCAGCGCTGAGTTTCGGCACCAGCGAATCCGTGCGCCAGGTGTCGTTGCACATCGATTCCATTGGTCTTGAAGAGGCGATTGCCGAACAGGATTCCGCCATCGAGGCGATGATGAGCGAGGCCCTAAGCGCCTTCGAACATCTACGCAGTGGCGATTTGGGGCGTGTGGGTTCCAAAGCCGACCCCAAAGATGGTGATTTCCATGGCGACCCGACCCGCCCCATCACCCATGAGGAGACGTTCGGGCAGACGGCGTCCGGTGACGAACGCGGCACGGCCGGGGGAGCAGGCAACGGTACCGGACCGTCTGCGGATGCTACGGATCAGGCCGCGGCCGAATCTGCTGACGCCGATGGCGCTGCGTCCATCGATTCGCAGTTCGAAGACCTGATGAAGGGCATCGATATCGACGAAATGGCGTTCGGCATGCCGGACGATACTGGCGCAGGCGACGACCTGGGCGGTATCGGCGGCGAGGGCGTCGGCACTGACGGTGCTGATGGGGCCGCCGGCATGGACGATGATCCGATGAGTGTGCTGCGCCGCAATCCCACCGTGCGCAATATGGTCACCGTCACCTTCACCCGTGATGCCTTCCTCAAGCGACTGGACACCGCTGGGCTTGACAATCCCGAGGAAACCTACCGCATGTTCGGTGCCGTGATGGACGTGGACGGCGAAGGTGGTCTGAAACCCATCAGCGCCGACTTCGACTTGGCGGACAGCCGGTTCTCTCCCACCGGATCCCAGGAGGAGCCCGAACTGGCCGACCGTCAATTCAGTCCGGCGACCGCTCACGTGCTGGGCGCACAGAATAGTGCCGGACTGGCTATCCAGCGAGTGGACCTGCTGCAGCATGGCGTCAACGAATTCCACGATATCGCCAGGAACACGTCGCTCGGCTCCGTGGAAAAGGCCCAGCGAGCCATGCAGGTCATCGAATCGATATGCGATCCCGAACTGACCGATTTGGCCTCTCAGGTCACCAGTGCGTTGATCGATGGCAAGGACACGCCGGACTTCACGTTCACGCTTGCCGACGATCTTGACAAGGAGCGTCTGCGCGCCCGAGACATGCTGTTCTCGGGCCAAGCCGATCAGGCCATCGAAGCGGCCGAAGCGGCCGTGGCCCATTTGGACCAGGTGTATGCGGCAGGCCATGGCGTACCTCGATACTTCAACTCCTATGCCGAGCGCGTGGTCTACAACCGGCTTTTCGCCACATTGGACGAGCGTACGGTGCTTATCCCGGACAATCTGTTCTACGCGCACATGGAGCTGGCTGACGTGTTGAGTCAGATCAAGGGTGCCGAGGCGGCCATCCCGCATCTCAACCGTATGGTGGCGTACGCGCCCGCCTACCCGCTCTCACATCTGAAGCTCGCCATTCAACTGGCCCGCAATGAGGATTGGGATTCGGCACGCGCCGCCTGCCTGAATGCTCTGCGCGTGGCCTTGGACCGCGACGATGCCGCGTTCGCCTACTACCGGTTCGCGTACGCCGAATGGATGCTCGACCGGTTCGACACAGCCGCCGCAGCCTACATTATGAGCGATCACATCGCTCCCGGGGCCATTGGTTCGCTGGAAAGCGAACTGCAGGAACTGGTTTCCCGTGCGGACTCGCAGTGCATACCGGTGCCTGAATCGGTGGAGGCCGCCGCCCATGTGCTTGCCACGCATGATCTGCCGGTCTGGCCGCATATCGAAGTGGCTGACATCGTGCGTGACGCCGCTCGCGTGTGCGTGGATGAGGGCATGTTCGTGCCGGCCCGCACGCTCTCGGTGGCTGTGGCCCGCATGAATGACGGCGAAGGCGATAACATCGACATCATCCAAGCCCAGTTCCTGCGCTCGCTATCCGCGTAGCCGCCTGAGGGGAGTTGACGGTATAGCCGGCCGAGGGGAGCCGAGCCCGCTAGGATAGACAACCATGAGCACGAACGAACAACTGGCATGGGATTTCGACGATGGGGATGTGGCCGAGGTCCGGCCTGATACCGGTATTGCACGTTTTGCCCCTGGCTCCGAACAATGGATAGCCGCACTGCAGCCCACTGACGACGACGCGATACGCCTCGACCGTTTCGACGTGAACACGATGACCGCTGAGGCCGCCGCCCGCCTGTGGGCTCGCGTGGCCGCATGGGTGGAATCAGACCAGATCGCATACTATATCGACGATGCCCCCGTCTCATCCGACGCGGCATATGACGCAAGATTGCGCTGCCTGCAATCGCTTGAGGCGCAGTTCCCATCACTTGACTCACCGCAGTCACCGACCCATCGCGTGGGCGGCACGTTCTCCAACGACTTCGCTTCCGTACGTCATCCATCGCGCATGATGAGCCTCGATGACGTGTTCTCCATCGAGGAGCTGCGCGAATGGTACGACGGCGTGCTCAGGGGATTGGACTGGCCCGAATCGAAGCCACTGCCCATGACCTGCGAGGTGAAAATCGACGGTCTTGCGCTGAACCTCATCTACCGCAACGGCGTGCTTGAACAGGGGCTGACCAGAGGCGATGGCGTGACCGGCGAGGACATCACTCTCAACGTGCGCACCATCTCCACCATTCCGCAGAACCTTGCCGGACCGGAGGAAGACATTCCCGAATTCGTGGAGATCCGCGGCGAAGTGTTCATGCGATGGGACGATTTCAACAAGCTGAACGCCGAGAACGAGGACGCCGGTCGTGCGCCATTCGCCAATCCCCGTAACGCGGCCGCAGGTAGTCTGAGACAGAAGGATCCGCGTATCACCGCAACCCGTCGCCTGAGCTTCTACGCGCACGGCATCGGATCGCTGCGTTGGGGTGCGGGGCACGCCGGCAACGGCCATGATGTGGTCAACGACCAATCCGAAGCCTACGAATTGTATAAGAAATGGGGTGTGCCCGTCTCTCCGCACAACCGTGAGGTCACGTCGTTCAAGGAAATCCTCGACATGATCGACTATTACGGCGAACACCGAGGCGA
>ENA-ORUF01003008-ORUF01003008.1-human-gut-metagenome-genome-assembly--contig:-NODE-3008-length-13142-cov-3.723466_pt1 | contig 13142 bp, 6 predicted proteins | sample MGYA00242077_ERZ509203 | MGnify/ENA primary metagenome ERZ509203 (study PRJEB26280, sample SAMEA2338834) | human gut metagenome | biome: human gut; feature: human-associated habitat; material: faeces...
ACAACATTCGACGTTTTTTGCCAAAAACGGGAAAAGCATCGAATGTTGTGATGGTCTGTGTTGAGGATGGGCTCGGGAAGTACGTCTTGCTCGAAGTGGCCTGTCCTGTCGTACGGGTGTCGACCCATTCTTCCCGTGGGGTATTATGTTTTCCGAAGAATAAAACGCCGCGTGAGGGAGGGCTGCGTGGACGGGCACGTGCAACATGACGGCTTTGGCCGCGATATCAACTATCTGCGCATTGCCGTTACCGACAAGTGCAATTTCCGCTGCATCTACTGCATGCCGGCCGATGGCGTGGCGCCCCGCGCGCACGACGAGCTGCTCAGCGCCGAGGAAATCGCCCGCTTTGTGCGCCTGGTGGCGGGGGAGGGCATTCGCCGCGTGCGCCTGACGGGTGGCGAGCCGCTGGTCAGCCGCCGTATTATTCCGCTCATTCGTGATATCCGCGCGATCCCGCAGATCGAGGACATCTCGCTCACCACCAACGGCGCCCTGCTGCCCAAGCTGGCACCGCAGCTCAAAGACGCGGGGCTTAACCGCGTCAACATTTCGCTCGACACACTCGACCCTACGCTCTTTGGAAAGATCACGCGTCTGGGCCGGCTCGAGCAGACCATGGCTGGCATCGACGCGGCGCTGGCTTGGGGCTTTGAGCCCGTTAAGGTGAACTGCGTTGTTGTGCGCCGGCTCAACCAGGATGTGGCGGCCCTCGCACGGCTGACCGTCGACCGCCCCATCCACCTGCGCTTTATCGAATACATGCCCATCGGCGACGAGCATACGAGCTCGCATTGCGCTGTGGACCCGCATGCGCCCGCGCTCAATCCCGAGCTGTGGGATGCGAGTGACATCGTGCCGAGCGACGAGCTGCGGGCGCGCATCAATGCCGGGGTCGCCGCGGCGGGACTGGGCGAGCTCGAGCCGCTCGACATCAACGACGCTCCTGCCGGCGCGGGCCCTGCGCGCTATTGGCACTTTCCGGGCGCGGCGGGAACGGTTGGCTTCATTAGCGCCATGTCCAATCATTTTTGTGCGAATTGCAACCGTCTGCGCCTGACGGCCGACGGTAACGTGCGCCCCTGCTTGTTCAGCGATGCCGAGTATTCGGTGCGCGACGCCCTGCGCCGTGGTGATGATATGCAGGTACTTTCGATTTGGCGCGATGCCGTGGCCCACAAACCGCAGGAACACGCGATAATTGAGGGCACGCAACGATTTATGTCCCAAATCGGAGGATGATCATATGGCCAAGAGCAGGTACGCCGATGCCACCAAGGCCGCTCGCAGGGCCGCGATGTCTGCCCACAAAGTCACGGCTGCGGCGAATGCTGGCAACGCCGACGCGTCCGCACGGCCGACTGCTGGTGCTGCCACCGAGCCCGCCCGCGATGCCCGTCGCGACGAGCTGACGCACGTGGACGCCAAGGGCGAGGTTCGCATGGTCGACGTGTCCGACAAGGCCGAGACCCATCGCATTGCCATCGCCGAGGGCACCATCCTCATGCACCCCGAGACGCAGGCCATGGTGCTGCAGGACCGCGCCAAAAAGGGCGATGTGCTTGCTTGCGCGCGCGTGGCGGGCATTATGGCCATCAAGCGCACGAGCGACATCATCCCCATGTGCCATCCGCTGCTCATTACCAAGAGCAAGTGCGACATTGCGCCCATCGCTCCGGCGGGGACGCCAGCCGAGGACGTGCCCGAGGGCTGGGCGCCGGCGCGCGCGGATGGACAGGTCGGCTTTCACGTGCTGGTCACGGCGGGCGTGACGGGCAAGACAGGTATCGAGATGGAGGCCCTGACCGGAGCGAGCGCTGCGTGCCTGACCATCTACGATATGTGCAAGGCCGTCGACCGCGGCATGGAGATCGTCGACGTGCGCCTGCTGCACAAGGAGGGCGGCCGCTCGGGTGTGTGGGATCGTGCAGAACGTCAGGCCGCTGCCGTTGAGGCTGTGGGAGCCGCGGGCGACGCACCTGCGAACGCACCCGTCGCCGTCGCGCCCGCAGCTCCGACACCGGCCGTCCCCGCGATCGCGTTTATCGGCTACCAAAACTCGGGCAAGACCACACTTGTCGAGAAGGTTATCGCCGAGCTCACTCGCCGCGGCCTGCGCGTGGGTTCGCTCAAGCATCATGGGCATCACGGCTTTGATATCGATGTACCCGCTAAGGACACCTGGCGCCATCACCAAGCCGGATCCAAACACGTGGGACTCATCTGCGCCACGCGCTGGGCGGAGTACGCCGACACGCGCGAGGAGGACGAGGTGCCCGCGCGCGAGCTGCTGTCGCGTTACAACGATGTTGACGTGGTGATCATCGAGGGCTACAAGACCGAGGGCTTCGACAACATCGTGGTCGCGCGCTCCGGTGTCGACCGTCTGCGCGGCAAGAGCTCGCTCGACCTGGTCGACGGTCACACGCTGGCCCTTGCCTGCAACGAGGCCCTGGCGCGTCAGGCCTTCGACGCCGGCTTTGCGACCCGAGCCATCAACATCAACGACGCCCGAGCTATCTGCGACCTCATCCAAGACCACCTTCAGGTTTGACGCTGCGCCGGCCCCAAGCACCCCATCTCGCCCCTCAAGCCGTCGCTCGCGTACCAAAGTACGCGTCGCTCCTCTTTCGGGGCGACCTGGGGCACTTGGAACCGGCTCGCTGCGCTGCCACAACATAGACCTGCCAAAAAGGGACAGGTTTATTTTGGCAGGTTTTATCTGGGCAAACGTCATTTCCACCACAAAAGGGGCCAGGCACCTTTGTGGTGGTTTTTGCTTTGGTAGATGTGTGGGACATGCCTTACAATCTACCAAGTAGTTGACGGGCGAAAAACGGAGAGAAGGGGCTTGATGCGTCCTTAATGTTTCATGCGGATAGATTGATTTGACAGACGGTGGCGAATGCCCGTCGTCCGCATTCCCGTCGTCCGCATTCGTATGAAACAAGGAGTCTCCATGCTCGCCTCTCTTTTCTCAAAGCCTCGATCATCGCTGTCCGTGCAGGCCAAGCGCCTGGTGGCGATGCGCTTTCTCATCTACACCGGCTTCCAGACCAGCTACTTTATCGGCGTCATCGGAACGCTCACCTATGCGGACGATGCCTCGGTCGTGGCGACATCGCTGGCCGTCCTTTTTATGAACGTATTCGTGATCTTGGGATCCTTCGCGGGTGGCGCGGCGCTCGACGCCTGGGGCCCGTGCCGTCATTTCTTGCTGAGCATCGTGGGCACGCTGGCAACCGGCGTGGCGATCCTCGTTTTTGGCAGCGCGACCGGCATCGTTTTGCTCGGCGCGGTGCTCCTGGGCTTTGTGATGGGGTTCGCCCAGCCCATCGCCACATCCTATCCAGCCTACCTCACCGACGACCCCGTCGAGCTCAAAGACATCAACTCCGCCATCGCCATGTTTTCAAACGTGAGTATCATCGTTGGCCCCACGCTGGGCGGCTTTGTCGCGGCGGCTACATCGTCACGCGCGGTGTTCGTGCTCATGATGATCTTTACCGTACTGGCGCTCGTCGCCGGTTGGGGCTTTAGACCGCAGACCAGCCATGTCGCCGGGCATGCGGATGCCGATTCGGCAGAGGAAGGGGAGCGTGCGGGACAAAGCCCCGACCCCAACACATCTTCCCGCGTCACCTTCGCGACCAGCATCAAGACAGTCTTTACCAACAGCGTCCTCGCGTTACTTTTCTGCATCATCTTTCTTTCGAACTTTGGCTACGGTGCCTTCGATCCGCTGGAGTCGTTCTTCTACCGTGATGTTCTGCACGTCGGTGTTGAGTGGATGGGCTGGCTCTCGTCGGCTTGCGGTGTGGGCGCGGTGCTGGGCGCCGTGGTCGCGCTCCGCTTGCCGCCGCACCTGGTCAACCTTAAGACGCTGCTTGTGGCGCTTATGTCCGTGGGCCTGGGAAGCCTGCTCTATGTGGGAACACCGTACGTAGGCGTGGCCCTCGTCGGCCAGATTGCCCTAGGCGTGGCCTGGGGCGTCGTTAACCCACTCCACAACACTATCGTGCAAACGACGGCTCCGCTCGAACAGCTCGGTCGCGTGAACTCGGTCATGGGTTTTGGCAACATGTTCGCCGGCGTGGCCCCGCTGGTGATTGCCCCGTGGCTGGCGGCGACGTTTGGCGTGCAGCAGACGCTCGTTGGTGCGGGCATGGTTGTGACGGCGGTTCCCGCGGCGCTGCTGCTGTTTGGACGCCGGCATTTGGATCGTGCCGCAAAGCAGTAAAAACCATCACAACATTCAGCGAAAATCGCGATTTTGCCGAAAAACGTCGAATGTTGTGATGGTTTGCGCCCCGGGCCAGGCCACCCTTCGGGTCCAGCCATCCTGCGGGTCTGGCCACCACAAAGGGGCACCTTTGTGGCGGTTTTTGCTTTGACGGGCCGCGCCTGCGCCTTGGTATACCATGTACACCATTTCCGATCACATTCAGCATCGCCGCACAACCCAGAAAGGCCCCCATGGACACCACCTTCAGCCACATCAAAGCCGTGTTCTGCGATATCGACGGCACGCTGCTCACGAGTCAGCACACGGTGTCCCTGCGCACCGTGGCGGCGATCCGCGCCCTGCGCGAGCGCGGCGTGCTCTTTGGCCTGTGCACCGGGCGCGACGCCCACGCGACCGAGGCCATGTACGAGCTCTGGGGCATCGAAGGCCTGGTAGACGTGATGGTGGGCTGCGGTGGCGCCGAGGTCATCGACCGCGCGCACGACATCAACGAGCTGAGCTATCCGCTGCCGGGCGAGACCATCGCGCGCATCTGCAAGCACATGGCGGACCTTCCGGCAACACCCGTCTGCCCCCGAGACGGCGTGTTCTACGTGCCCGAGAGCAACGCGTGCGTCGAGCACCTGTCGCGCGTCGACGGCGTGCCCTACCAGGTGGTCGATTTTGCCGAGTTCTTGCGCGAGCCGCAGCCCAAGGTGATGTTTACCATGGCGCCCGAGGTGATGCCGCGGGTGATTGAGCGGGCGTCGACGTTTGCCGATGACACTGTTAAGGCGGCAGCTCTGCAAACCACGCAGCGGCTCTACGAGTTCATGGATCCGCGCGTGTCCAAGACGCGCGGCCTTGTGCGCGTGGCGGAGCTCAACGACATGGAGCTCCAGGACATCTGCGTGTTTGGCGATGCGGACAACGACACCTGCATGGTGGCCGACGCCGGCGTGGGCGTGGCCATGGCAAATGGCAGCGACGCCACCCGTGCCGCCGCCGACTTTGTAACCGCGAGCAACGACAAAGACGGCATCGCGATCTTTATCGAGGAGCATCTGCTATAGCGCCGGGGGGGGGAGAACCACCGCAAAGGGGGCAGGCTCCTTTGCGGTGGCCTCTGGCGATTTGGGCGAATTGATGCCTAAAATCTGCGCGAAAATTCAAATATGGTTGTCTGAACATTACGCTTGTAACTACCGATGAGTTAAAGATATTCCCATCAACTTGGTAGTCTATTCCTCCCGGTTAATGATCTACCGTTCACGGTCGATTTTCGACCGTTCAAAGGACGCATGCTCTTGAGCAAAATGTTGTGCAAATAAATAAAATGCTATTAAAAAAATGATAACTAGCTTAATTACCAGTAGAAATAGATATTTCATAGCGAATAAACGAAGGTAAATCCGAGCAAATGTCAAGAGAATTGAGAATTCGCTACAAAACTATCGGTATTTTTGCTTAGATGTTCAAACAATCGTTACAATATGAACTATAAGCGTGCGCAATTACAGATTACGCAGATACGTTTGATAGTGAAAGAGCAAGATCGCGGTCTCTTGGGGAGGAGACATCGATGACAGCAAATTCAGATAAATCCAAGCAGAACAATAAAGCGGCACATCGTGTACTAGCGGGTGTTTTGTGCGGAGCTTCCGTTTTGAGCCTGGTACTGTCGCTCGTCATGCCTCCGATCTCGCAGGCCATTGCCAACGATGCCCAGACAGTTTCTACCGCGGAAACTGTAATGGGGGGGGGTTCCTCAAGTGAGTCCGCTGCTGTAGGTAACACCAGCGAGGATGCCGAAAACCAGAATAGCGACGAGACCGATGGCGGCGAGTCTGGCTCTTCAAATAGTGTTGAGCAGGCTCAGAGTGCGAATGCGGCTTCAGCGGGAGCGACGGCCACCGTGAAGCCGGGAATTTACGTTCCCACGTCTATCGGTATCGGTACGAATATCAATGTCTCAACCCCTGATCCCGGCGTGGCCACCTACGTCGGCCGCGACATGTACATCGGTGGTAAGCCGAGCGATAAGCCGAGCGACGGCACTATCGATCTTGATGCGGACAACGCCCCCACCGGCTCATATGCCGCTGAGGCGGAGGGCCTTACCGTGGTCCGTGGCAAGCTTGCCATGAATCCACTCAAAGAGAGCTGGCCCTATAATAATAGTAGCGGCGCTGGTTTCCGCTTTGGCACCGTTGGTTTTGGTTCCCAGTTCCGTCCTGTCTACGGCAGCACCGTGCTTGCGGTCGCCGGAATCGACAGTGCGATCACCAAAATGAGCGTTGGTTACAACGGCAACTTGCCGGGGGCGACTACCGTTGGCGCTTGGAACAAAGGCGCTTGGGTCGGACAGCAGAGACCTTTTGAGGGCGCGACTCCTTCCGGCTTTGCCTACACCGCGCAAATCGCAGGCCCCATCACATACTGGCGCGATAGCGACTATAAACGCCAGTCTGTGGTGACAATGCAGGGTAATTGGTACGAGGGCTTGTCTGCTCTGGAAAGCACCCTGTTCAATAAAGCTGTTGATTTGACTAATGTCAACGGTAGCGATTATTCGAGCTATAACGGTACAAATGGATACCTCTCGAAGCTATCGAAACAGCTCGACTCGTTTGAAGATACCGGCGAGGTGGATGTCAACGGCTTTGCAGAGCCTAATAGCAACTACGTCATCAACAAGTACAATAACGACGGAACAAGCTATACACTCAAATTCGATGGTAGCGACGATGGTAGCGGCAAGTCTGTTTCCGGTGCGCTCGATACCGGAATCCCGAGCAATAAGATTCGCAACACCGAGCGACTCATCACCTTTACCGGCGATGGAACTTCTATGCAACAGGTCTTCACCATCGCCGGTTCCGAGCTCTCCAACTGGAAGGATGACGTCTACTACCGCGGCGTCGACTTTAAGTTCACCAATATCCCCGAAGGCGCATCCATTGTCGTGAACGTTACAGGTACTAATCCTGTCGAGTTCCACAACGGCTGGCGCTTCTGGTGGGGAGATACAGAAATATCTCGCGGTTACGAGAGTCAGTACGCCAAGAAAGACCTTGACGCGAAATACTCGCTGGCCTCCCAGTCCATCATGTGGAACTTCGTCGATACCACCAGCCTTACCATTCGAGGCGGCATCGCGGGAGAAAACCGCGCGGACTGGGGATACGGCGGCACAGCCACCGGTGCCAAGTGGACTGACGACGATCCTGCGGCGGCTATGATCGGATCGATTCTCGTTCCCAACGGAAGTTTCGACGACCATGTGACTACCAACGGCCGCGTTTATGTGGGCGTCGATTTCTCAATGAACAGCCCGAAGGTTGCCGCAGCATTTGGTGAGGGTAACTCGGCTTCCGTCATCGATATGGATCAGGAGCGTCACAACTTCCCGTGGTCTGGGTCGTATACGCCCGACGGCTCCGCCGTTGCGTGGAGCAAGGTCGATGCGGCGAACGGCAACACGTCGCTTCCTGGTTCCTCGTGGGCTATCTATGGTTCTGTCGAGAATGCTGTCGCGGGCAAGGACGCTATCGTGACGGTGACTGACGGTGGCGCAAATGATTACGCTTCGGGTGATGGCAAGCTTCAGTTCAACTATCTGAACCAGAAGGCCAATCCGAGTACGGAGATCTCGGATTCTAACCCGGCATTCACGTATTACATCAAAGAGGTGACGGCGCCGGAGGGTTACCAGGTTTCGGACAAGATTTACTACGCCACCATGAAAAATGCTGGTGAGACGGTCAACTATATTCAAGGTTACGTGGATACGGACGGAACGCGGCATCCGTTCGACTCTTCCAACACTACGGGTGCCATCCCTAACACCAAGATCACCGGTACGGTGTCTTGGGCCAAGGTGGCGGAGGACGACACAGAACACAAACTGCCTGGTTCTGAGTGGAAGCTCACCAAGAAAAAGGACGCCGATGGTACGGCCGACCAGTCCTGGACCGTGATCGACCAGGTGAGCGACCAGTCGACTTCGAGCGATACCACGTGGACAGACACCGACACCGCGCCTGGCAAGTTCACGCTCGAGGGCCTGCTGCCGGGCACGTATACGCTTGTTGAGACCCAGGCTCCGTTTGGCTACAACTTGAACAACACGAGTTACGAGTTCACGGTGTCCGATGAGGACGGCTCCATTAAGTGGACCGAGGACAAAAAGCCGGCTTTCGACGAGGGCGGCAACGCGTACATCTCCGATTCTCTCACCACCACGTCCGTGGAGATCCCGGTGATCAAGTCGGTTCGTAACATGGATTGGCCGAAGGACGGCGAAAACTATGTGCCGTTCGAGTTCAGCATCGAGGCTACGGGGGCAAATAAGGATAGCGCACCTAAGCTTGATCCGACGACTATTTCCGTCGCTCCCGTAGCGGGCTCCACCAAGGTCAACGACATCGTGGCATCCTTTGGCGGTATCTCGTTCTCCAAAAAGCACCTCGCCAAGATCGTCGATTCGAACCCGACTGGCGCCAAGACCTACACCTACACGGTGAAGGAGGTCGCGCCTACCACCGGTGCCATCGACAAGCTTCGCTACTCCAAGGCCGAGTACCAGGTGGCCGTCACGGTGAAGGCCGTCATGGATGAGACCACTGGCAAGTACTCCGGCCTCACCACCTCCACCACGGTCACGCAGGTGAAGGACGACATGGGCAACACCGTGAGTAACACCATCGGCAAGGACGCCGCGCCCAACGCCATTCCCGCCTCCACCTTCACCAACACCTACTCCACCTCTTTGCCCCTTTCTGGTATGTCGGGCGTCACTCTGACGTACCTTGCCGGCGCGGCGGTGCTTTGCGCTGCTGCGGCCTGGATGCACATTCGTCGCAAGGCGAATGCGAAGGGAGGCGAGCGTCGTGAATAAGAAAGTTTGCTCCTTCCCGATCTTGTTTGCGCTGCTTGCCCTCCTGATCGGCACCTGCGCGGTTGTGTTCCCCGCTTCCGCGCAGGCCGCGCCGACCTCGACCGGTTCCATTACGGTGAGCGGCACCGTGGCGCGCAGCTACGACGCCTACCAGATCTTTAGCGCCAACGTCGTCGACGGCGACAAGGACGCCAAGATCGCTACCGACCTCGCCTGGGCAAGCGACGCCGTGCGCGACGCCGCGCTGCCCGTGCTGCACAGCGCCGGTATGCCCAATTCCCAGACCACCGCGCAGGAAGCTGCCGAGTGGCTCAACACCGATTCCCACCTTACGAGCGCGCTGAGCGCACAGCTCGCTCGTTCCCTCCAGAGCTCTGGCGCCGAGCCCGTGGCCCTTAACGCGGGCACGGCGGCCGAGCTGCCCTGCGGCTACTGGCTCATCGTCGCCAAAGACGACGCCATCGCTCAGGGCGAGGTCGGCACCGCGCCGATTATGGCCCTGGTGGGCGGCAGCGCCGTCACCGTCAAGCCCAAGGCGGCGACCCCCAAGGTCGCTAAGCACGTGCTGGAGGACAGCACCGCCGCATGGCAGAAGGCCGCCGACGCCACGGTCGCCGACGACCTGTACTGGCGCCTCTCGGCCACAGTCCCGGCGGGTCTCACCGCCTACGACACCTATACGGTGCAGTTCGTCGACACCATGAGCGCGGGGCTCGACCCCTCCAAGGTCGCCGCGAGCATGCGCGTGTACGTGGCGGCGGGCGCGGACGGCGGCTTCGACGCCGTTTCGGCCGGAAAGGACGGCCGCGTCGGCACCGAGCCTGCGAAGGGCTGGACCGATATCACGGCCCAGTACAGGGTTTCGGTCGACGGCAAGACCTTCACCGTGCGCACCGGCGACCTCATCGCCGCGCTCGGCGGGGCCGACGCCTTCACCGCGGGCGCCCGCGTGGTCGCCGTGTACAACGCGCCGCTCAACAGCGCATGCAACCACGGCATCGCGAAGGGCAACCCCAACGAGGTCTACCTGCGCTACCCGCGCTCTCCCTTTGCCGATCAGTCCGGCGACGCCGGCTTCACCCACACGCCGAGCGACGACGCGTGCGCCTACACCTGGGATCTCGCGCTCACCAAGCGCGGCAGCGACGGCGACAAGCCGCTTGCCGGGGCGGTCCTGAGTATCGCCGATGACCGCGGTCGCACACTGGCGGCCGACGGCACGTGGGATGCGGAGGGCAAGGCCACCGTCACCACGGGCGAGGACGGCCGCGTGACCGTCTCGGGCGTGGACTCGGGCAAGCTGGAGGTCCGCGAGCTCAAGGCTCCCAAGGGCTACACCGCCTTTGAGGGCACGCGCTCCGTGACGGTCAAGGCCGAGGGCCTGGACGTCGACCAGGTGGCTGCCGCCAAGCCCAAGCTCACCATCACGGCCGAGTCGCCCCTGCGCGCCGACAGCGCGGACGGGTCGACGGGCAGCCTGGAGGCGTCGCTCATCAACACGCCCACCGGCACACCCCCTAGCATTACCACCGAAGGCTTTATGCCCTCGACTGGCGATATGGCAATGTGCGCCGCGGCCGCCGCAGCGGTCGCCGGAGCCGCGCTCATCGTGGCCGCGCTCCTGGTCAAGCGGGGAGGTGGCAGCCATAAAGAGTAGCTGGCAGCCCCACAGAGAGCGGGGCGAGACGTAGCGAAGTAGATGCTAAGACACAGACAGACAGATTTAGATCAAATGGAATTCGAGCAGAAAGCAGAGGAAAAGAAGATGAGCATGAGCAAGAACGTCGCACGCCTGGCAGTAACCGCCGGCCTCACAGCAGCGTTGAGCTTCGGCGGCGTGATGGCCCCGGTGACCATGGCGTTTGCTGATGGCACGCCGACGGTGGCCACGGACGGCAATGTAAAGATTGACGAGAAGACCTATAAGGACACAACCTTTAAGGGTATCCAGATTTTTAAGGCTAAGGTCACGCAGGATTATGATGGAAGTGCCTGGTCTGGCGATAAGACCCTTTCCGATATTGATTGGGCGTCGCCTGATGTTATGAGTGTTGTGACTAGTGCATTTGCTGGCGTCGCGGAGGCTCCTGCTGCGAATGCAGGCGCTCAGGCTTGGGCCAAGTACATTAAAGATAATGCCGGTAATAAAGTTGGCCAGACTGCCAAGGTTGACGCTGGCTCCACGTTGGATAAGATTGCTGCCGCACTTGAGGGTTCGACTCTAACCTGGACAAACCCAGGCGATTCCAGCAAGGGAGACTTTAAGGCTTTAAACACCGGCTATTGGCTCTTTGTGACTGCAAATGTTGGTTCGACCACATCTAGCGATTCGGCCAACGGCAATACCGACGCCTATACCTCGCCAATCTTCACTGTCGTCGGTGGTGAAGATGTAAAGGCAGAGCCCAAGAAGGACGTCCCCAACGTGACCAAGGCCGTCAAGGATGACGCAGCGGATGGCACGTTTGGTACATTCGAGAATCCCAGCAAGGCTGCTGACTCTCAGATGGGCGACTATGTCGACTATCTTCTTACCGGTACGGTTGCAAGCAACATCAACACCTACAGCACCTACAAGTACACCTTCACTGATGAGCTCCCCAAATCCATGACGCCGAAGTTTAAGGATGGTAGCACGACGCCAGACGTCACGGTCAAGATCGGTGATACCGAGGTCAAGACTGACTGCTACACCGCCAAGTACGTGAACGATAAGATAACTGTCGACTTCACCGATCTCAAGAGCTGCACGGATGAGAGTGGCAATTCTATTGTGTTGAACAGTGGCTCGAAGGTGACTGTCGAGTACAAGGCCAAGCTCGACTCCACCAAGATTTTCGAAAATGGCAAGATCAAAGATGAATTCAAAGGTTTGGTTGGTAAAGCCCAGAAAAATAAGGTTACGCTGACTTATTCCAACAATCCGCATGCCGAAGGTGTTGGCACCACGGTTGAGCATCCTGCCTATGATTACACCTACGGTATCGATGTCACCAAGGTCGGTTCTGATGATGAAACAAAGGGACTCAAGGGTGTTGAGTTTACGCTGCAAGAGCAGGGTGATACTAACAAGTTTATCATGGCAAATGGTGTCAAGACGACTGATGAAGCAAAGGCTAAGCTGACAACTGATGACTCCGGCAAGCTTAACGTTGTCGGTCTCGACGAGGGCACCTACGTCCTCACGGAGGTTACGCCCGCCCCTGGTTACAACAACTCCGCAGCAAACGGTGTGACCTTTACCATCAAGCGCGATCTTAACCAGAATGGCGATGACGTTACCCCTAGTGCGGATTCTGCAATCAATGCAGCAAATGGTGTCGTGAAGAACAATTCGGCTACCGCGTCTACCGGTAAGCTCAGCTTCATCATTGTCGACCAGCAGGGCTCCAGCCTTCCCCTCACCGGCCTCAACGGTGTGACCTTCACCTGGATCGCTGGTGGCGCGGTGCTGTGCATCGGCGTGGTGCACCTCATCCGCAGCCGTAAACAGGCTGAGGAGTCCGAGCAGGAGTAACGCTCGCTCACCCATCCCTTTGGCAGGTGGGATGTGATGGCCATGAGACTTGCGGGCACTTTTCTCGTCCATCCACGTTCTTGCTTTGCCATTCTCTTTTCGGGGCAGACTCCGCACTGGAGTCTGCCCCGTTTTTTGGGAGAACGCAGCCAGCCTCCATCGTCCGATGCGGGCACGTTCGTCATCGCGTTTCTTGACTCGTATGAGGTTCGGTTTAAGGTCCGTAGGCGCACGCGCGGTGCGGACGGTAGAAGGCATTTGCGCCGCAACAAGCGCAAATAAGAATGCCCGGGGGTCGGATCCCGGGCATTTAACAAAACCAGAAAACTAGGCCGCCCGCGCTCCCAAACATTTACGCGGGGTGCGTCGTTTTCTATTGATATTGTATCCCGAATCGCCCCGCCGATCCGGGACATTTTGAAAACGCAAATGCGGGCTTACGCACGCCCTTGATTATCGACTTTATCCGAACACCTCCCACATTCATCCGCACATGTACG
>ENA-ORUF01003019-ORUF01003019.1-human-gut-metagenome-genome-assembly--contig:-NODE-3019-length-13087-cov-4.335942_pt1 | contig 13087 bp, 9 predicted proteins | sample MGYA00242077_ERZ509203 | MGnify/ENA primary metagenome ERZ509203 (study PRJEB26280, sample SAMEA2338834) | human gut metagenome | biome: human gut; feature: human-associated habitat; material: faeces...
CACGCCCAAAACCTGCATTTCACGAAATAGAAGCATGGTAGGACCTTGTGCTGGATGGTATGTCTTGCTATGATGAGGTGAATAAATCGTAATCAGAAAGGATGTGTGCCCCTTGCAGATCGCCCTGTGTGACGATGAAGAACGGCAGATCGATGCGCTGGAGGGCTTTCTTCGGGCATACGAAGCCGAACACGGTCTGAACCTCAAGCTCACCCGCTTCTCCAGCGGGGAGGCGCTCCTGGCTGCGCCTGTGGAATTTTCCATCGTCTTTATGGACATTTATCTGGACGGCCTTCTGGGGACGGAGACCATCCGGCGGCTGGGCCGGGAAGCTCAAGTGGTCTTTATCACCACCAGCCGGGAGCATGCCATCGAGGCCTTCAGTCTGGGAGCCGTCCACTACCTGATGAAGCCTGTGGAGCAGGCCGCAGTTTGGGAGGCTATGGACCGCTGCCTCGCCCGCTTGGGCACCAATGCCGGGCCGGTCCTGCATATCCAGACCAGCCACGGCAGCGTCCCCATCTCTGCCGCCCAGATCACTTACATCGAGGTGTTCGACAAGCTATGTGTTGTCCACATGGTCAAACAGCAGTTCCAAACCTATACTGCGCTGAACACCCTCTTTGAACAGTTGGACGGCAACCGTTTTCTCCGGCCACAGCGCAGCTTTGTGGTAAATATGGAGTTTATCGGATCTTTTCTGTCCAGTAAACTGATTTTGAAGGACGGGACGGAGATCTCTCTGTCCCGGAATAACCGAGCCGAGCTGAAGGCTCAGTACCAGCGGTTTCTATTCGACCTGACAAGGAGGGGGGAACATTGATCTTTCTGCGCCTGTCCGCGGGTTTCCTGCTGCAAGTGATCCCGTTCGCTGTCCTGGCCCTCTACCCGTACTGCGAGCAGCTTCGCTTCTCCAAAAAGCGATCCGTCCTTCTGACGCTTTGGCTGATTCTTGGACTTTCCGCCCTCTTTGCAGGCTGCGGCTGCTGTTTGCAGCACACGCTTCCCCCGGACCACACGCTGTTTCAGGCGGTCAATGTTGTCTTTCTCCTGTGCATTCTCCCCTGCTTGGGCTGGTATCTATATCTGGTCACGGTAACTTGGCAGAAAAAGCTGTTTATCTTTGCTTTTGCCCTCACCGGCGGGCTGATCATTAACTCCATCAACAACGCCATCTGCACCATGTTTGTCACGCCTGCGCTCTATGACGGACTGCCCTATCGTGGGCGGGAACTGGTTGTTCTGGCTATTCTGACCGGACTGCTGCCCCTGTTTCTTTTTCTTCTGCTGACAGCAGGACTGTCTTTCATCGAGTACGACTTTCTCTACAATCCCATGTCCCTGTTCCTGTTTTTCGCCCTTTTTGTCCTGGTGCTGGTGATCTACCTTATTTTCTTCAAGATGATGTACCTTTCTTATGAAAAACTCCATTCCCAGCATGATGCGGATCAGGCCCGCCATCTCCTGTCCATTCAAGAAGAGCAGTACCGCCACATCTGTGCCAGCATTGAGAGCAGCCGCCGGATAAATCACGACCTCCGGCACCACATGGTCACCATACAGGGCTTTTTGCAGGGCGAGCGTATCCAGGATGCCTGCGACTATCTGGAGCAGTATCTGGATTCCGCGCGGCAGATCGAACTTGTGGAACTGTGCCGCAACCCGGTGGTCAACATGGTGGTGGGGCATTATCGCGCTCTGGCCCTTCAGAAAGATATCCGTTTTCAGGTCCGGATCCAAGTTCCGGATCAACTCTCCGTTGCCGACATCGACCTCTCCGTGATTCTGGGCAATCTGCTGGAAAATGCCATAGACGCCGCAGCCTGCGGAAATCAGGACGAGCGGTTCATCCAGTTCCACATGCTTTGCTCCGGCAGTATGCTGGCCATCACCGTGGACAACGGCTTTCATGGTGAGATCAGGAAGGTAGACAGGCGATATGTCTCCAGCAAACCCAACCACAGCGGCCTGGGCCTGCGCAACATTGAGATGATCGCAGATAAGTACGAAGGCGGCGTTGAGTTCACCCATGACCCGCATGTGTTCCACTCGTCGGTCATGCTGGCGCTTTGATCGGGCATCTCCGTGCGTTTAAGGCTGACATAGGATATCCAGCTTTCTCAGTATTTCAATAAAAATCCACCGGCACAGCCGGTGGATTTTCTTATGTGGGCCAATTTTTGTTTTCATGTGGCAGGGACAACACAGGAAAGATTACTATCCTTGGGATAAAACTTCCAGAGCATACTGTTCAAATTTTCACTTGTGCCTTTCCGCCAAGCACAATACGGATCAGAACATACACATCACAATACAGCTATTTCTCAATCTGATGCCAGTTTGCAAATGCTGTGTGGTAACTTCATTCTACCAGAGATCTGTATAAACTTCTTCTTTTCTAACGTGTCGCACTTACTCGCATCATCTCAGCCACCAGAATAGAAAAAGCAAAGCCGCCCCATTCAGGGCGGCTTTGCTGCAAAATAGAAACTTACTTCAGGTTGAAGAAAGCCTTCATGCCGGGATACTCGGCGATGTCGCCCAGCTCCTCCTCGATGCGGAGCAGCTGGTTGTACTTCGCCACACGGTCGGTGCGGCTGGGAGCACCAGTCTTGATCTGGCCAGCGTTCAGAGCCACAGCGATGTCGGCAATGGTGGCATCCTCAGTCTCGCCGGAACGGTGGGACACGATGGCAGTGTAACCGGCACGGTTAGCCATCTGGATGGCATCCAGAGTCTCAGTCAGGGTGCCGATCTGGTTGACCTTGATCAGAATGGAGTTGGCAACCTTCTTCTCAATACCGGTGGACAAACGCTCCACGTTGGTAACAAACAGATCGTCACCAACCAGCTGGACGCGGTCACCAATGGCACGGGTCAGCATGGCCCAGCCTTCCCAATCGGTCTCAGCCATACCGTCCTCCAGGGAGATGATGGGGTAGGTATCAGCGAACTTCTTCCACATGTTGACCAGCTGCTGCTGAGTCAGCTTCTTGCCGGACTTGGGCTGGATATAGCACTTCTGCTCCTCATTCCACCACTCGGAAGAAGCCGCGTCAATGGCGATCTTGAAGTCCTCGCCGGGCTTGTAGCCGGCCTTCTCAATGGCAGCCACGATGACCTTCAGAGCATCCTCATCCTTCTTCAGGTTGGGGGCATAGCCACCCTCATCGCCAACGCCGGCGGCGGGGGTGCCGTTCTCCTTCAGAACGGTCTTCAGGGTGTGGAAGACCTCAGCGCAGCGGCGCAGGGCCTCGCGGAAGGAGGGGGCGGAGACCGGCATAATCATGAACTCCTGGATCTCCACGTTGTTAGTGGCGTGAGCGCCGCCGTTCAGGATGTTCATCATGGGGACGGGCAGCTGCTTGGCGTTGACACCGCCGATATAGTTGTACAGAGCCACACCCAGGGACTCGGCAGCAGCCTTGGCGCAGGCCAGGGAGGCGCCCAGAATAGCGTTGGCACCCAGACGGCTCTTGTTGGGGGTGCCGTCCAGCTCGATCATAGCCTTATCAATAGACACCTGATCCAGGACATTCATGCCGATCAGGCACTCAGCGATCTCAGTGTTCACGTTCTTCACAGCGTTCTCCACGCCCTTGCCCAGATAGCGGCTCTTGTCGCCATCGCGGAGCTCACAGGCCTCATAGATGCCGGTGGAAGCGCCGGAGGGAACGGCGGCACGGCCCATGGTGCCGTCCTCCAGGTACACCTCGACCTCAACGGTGGGGTTGCCGCGGCTGTCCAGGATCTCACGGCCCAGGACGTCAACAATTTCGATCATCTGCTTCATGGTGGTTCAAACTCCTTTCGTTTGTGCGGCGCAGCGGCGGAAACTGCCTCTGCGGCCAAAGGGGAATGCAATATATTCGTAGGGGCGGCTTGAGACCGCCCGGATACGCGATCAGTTTACAATCAGGGTCTCACCATCCATCTCGCTGGGCTTTTCCAGCTGACCCAAATGGGCTGGCCCATTTAGGGGCCCATTTTATTTCCAATGCTCAGCGGAAGTCAATTCCGCCTGCGCCAAGGTTTTCGCCGCAGGCGAAAACTCTTGTACGGCGCAAAGCGCCGCCCCGCCAGGGGCGGGGGTATGGGCCTGAAAAGCCGCTTGGATACAGGCTGGTGTACCTGCCAAATCAGTTTACAATCAGGGTCTCACCATCCATCTCGCTGGGCTTTTCCAGGCCCATGAGATCCAACATGGTGGGCGCAATATCGGCCAAGCGACCGTCCCGCAGCTGAACGCTGGCACCCACGATATAGAAGGGGACCAGGTTGGTCGTATGGGCGGTGAAAGGTTCTCCGTTGGCATCAGACATCCGCTCGGCATTTCCGTGGTCCGCAGTAATGAGAGAGACACCACCCATTTTGGAGGTAGCCTCCACCACGCGGTTGACACACTCGTCCACAGTAGACACAGCCTTGCAGGCGGCATCATAGACGCCGGTGTGCCCCACCATGTCGCAGTTGGCGAAGTTCAGGATGACCACGTCATAGGCGCCGCTTTCGATCCGTTTCACAGCCTCCTCGGTGACCTGATAGGCAGACATCTCCGGCTGCAAATCATAAGTGGCTACCTTAGGAGATGGGATCAAGCAGCGGTCCTCACCTGGGAACACTTCCTCCACGCCTCCGTTGAAGAAGAAGGTGACATGGGCATATTTCTCTGTTTCCGCAATCCGCAGCTGAGTCAGTCCCAGCTTGCTGATGTATTCACCGAAGGTGTTGACCAGCTTCTGATGCGGGTAGGCCACCGTAACATTCGGAAGGGTGGCATCGTACTCTGTGGTACACACAAAGTCCACAGAGAGGAACCCAGTCCGGCGCTGAATATCCGCAAAGTCCTCATCTACAAAACAGCGAGCGATCTCTCGTGCCCGATCTGGGCGGAAATTAAAGAAAATGATGGAGTCGTTATCTCGAACCTGGGCATTCTTAGCGCACACCACAGGGACAACAAACTCGTCAGTCACCCCAGCGTCATAGGATTTCTGCACAGCTTCAGCAGCATCGGCCTCGAAAACTCCCTCGCCGCAGGCGATGGCGTCATAGGCCTTCTGTACCCGGTCCCAACGCTTGTCCCGATCCATAGCGTAGTAGCGGCCCATGACCGTAGCGATCTGTCCCACACCCAGTTTCTGAATCTCAGCCTGGAGCTGCTCCACATAGTTCTTTCCGGAACTGGGCGGTACATCGCGGCCATCCAGGAAGCAGTGGACGTAAACCTTTTCCAGCCCCTGCTCCTTAGCCATCTTCAGCAGCGCAAACAGGTGGGTGATGTGGCTGTGAACACCGCCGTCAGACAGCAGGCCCATCAAATGAAGGGCAGAGCCCCACTCCCGGCAGTTGGACATGGCATCCAGATAGGCGGGATTTTTGAAAAATTCGCCGCTCTCGATATCGCGGCTGATGTGGGGCAGGTCCTGAAAGACCACGCGGCCGGCCCCCATATTGGTGTGGCCCACCTCGCTATTGCCCATTTGGCCCTCTGGCAGGCCCACGTCCAAACCGGAGGCGGACAATCGGCAGCCGGGGAAATCCCGAAAGATCCGATCCAGATTGGGGGTAGAGGCATTGACCACTGCATTGCCTGCAGAGGGCCCCTCTAGCCCGAACCCGTCCATAATGATCAAAGTAGTCGGTGTTTTCATATCGTTGTCTCCTATTTTCATGGTCCAAAGGACACCTGATTCCCCCCCTCGGAGAGCGGAGGGGGCACACGGGGAATGTCATTCTTCCCCGTGAGAGCCGATGTGCCGCACAGCGGCCGCGTTCTCGAAACATTCGGCTCGTTACTCCTGATTGGCAGCGTTCATGATCTGCATAAAATCGGCAGGCTTCAGGGAGGCCTGCCGATCAGGCCGCCGTCTCGTCGTCGCAAAGTCTGTTTCATATGGGACACCCTGCCGGCCATTCCATACTGCACTCTCTTGCGTCTCCTCTCCTCACATGGCCCATTGTATTGGGGTTCGTGTGGGGGCTCCGGATACGATGTGTCCGGCTGGATTACTCCTGATTGGCAGCGTTGATGATCTGCACGAAGTCGGCAGGCTTCAGAGAGGCTCCACCGATCAGGCCGCCGTCCACATCGGGCTGAGCCAGCAGCTCAGCAGCGTTCTTGGCGTTCATCGAACCACCGTACTGGATGGTAACAGAGCGTGCCACATGGGCACCATACAGTTTGCGGATCACAGCACGGATAGCCTGGCACACCTCACCAGCCTGCTCAGCAGTGGCAGTCTTGCCGGTTCCAATGGCCCACAGGGGCTCATAGGCGATCACCACATGGCGCATCTTATCGGCAGGAACACCGGCCAGAGCGCACTTCACCTGATAGGCAATCAGCTCCATGGTGACTCCCAGTTCACGCTGCTCCAGGCTCTCACCCACACAGATGATGGGGTACAGGCCGGCATTGATGGCAGCGTGCACCTTTTTGTTGACGGTGAAGTCAGTCTCGTTGTAGTACTGGCGGCGCTCAGAGTGACCGATAATAACGTACTTGGCCCCCGCCTCCTTGATCATCTCAGCGGTGATCTCGCCGGTGTAGGCGCCGTGGTCCTCATAGTGGCAGGTCTCCGCACCAATGGCAATGTGGCAATCCTTGAACAGGCGGACAGCATTGGTGATGTTGACAGCGGGGACACACAGCACCACATTGCACCACTTGCCCTTAGGCATGATAGGCTTGAGTTCCTCGGCAAAGGCCTTGGTCTGGGACAGGGTATTGTTCATCTTCCAGTTTCCAGCGATAATGGTCTTGCGGTAACGGCGATTCATTTCTGCTTCTCTCCATTCTTTAATGTAAGGTATCTGAATGGGAACGACATATACACGGTGAAAATCATATCCCCATGGCATACACAATGTCGTTCCCGGATCATGCTGGGAAAATTACTTGTCCAGCAGACAGGCCACGCCAGGCAGCTCCTTACCCTCCAGGAATTCCAGGGAGGCACCGCCGCCGGTGGAAATGTGTGTCATCTTATCAGCATAACCCAGCTGCTGCACCGCAGCGGCGCTGTCGCCGCCGCCGATGATGGTGATGGCATCTGTCTTGGACAGGGCCTCAGCCACAGCCTCTGTGCCCTTGGCGAATGCGGGGAACTCAAACACACCCATAGGCCCGTTCCAAATCACAGTGCCGGCATCCGCTACAGCTGCGCAGTACAGTTTCACTGTTTCCGGGCCAATGTCGAGGCCCTCCCAACCATCGGGGATCTCACCAGCCTTTACCACCTGGCTGTTGGCATCGGGGGCAAACTTGTCTGCACACACAGTGTCCACAGGAAGCAGGAGCTTGACGCCCTTGTCCTTCGCTTTCTGGAGCATCTCACGGGAGTAGTCCATCCAATCGGTCTCCAGCAGGGAGTCACCAATCTTGCCGCCCTGGGCAGCAGAGAAGGTATATGCCATACCGCCGCCGATGATGATGGTGTCGGCAATCTCCAGCAGGTTATTGATAACACCGATTTTGGAAGACACCTTGGATCCGCCCAGGATGGCTACCAAGGGACGCTTCGGATTGGCCAATGCACCGCCAATGATCTCAAGTTCCTTTTGGATCAGGAAGCCGGAGACGGCGGGAAGATAGTCGGCCACACCCGCAGTAGAGGCGTGTGCGCGGTGAACTGCGCCGAAGGCATCAGAAACATAGACCTCAGCCAGATCGGCCATGGCCTTGGCCAGAGCCGGATCGTTCTTTGTCTCGCCCTTTTCAAAACGGGTATTCTCCAGCAGGAGAATCTGACCGGGCTGGAGCGCAGCAGCCTTTGCCTGGGCATCGGGGCCTACCACATCAGAGGCCATGATGACCTCGCGGCCCAGCAGCTCACTCAGGCGGGCGGCCACCGGCTTCAGAGACAACTCCGCCAGGGACTTTTTCCACTTCTCCTCCGTAAGTGTGGCGGGGTCTTTCCCCTTCTCTGTCTGCTTCTTCACATAAGACTCGAAAGTAGGGTTAGGCTTGCCCATGTGGGAGCAGGCGATCACTGCGGCGTTTTGCTCCAAAAGATACTGGATCGTGGGCAGGGCAGCACGGATGCGCTTATCGTCCGTAATGACACCGCTGCCATCCTTGGCCATCGGGACATTGAAATCACAGCGGAGAAGGACCTTCTTACCGGCGACATCGATATCCTGGACTGTTTTCTTGTTGTAGTTCATGGTGGTGAAAACTCCTCTCTTCACAGACCTTGGACAAGATATATTATAGTGTGTGGGTCAGACCCTGCGCCGCCGAAGCGGCGAAGGAATGCTGCTGAGGTGGGAATCAGAAATCAGACGGCAGATCATCTCTCCGCCATCTCGCCCGTGCCGGACAGACCAGGGAAGCCTTGCTGGCGCAGCGCCTCATAGGTCAGGATAGCCACTGAGTTGGACAGGTTCAGGCTGCGGGCGTCCTCACGCATCGGGATACGGATACAGCGTTCCTGGTGAGCCTGGCGGAACCACTGCGGCAGACCGGCAGTTTCCTTGCCAAAGAATAAGAAGCAGTTGTCCTGAAAAACGGCCTGGGTATAGTCCCGGGGGGCCTTAGTGGTGGCCAGCCATAAATCAGGAGCCGGATTCTGGGCAAAGAAGTGATCCAGATCAGGATAGACACACAGGTCTACCATGGGCCAGTAATCCAGCCCAGCCCGGCGGACCGCTTTCTCGCTGATGTCAAAGCCAAGCGGCTCAATCAGGTGTAGTCGGCTACGGGTAGCAGCACAGGTACGGGCAATATTTCCGCAGTTTTGGGGAATTTCAGGTTCAACAAGTACAATATTCAGCATTGCAGCCCCTCCCTTGCGTATCGGGTAACATTGTATTCCAAATCGAGAAGAAATTCAACTATAAAATGGTCGAAAAATCACAAAAAAATCAAAAATTCCCCCAAAAAAGTTGGAGAGGGGTTCGAAATCGTAAAAACAAGAAAATAACCTCCGCCTAACAGGCGCAGAATTTGGCATTGTGCCGAACTTAAATCCCAGAAAAAATAGTTTAGAAATATAATTAACATCATCTGAAGTGCCTTTCTGAACAATCTGGGAACGAATAACAGGTTAGGAACGGCAGCAGAGATGGAAAAAAAGCCTGTTTTTCGCGTTGTATAAATCGAATTGTGACAAATCACGAAGAAATTCTTTTTACTCCCTGTCCCCTCCATTTTCACTATAAATATGCGCCAAAATTTAACAGTCAAAACGTTGAAAGGAACAAAATATTGTTGACATTAGAACCATATATAGGTACAATGAACAAGGATGGAGGCGGCTCGCTGGCTAACATGATAGTGAGTACCACTATCTTCTTTTGTTTTACAAATGAAAATAGTCCATCGGATACTCACGTTGGCAACAAGTGCGGATAGAGCGCAGTCTCATCGAGAAAGATTTGCTAAAGGAGGTCCCCAAATGAACATCTCTGGCAAGCGAACATCCCGACTACTCAGCTTATCCCTGGCAGGTTCCATGCTTCTCGGCCTGATGACCACAGGCGTCTCAGCGTCCGAAACAGCGCACAATCCACCACCTCAGCAGGCATCTGATGGAAAATTCCAGCCCAGTGTGACTTACGAGCTCACTGTTACTGATGAGGAACGTGCTGCTATCCACAAGGCAGTTGAAAACCTGACTGGTTATGTGGGCGACATGGTCGTAGGCGACGGCAGCTATGATCCCTATACCCTGGTGGGCGCACTGGCCGAGGGTTCCAGCCACAACTCCATTTCCTATGGCAGCAAGAAGGCTGGATTTATCCCCACAGAATACCCCTTTGCTGTGCCCAACAGCAAAGCAAACTACAACGAGCGTGACCGCAAGATTGAAAAGCTAGCCTGGGTAAAGGAACTTGGCAATGCCCTGGGGCTTGAGGTCGTTCAGCGCCAGACGGACAAGTATGTCTATGTAGAGATTGGCGATCCCGATGCTCCAGAGATGGTCATGGCTCTGAGCCACCTGGACTCTCCCACCGCCTCCAATAACTCGAATCAACCAGGCGGCAACCTGGACCGCTGGGTGAACTCGAAGGGCGAAAAAGATCCTACTGCATATTACACCCCCTATGTAAAGGACGGCTGGCTGTACGGCGCAGGCGTTCAGGACGATAGCGGCCCTACCTTGGCCACTCTCTTCGCAGCCAAGGCTCTTCAGGACTCCGGCGTGGAGTTCGACCGCCGCATTCGCATCGTTATGGGCATCTATGAAGACGGCAGCCCTGGAGTCCCCACTAAGGAAGATACTCTAAAGTACATGGATATCCCCTATTACACCAAGAACCCCGGCTTCTATGACAACTGGACCTATAAGTCCCTAAACCGTGAGGAGACCCCCATTGCAGCCTATACCTCCGACTCCCGGTTCCCCGTGGTGGTTGGCAATACCAGATCTTGGACGCCCTACCTCACCATGAACCTCGCCAAGGATATGGGTAAGGACTTCTCCCTGGTAGAGACCGGTGCAGGTGTCACCCTGCGCGAGGGCGATGACACGCTAAAGGATATCGTGTACGGTAGTGCCGCTCAGATTGCCTCCCGGGCCCTGTTTGTGCTGGACATCTCTACTGCGGATGAGGCGGCTGTGAAGACCTTCTGCGACAAGGTAGAGAAGGCCGCCACAGAGCGCGGCTGGCTGCCCAAGGAGGACGGCAAGACCCAGAAGGTCCAGCTGACCGAGAACGAGGACAAGAAAACCCTGACCCTGGAGATCAACACCGATGTAGCCATGGAGTATCCCATGCCCATGTACAGCAAGAACGCGGTTGTCTGGGGAATGTATCTCCTGTCTCAGGCACTCCCCAACGGACTAGAGTTGAAGAATGCCGCCACAGGCGTTTCCAACCTGTTCTTCCAGAACTGCGTGGAGGGTGAGGCCTATATCGGCAAGTACATGGATATCCCCTCTGAGCTGCTGCGTAATCCCTATGACGGCACTGCGAACCTGACCATTGCCCCCATGGGTACAATCAACCATGAGGATACTTCAAAGTTCCCCTTCTACGATGAGTACACGCAGAGCCTGCGAATCCCCCTGGTCATCAGAAGCATCCATGCCACCAAGGAGAATTATGACACCGCGACCCAGGCCGTGATCGATGCCTGTGAGAATCAGGGCTTCAAGCTGGAGACCAAGGAAGGTGCAGAGAGCACTCCTACCGCCTTCAGCGCCCCCGTCCTGTACCTGTCCCACGACAACCCCTTGACCGCACTCCAGTATGCCAGCTATAAGGCGTCCATCGAGTTCGATCCCGAGGAGTTCAGTGGCCCCGCTGACCTGCTGGGCGTCACCTACCCCGTGGGCACCACTGGCGGCACCCTGGCCAGCGACTACCAGAACAAGATGACCGCCTTCGGCGCCGTCATCCCCGGCAACGAGCGCTGGTGGCACTCCGCCAACGAACGTATTAGCGTAGACTCCATCGTGGAGATGACCAAGATGATGGCCGACGGGATGCTGGAGATGGCCCGTTACTCCGGCTCTGCGGGCGCCCAGCTGATGTGGGCTGACCTGCCCGGCCTCAACGCTGACCGTGCCGACCTGGACCTGCTGGATGTAACCATCGGCACCTATCAGGATGCCTCTCAAGCCATCACCACCAAGATTCTGGACGGCGATAAGCTGATCGGCGCTACCGACTTCGAGATCCACATGTGGGCTGAGCGCGGCAACGGCACTAAGAGCCAGATGGCTTATGACCTGGGTCATGAACCCGGCGGCCTGTATCTGCCCCTGGACGATGAAAACTTCAAGACCAACACCTTCGTCCTGCCCATGCGTCTGGAATTCAAGTACGACAAGCCCAGCGACATGTCGAGCGCTGACTGGAATGCCCTGCGTGGTGGTGACCTGGATATGGTCAACTTCAGCCTGCTGGAGAAGGACGGCAAAACCGTCGCCCTGACCCTGCCTGAGGGCGCAGACGCGAAGGATTACTTCTCCATCCGCGTGGACGAGAACGACACCGATACGGTCTATGTGGCCGCCAACCTGGCCATCGTGGACGGCGAGCAGGAGCTCAAGGCCGTGACCGCCGACTCCAAGACCGACCTGTTCAAGCTGAACGACGAGTGGCTCAAGACCCACGAGAACCCCTTCCCCGAGCGCGGCCAGATCGAGAAGCGCGGCTTCTTCCTGTTCGGCGACGGCAATAAGAACGCCTGCTTCGAGTCTCCGAAGGCTATCTTCGCCACCCTGGACACAGATCAGCTGGATAAGGACGATACCGATGACAGTTCCTCCGGCAGCTCCGACAACGCGCGCACCTATGCGATTTCCGTCTCCAAGGTGGACAACGGCTCCGCCAAGGCTAGCGCCTCCAGCGCCTCTGCCGGCACCCGTATCACCGTTACCGTGAAGCCCGACAGCGGCTATGAACTGGATGAGCTGAACGTGACCGATGCCAAGGGCAAGGACGTGAAGGTCACCAAGCGTTCCGACACCACCTACACCTTCCAGATGCCCGACAGCAAGGTCACTGTGGAAGCCGTCTTTGCCAAGGACGGTACCGTGGTGGAAAAGCCCCTGTTCTCTGACGTAAGCAAGAACGACTATTTCCATGATGCCGTTCTGTGGGCTGTGAATAAGGGCATTACCTCCGGCACCGGAGCCAATACCTTCAGCCCCAATGCCTCCTGAACCCGCGGCCAGATGGTCACCTTCCTGTGGCGGGCCGCCGGTTCCCCGGCTCCTAAGAGCGCGGAGAACCCCTTCACGGATGTGAACAAGAGCGACTACTTCTATAACGCGGTCCTGTGGGCTGTGGAGCAGGGTATCACCTCCGGCACCAGCGCCAACACCTTCTCTCCCAATGCCACTGTGACCCGCGGCCAGACCGTTACCTTCCTGTGGCGGGCCGCCGGTTCCCCGGCAGCCTCCGGCAGCTCCTTCTCTGATGTGAGCGCGGACGCCTACTATGCTCAGGCCGTGGCTTGGGCAGTGAAGGAAAACATCACTGCTGGCACCGGCGCGGGCGCGTTCAGCCCCGATGCACCCTGCACCCGTGGGCAGATCGTGACCTTCCTGTGGAAGGACCGCACCTGAGCTGTGTGAGAAACCCTGCACCAGCAAAGCATAAACCATAAAATGACCCGCCGCAGAATGAA
>ENA-ORUF01003022-ORUF01003022.1-human-gut-metagenome-genome-assembly--contig:-NODE-3022-length-13079-cov-2.293689_pt1 | contig 13079 bp, 5 predicted proteins | sample MGYA00242077_ERZ509203 | MGnify/ENA primary metagenome ERZ509203 (study PRJEB26280, sample SAMEA2338834) | human gut metagenome | biome: human gut; feature: human-associated habitat; material: faeces...
TTGGACTCTCTTTTTGTTTTGAACGAATCCATGGGTGAAAAAGCTTCAGGAGATATCTCCGGACTCATCGGACAGTATGCGCATGGAAATGAACCCGGACATCACATTACATATTTATATACGTTGGCAGGACAACAGTGGAAGACTGCGGAAAAAGTACGCTATATCCTTAAAAATATGTATAGCGACCAACCGGATGGATTGCAAGGGAATGAAGATTGCGGGCAGATGTCTTCTTGGTATATTTTTTCTGCATTAGGTTTTTATCCGGTTGTGCCTGCAGGAGGTGATTATATTTTGGGTTCTCCGTTGTTTGACAAGGCTGAAATTTCTTTGCCGGAAGGAAAGAGCTTTAAAATTATTGCATTGAATAATGTTCCGGCAAATAAGTATATACAGTCGGTCAAGCTGAACGGAAAACCTTATGAAAAAGCTTGGATTTCACATGAAGATATTATGCAAGGAGGAGTTTTGGAATTGACAATGGGTAATGTTCCTGAAAAATCTTTTGGAGTTAAGAAACAAGAATTATTATATACTAAATCTGAAATACAATGAAACATCTAAAAGTGATGATTTTACTGTTTTTGGCAGGGCTGCCGCTGTCTTTAATGGCACAGGTGTCCGAGATAAACGGTGTAGTAAAAGATGGTGCGGGTGAACCGCTCATCGGTGTGAGTGTAATTGTAAAAGGTTCTAAAGTCGGAACAGCTACGGATGTCGATGGACATTTTTCTTTAAAAGCGGATAAGGATAAAGCTACTTTGATTTTTTCTTTTGTCGGATTTGAGAAAAAAGAAATTCCGGTGAAGGGAAAAAATAACCTGATCGTGGTTTTAAAAGAAGATACCAAACTCTTGGATGAAGTGGTTGTCGTAGGTTATGGAACTCAAAAAAAACAAGAGATTACCGGTTCTGTGGCATCTATTAACCGGGATGAGATTAAGGCTGTAACTACTTCAAACTTAACGAATGCTTTGCAAGGAAAAGTGCCGGGCTTGAATATCAAACAAAATTCCAGCGAACCGGGTAGTTACGATAACAGCTTTAATATTCGTGGTTTAGGATCGCCTTTGGTTATTATAGATGGTATTCCGCGTGATGACTTCGATCGTCTCGATCCGAATGAAATCGAGTCGGTATCTGTGTTAAAAGATGCTTCGGCTGCCGTTTACGGTGTGCGAGCTGCGAACGGAGTCGTATTGGTTACTACCCGTCGTGGTACAAAGGGTAAACCGGAAATCACATTGAACGCTTCATACGGTATACAGAATATTACCAAATTCCCGAAATCCGTAGATGCTTATGGTTATATGGAACTTTATAATGAAGCTATACGTAATCAACCGGCAGGGAAAGAAGCTTATACACAGGAACGTATTGACGGAACTCGCCAAGGACTGAATCCTTATATTTTCCCGGATGTTGACTGGTATGGTGAGATGTTTAAAGACCGTTCGTTCAGTGAAACATTCAATTTTAACATCCGGGGTGGTGGTAAAAAGGTGGATTATTTTTCCAGTGTCTCTGTTGGGCATGAAAGCGGTATGTTAAAAAGTCGTTCTAAAGATTTCTTTTCATTTGATAACAATATCAGTCGAATGCGTTATTCTTTTCAGAACAATATCAATGCACGTTTGGGTAAAACATCTAAATTATCTTTGAGACTGAACGTAATGTTGGTAGATAAACGTGGTCCGAATGAAAGTACAAGTAGTTTGTTCTCTAGTGTGATGAATACGAATCCGGTAGATGCTCCGATTATGTTTCCGGACGATGGAACAACTTCCTATATTAAATGGGGGGTACCTACAAATACAACAGTAAATCCATTAGCAACACTGGTAAATGGATATGATGATACGTTTCAGAGTACGGTAACAGCTTCATTGAATTTTGACCAAAAATTGGATTTCTTGGTGGATGGTTTGACTTTTAAGGCTATGGCTTCTTTAAAGAATTTCAGCCAATCTGTTCAGACCCGATATTCTGATTGGAATAAGTTTACTGTTAATAATTGGTCTCTCAATGATGATGGTACCTATAATATGGAGGTGATTCAGGAAGGTGCTGAAGTAGGAACTGAGCTTAAAACAAAAAGTAGTAATACCGGTGATCGGCGTATTTACTTACAAGCGATGTTAGAATACAATCGTACATTCGGAAAGCATGATGTGGGAGCTTTGTTGATTTATAATCAGGATGAATATATGGATAATAATCCGGGGACGGACTTATTAGTAGCTCTTCCGACTCGTCGTCAGGGAATTGCAGCCAGAGCATCGTATGCATACGATGGGCGTTATCTGGCTGAGGTAAACTTGGGATACAACGGCTCTGAGAATTTTGCGAAGGGGAATCGTTTCGGGCTTTTCCCTTCTATAGCTGTCGGATATAATATTAGCGAAGAAAAATTCTTTGAACCATTAAGAAACATAATTTCCAGAATGAAAGTCAGAGCTTCGTACGGATTAGTTGGTAATGGCAATATTGGTGGACAACGTTTTACTTATTTAGCAGATGTTGATCTAACGGGAAGTCCGGCTTTTACGACTGGTATTAATATGGACAGAACATTGAAAGGACCTTCATATAAGCGTTTTGCTAATTATGATTTGGGATGGGAAGTAGGAAAAAAATATAATATCGGGCTAGATATGATATTTTTTAATAATCTGAGCTTGACGGTAGATGTATTTCGTGAAGACCGGACAGATATTTTTCAGGAGAAAGCAACTATTCCTTCTTATTTAGGAGTATATGGGACTAAATATTATGTCAATAGTGCAGCTGTACGTAATCAAGGTATTGATGCTTCTATTGATTTTGGACATCAATTCAATAAAGATTTCAGTATGACATTCAAAGGAACATTCACCTATGCTCACAATGAGATTAGGGCGTACGAGGAATCTGTAGGAGATCGTGCTAATCTTTCCAGAATTGGTTATAGCACTTCTCAGCAATGGGGATACGTGTCTGATTATTTGTTTGCCGATCAGACTGAGATAAATAATCATCCGACTCAATTGATTGGAGGTACTGTTGGACCGGGTGACATTAAATATGTCAATCAGCCTAATGTGTATGGAGTATATGATGATATTATTGATAAAAATGACATGGTACCTATTGGTAATCCGACTACTCCTGAAATTGTTTATGGATTTGGACCCTCATTTCATTATAAAGGTTTTGATTTTTCTTTCTTCTTTCAGGGAGTCGCTAAAACTTCTTTGTTTATGAGTGGTTTGCAACCTTTCGGCACAATGATGGAAAATAAAAATGTACAGAAATTTATAGCAGATGACAGATGGAGTCCTGAAAATCAAAATATATTTGCGGAATATCCACGTTTAACTATTGAGAGAAGTGCCAATAATTCTACGACCTCTACTTATTGGGAACGGAATGGTGCTTTCTTGAAATTGAAGAATGCAGAAATTGGATATACCTTTAAATCTATGCGCTTATACTTACGTGGTTCTAATCTGTTGACTTTCTCCAAGTTTAAATTGTGGGATCCCGAACAAGGCGGTGGTAACGGATTAAAATACCCGACCCAACGTGTATTTAATATTGGTTTTCAGATGACTATAAAATAACCTTTAAATATAATTGATATGAAACTTATTAATAAATACTTGATACTTCTATGTGTCTTTGTATGTTTCTCTTGTAATTATCTGGATATTGTGCCTGATGAGAACCCTACGGAAGAAGACGCATTTAAGAACCCTCAATTGACCGAACGTTATCTTTATTCTTGTTATGCATATATCCCGAATCCTAGACATGCAACTGCTAGCTTAGATTTTCTTACAGGCGATGATGTTGTTACTCCTTGGGAGCATGAAACTTTTGGAAAATTTGCACAAGGTAATTATACTCCAAGTAATCCTTATATTAATTACTGGCATGATTTATTTAAGGGGATTCGGCAATGTTATCTGTTAAAAGAAAATTTAGGGAATGTACCGGGGCTTAGTGATGAATTGAAAGCGGCTTATGATGCAGAAGCAGACTTTTTGATAGCGTTCTATCATTTTTATCTTTTGCGTACTTATGGTCCTTCTATTTTAGTTAAAGAACTTCCGGAAGTTTCTTCCGCTGATTCTCCGGAAACAATGTTAGGAAGAAATACCTATGATGAGTGTGTAACATGGGTTGCAGAGCAACTAAAGAATGTTGCCGGACGTTTGCCAATGCGTCGTACCGGACTTGATTATGGGAGAGCTACCGGTGTAGCTGCTATGGCTATTCGTGCGCGGTTATTGTTGTACGCAGCTTCGCCGCAGTTTAATGGTGGTGAGAAGTTTAAATCATTATATAGTGATTTTAAGAATCCGGATGGGACCCAGTTAATTAGCACAACTTACGATCCTAATAAATGGGTAACAGCTGCTCAGGCTTGCAAAGAAGCAATTGATTGGGCAAGAGCTCCGGAGGCTAATTATGATTTGTATGCAGCAGATGTAAATACTTTGCCTAACTATCCTGAACCAACAGATTTGACACAACGTTCTTTGCGTTTCACGTTTGTTGATAAAGACAATACTCCTGAAGTGATTTGGGCATTTTGCACGAAAGAATCATCTAATAGTGACCTCCAGGGAAAGACCATTCCTCGGTTAAGTACAACCGCTTACGGCGGATTAGCTCCGACATTGAGACAAATAGAACGGTTCTATACAAAAAATGGTCTTCCATTGGATGTAGATCCTACTTATGATTATGTTAACCGGTATGATGTAGCCATGTTTCCTGTTGAAGAGAATGATATAAATGGAGAAGGGGAAAGCCTAAAACTGAATATGAACAGAGAGCCACGTTTTTATGCTTGGATTGCTTTTCACAACGGTTATTATGAGGTATCGGGAGAAGATGATAGAAAAGAGTTCTCGTATGCTCCGATATGGAAAAGAGGAAAGGATAAAAAGTATAAGCAACTGGTACAATTTATGAAGACACAGAATATGGGGATAACCAACGATAATAAGTATGGAACTAAAACCGGTTATCTGAATAAGAAAGGTGCTCATCCGGGAACAAGTGCTTCTAAATCTACTGGATTTAAAGTGATACAGTATCCGTGGCCTATGGTTCGCTTGGCAGAGCTTTATCTGAACTATGCAGAAGCTTGTGTGGAATGTAATGATTTACCGGAAGCTAAGAAGTATCTGAATTATGTCCGCGAAAGAGCCGGTATACCTAAAGTGGAAGTTTCTTGGGCTGGAATCGCAGAGCTTACACAAGATAAATTGAGGGAAATTGTTCATCAGGAACGCTTAATCGAACTTTATCTTGAAAATCATAATTTTTGGGATATACGTCGCTGGGGAATAGCAGAGACGTTAGGTGAACAGCCGAAAGGACTTTCTATTCAGGCAACAACTATAACAGAATTTGCCAAACCGGTATCAGTAGATGTGCAACGTCGTTTTATTCCGGCTCATTATTTAATGCCGCTTCCTATCAGCGAAATTAATAAGAATCCCAATATGGTACAAAATCCGGGATATGACGAATAATTATTATACATAAAGATTCTATAAAATGAAAGTAATAAAATATATACTACCCCTCCTCAGTTTAGGACTGATCGTTGCAGCATGTAATTCTGACGATGAAGAAAGTATTGCCGCTACTGAAATTCAGAACTTAACAACACAAAGTGCTCCCGGTTCCATTACGTTAACATGGGAGTATGCTGTCGAAGAAGATGCTAATACTACTCGTTTGGTTGAGATACGTTATTATGACCCCGCTATAAAGAAAAATGTCAAGAAAACGGCAAGCAGATTCAGTAACTCATTTACGATAGATAATGCGCTCAAAAGATATGGAGAATATACGTTCGAAGTACAGCCGTTCAGTACAACCTTTACACCGGGAATAGTACAACGAATAACAGGAATTGCAGAACGAGCTCCGGTTATTGATGAAAAAACATCTACGGAGTTGGCTATAACCATTGATAATTTGACCTTGGGAGGGTTTAAGCCCGATGGTGTTACTACTATTCCGCAGTCTAGTTGTATTGGTGACGGTTATGGTCCGGAACGCTTGCTTGATAACAATACTAGTACTTTCTTAAATACTGCATATTCCGGAGTACCTGTAGGAACAACCTACTATTTAGATATTGTATACCCGAAGTCTCAGAAGTATTTGAAGTTCTCGTATATAAATAGAAGCGTCGGTAGCTTTCCGGCAGAAATAGAATGCTCTGTTAAGGTAAGTGAGGACGATGAATGGACCCCGATAAAAACATTGACAACAGCAGCCGATGGGTTACCTGAAGCTGCATCGGCGGCATATTCTTCTGATATATATGAAGCCCCTTTTGAGTTCAATTATCTCCGTTTTCATGTAAAGAAGACTCATACGGGTAAAGTGAATTTTTCAATGGCGGAATTTCGTATTTACAATGTGGAATACTATTTTTATGATCCGGAAGCTACCGAAAAATAAATGAGCCTATAGTATATCTTTAAGGAGGATACCTTTAATGTATCCTCCTTTTTAAAACATTCATATTATATCTATATCATGAAAAAAAAGATTATTATTTTTTTTATGCTGTTCTTTTTATGTACAGTGATAAGCGCTTGTTCCGATGAAGATGGTAAAGGAACTAATACTGCTACATTAGAGATAACTGAACAATTTGTAGATTTCAAGGAGAATGGAGAGTCGCAAACGCTTGTAATTACGACCAATCAAGCAGAGTGGAGTGCTACTGTAGAAAGTAATGGTAAAAGCTGGTGCAGTATTCTTCCTGACATTAATCCGGGGAATCACAAACTTACTATCTCTGTAACTCCTAATACGGGAAAGGAACAGCGGAGTACTATTATTACCGTGAAGGCAGCAGAGTTATCGGAGAAAATAACTGTGCGTCAATTGGGGACGGATAAAGGTATTTTAATTTCCCCTATGATGAAAACTTTTACTGCGGAAGGAGGGAAAATAGAGTTTACAGTAACAGCAAATGTAGAGTTTGAAATAATACCGACTGTCGATTGGATCACGTTGCCGGTCACTACCCGCACGGCAGAATATGTGACTACGGACCATACATATTTTATTCAACGTAATAAAGGGGAAAAGCGTACGGGGACTATTACGGTAAAAGACAAAGCAAGTGATTTATTCTCTGAGTTAATTATATCTCAAGAGGCCTTAGGAGAGTATGAAAGTGGTGAATCTGGTATTCAAGGCGATCTATTGGTTCCGGTTTCCACAGGTAGTGCATTCAATTCTTTGGGCAAGGTATCTCAATTGGGATCTTCAGGATTTCATAGGACTTATGATGGAAGTAAAGAGACCGGATATCATTCTAATACATCAGATGATTTTCCTAACAATTGGCCGTTGACATTAACTTTTGAATTTGCGGAACAACCTAGAATTGATTATTGCGTTTGTCATTCAACAGGTAGTGAAAAATTGAAAAAAGCAAAGATATTTGTATCTACTGAGACAGAACCGGAATACACAAAGTTAATGGATGTCGATTTGTCCGGGAGTACTACGGCGCTTATTAAATTTTCTAGCCCGGTTATTAATCCGAAAGGGATTAAATTTGAGGTTACAGAGTCATCGGGTAAATATCTTGTGATAAAAGAAATGGAGTTTTATCGTCAGAACTCGGATAATTATGATCCCCTTAATTTGTTTACGGATATTACGTGTTCTGAGTTAAAACCGGGAATTACCGAGAAGGACATAGATGCATGCCCTGACCCGCTTTTCCGTAATGTAGCTTTTTATCTTTCTATTAATAAATATCCGCGTGAGTTTCGTATTCAGGAATATAAAGCTTATCCACATCCGGAATTATTTCGTAAAGCAAACAAGACAAGCGCTGAACACAATTTGCTGGATAATCCGACCGGGATATTTGTAAATAAAGGAAAAGAAGTTGTAGTGCTGGTGGGAGACAGTCATGGATATCAGCTTTCGGCTCGTATCTTAAATTTGAATGTATCCGGAGGGGATGGGTTTAATTATAATTATTCTTATCCTTTGGTAGAAGGGATTAATCGTTTTATAGCGGAAACAGACGGATTGATCTATATTTATTATCATACTCCCGAGTATAGAGATGCATTGCCGATAAAGATACATATTCCGTCAGGGCAAGTAAACGGATATTTTGACTCCGGAAAACATCAACCTTCTGATTGGAGCCGTCTGTTACATGCAGCAGTAGGACCTCATCTTGATGTACTTGGCGAGAAGGCACATTTGATATTTCCGGTAGATAAGTTCAAAGCAAACACTCCAGATGGTAAAGCTTTAATAGATGCTTATGATAGACTGGTGTTGCTTGAACAGCAATTTATGGGATTGGAAAAATATGATCGAATGGATCCGAACCGTGTTTGTTTTTCTGTGATGTATAATGATAGTTATATGTATTCTGCCGGTAATCATACGGGGTATGTTGTCGGTACGATGAATGAATTATGTAATCTGGAAAAGTTTTCTACTACTTCAATCTGGGGACCGGCACATGAAGTCGGACATTCTTATCAGACTAAACCAGGACTTTGTTGGCTTGGAATGACTGAAGTGACTAATAATATTCATTCTTTATATGTTCAGACTTCGTTTGGAAATCAATCACGCCTATTAGATAAGCAGGGTGATTATACAAGTATTTATGAGAAGTCTATGTGTATGTATTTCGTACGTAAACGTGCTCATATCATTACAGATTCGGATGTGAATGTCTTTAACCAGCTAGTTCCATTTTGGCAATTATATCTATATACTAAGGCCATTGGACAAGAAGATTTTTATAAAGACTTATATGAACTCATACGTATTAATACGGATCAGGACACTCCTGGGAAAAGTCAACTAGAGTTTACATTTTTGGCAAGTAAGGCGTCGGGACTGGATTTGACAGAATTCTTTGTGAAATGGGGATTTTTTGAACCAATAGATATTGAAAAATCAGATTATAGTAAAGGACAGTTTGTGGTTACCGAGTCAATGATTGATGAAACTAAACAACGTATTACTGATTTAGGACTACCAAAACCAAAAGGAATTATAGAGTATATCTGCGATAGTAATGTTGATTGCTATAAGACCTTTAATTCTATTATAAAAGGAACTGCTCAAAGAGAAGGTCAAAAAATTGTAATGACCAATTGGAGGAATGTGGCAGTTTATGAAGTTTATTCGAACGGTAAATTATGTTTTGTATCTCCAGCCTCCTCTTTTACTGTAAATGGAAACTTAGGAACTAAAGTTCAAGTCTTTGCAGTGTCTGCAACTGGAGAAAAAGTAGAAGTAACATTTTAATAATTATATTAATTAATAAAGAACAACATGAAACATTTTTGGACAGGTTTATTAGCCTTAGGGGTAGTCGGATGTACTGCACCACAACAAACACAAAAGGATAATATATCGGGAATTTATCCCAAACTGGCTTTTTATAATAATGAGGGCGAGTGCGGAACAGGTGCTGTGGTTCCTTGGGCAGGTAGTCTATGGGCTATCACCTATGGACCTCATTTACCTTTCGGGTCATCTGATAAACTATATCAGATAACTCCGGACAAGAAGATGACTGTCCGTTCGGAAAGTATTGGGGGAACACCTGCTAACCGACTGATTCATAAGGAATCAAACCAATTAAATATAGGTCCGTATTTTATTAACGAGTCTGGTAATGTCAGAGTTTTGCCTTGGCAGGAGGCTCCGGGACGATATACCGGTTCGGCTCGTCATTTGACAGATCCTGCCAATAAGATTTATATTGGTACGATGGAAGAAGGTTTCTATGAAGTAGATGTTAATACTTTGAAAGCTAAGGAATTATATAAAGATAGTAATGAAGCATGGCGTCTATATCGTAAAGACTCTAAAAATACCCCCAAACCCGTAGAATTACTGCCGGGAGCGCATGGTAAAGGATTGTATTCAGGACAAGGAGTGATGGTATTCTCAAATAACGGAGAGAATAGTGCCGCCGCTATGAAGTATTTTGATGCGTTATCCGGTTCATTATCAGAATGGGACGGCAAAGACTGGAAAGTCGTACGTCGTAATCAATTTGTAGAATTGACCGGTCCCGGCGGTATATACGGTAACACAAATCCTGAAACGGATCCCATTTGGGCTACAGGCTGGGATCATAAATCAGTGCTACTTGGAGTAAGAGATTCGCAGAAAGGATGGACCTTTTATCGTTTGCCTAAAGCAAGTCATTCTTATGACGGTGCACATGGCTGGAATACTGAATGGCCACGTATTCGTAATGTAGGAACAGATGACCAACCGGATTATCTGATGACTATGCATGGCCTGTTCTGGCGTTTCCCAAAACTGTTTACTGTTGATAACTCTGCCGGTATTCGTCCCCGTTCAAGTTATTTGAAAGTAATTGGAGACTTTGCCCGTTGGAATGATGAATTGGTGTTTGGCTGCGATGATTCTGCCCAAAAAGAATTTTTAAACAAACGTAAGGCAAAAGGAAATATAGAAGGTCCGGGACAATCTAATTCTAATCTTTGGTTTACATCTTTGACTAAACCCGACGAACTGGGCCCTGCAACAGTAGATGGAGCAATCTGGGAAAAAGAAGATGTGCAAGCAAATGTTTATTCAGATCCCTATATGTTTGCCGGTTGGGAACAACGTTGTTGCTGGTTGCAAAATGATGGAAAGCAAGATATTACTTTCACATTTGAGATAGATCAAAAGGGAAATAATGTTTGGAAGGAACTGACTGCCGTGCAGGTAGAAGCTGGACAATCCGCTTATCTTCCTTTTACTGCTAAAGAGCAGGGAGAATGGATTCGTGTGAAAATAGACAAGGAAAGTAATGTGTCCGTAAGTTTCGTATATACTACAGTTGATACTCGTTCTTCCGCTTCTTCTTCCATATTCAACGGATTGTCAAAAGTATCGGAAGAAAATACTCTTGGAGGATTGTTATACGGCCTTGGCAAGAATAGAAGAGCTTTAGGTGTATTAGCTTCCAATATTGAAAACGGTAAAGTAATAGAAAACGGATATTATGAGATGAGCGATACTTTGGCATTGGTGCGTAAGGATGATACTCAGACTGCCGATTTTATTCGTGAGAAATTTGCGATGCCTCATCAGGTAGTTACTATTGACGAATCATCGGTTCTGATCGTTGACGACAGACAAAGACGTTGGCGTTTACCGTTGGGAGACGAAAATTACACTAAGTTGATTGGACAGGATGTGGTACGTATTTGTCGCGAAGTGGCTACTGAACGTGACTTATTCAACTGTCATGGTACTTTCTATGAACTACCTGCTGAAAATGCGGATGGTTATGCCAAGATTCGTCCGATTGCTTCTCATAATTTCCGGATTAATGATTATGCCTCTTACCGGGGAATGTTAGTGATGACCGGTATTGACCCTAAAAAGGATAAAGATAATGAACATATCATCGTGTCGGAAGATGGTAAAGCTGCCGTATGGGCAGGTGCTATTGATGATTTGTGGAGTATGGGCAAGCCGACAGGCAAAGGCGGTCCTTGGAAAAACACTTTAGTAAAGGCAGGAGAGGTGTCCGATCCGTATTTGATCGGTTTTTATGATAAGAAGAATTTAACCTTGTCACATAATTCTCAAAAAGATGTAACCTTTACCATAGAAATTGACCCAACAGGTAATGGGAAATGGGTGAATTATACTACTTTGACTGTAAAACCTGGGGAGAAGTTGGCTTATGAATTGAAAGCTCCATTTCAGGCAAGATGGATACGTTTCTCGACAGATTCTGATACTAACGCTACTGCATGGCTGGAGTATAAATAGAAAATATATATGAAAAAGATTCGAATAAATTTATTTATTATTTGCCTTTTAGGTGTATTGGCAGAAGTCTGTGCTCAAGAGAGTACATGGCGGGAAATGCCTTATTTCTTAAAAGGATATGAGAAACAATATAAAAAATCTCCGAAAGAAGCTGCCTTGTCATGGTTTAAAGATGCCCGTTTTGGATTATTTGTACATTGGGGGCCGGCTTCTTTATACGGACAAGGCGAGTGGGTAATGTATAATAACCGGATTCCCATTAAGGAATATGAACAGAAAACCCGGGAATTCAAAGGAGATAAGTTTAATGCTCAGGATTATGTGAATCTGGCTTTAGATGCAAATATGAAATACATTACTTTCGTTATTAAGCATCATGATGGGTTTGCATTATGGGATTCGAAAGCATCAGACTATAACAGTGTGAAGTATCCTTCAGGAAGAGATTTCTTAAAGGAACTGTCCATTACCTGTAAGAAAGCAGGATTAGGTTTATTTATCTATTATTCTGTCGGGTTGGATTGGCATCATCCTTACTATATTCCTAATACGATGTATGACCCGGCACGTCCTCATTATGCGAAGACTCCGGAAGAATATAAATATTCTAAGCCGGAAGACTTTAAACATTATATGAACTTTGCAAAAACACAGATTATGGAACTTTGTACGATGTATGGTCCTATAGCGGGTTTTTGGTTTGACACAGTCGGAGGGGTTTATCAATATTCGGACCTGTTCAATATACAAGAAGTATATGATATGATTCATGCAATACAGCCTCATGCATTAGTAGTGTTTAAAACAGGTGCAAATGGGAATGAGGACTTTATTACAGGAGAACGCCACTTTGGCTCTTTGGCACCGGTATTCAAGAGCGTAGGTTTACCTAAAAAAGTTCAGGATGCTGCAGATTATTCTTGGCAAAACAATAAAGCTAAGCCGGCAGAATTGAATATTCCGATACAAACTTTGGGTTGGGCTTATCACAGTAGTTCTAAGCAACGCCAAAAATCGGCTAAAGAGGTAATGGACTTATTAGACTATTGTGCTAAAGTAAATGCAAACTTATTGCTGAATATAGGGCCTCGTCCGGATGGATCGATTTTGGAGGAGAATGTACGAGTATTAAAGGAAGTAGGGCGGAAATTAAAAAAAGAAGGATTCCCGCGGCTTAATACTAAAGATTATATGAAGTACCGGGATAGTGCCAAGCAAGAACGTCCGAAAGAAAAGGAGAACCAAACGGCTAATTA